>SDBT01004682.1_pt1 | contig 23152 bp, 38 predicted proteins | sample 2277101 | NCBI WGS metagenome assembly SDBT01 (sample SAMN10404973, study PRJNA504765) | marine sediment metagenome | isolation source: marine sediment core GS10_PC15, 103 cmbsf | place: Arctic Ocean: Southern Knipovich Ridge | collected 2010 | reverse complement strand
TAGACTGAAGCATAGAAACCATATCAAGTCCAAGCTTAGCGGCAGATGCTTTATTTCTATTCTGTGCTTGAGTCTCCATTGCAACATTATGTCTATTAGTTTCTTTAGTCTTAGTAAAATCTAGAATCATCTGTCTATGTCTTTTAGCTCCCATAGCAGTTTCAACTCGTTGTAATCGAGTTTCTTCAGCTTTTCTTATTCTTGTTCTTTCTTTTCTGTCTTCAAGAGCATTGATAGCTCTAGTTATACTTCCAGCGGCCATATTATAGCTCCTTTCTTAATTCATTTACTGCATCAATTAATAATGCTAAAACGGCAGGAACTTTGATATGTTTCATTCCATCAATTACAGTTACTGCTTCAGGAAGAACTGCTTCTAAATCTTGAGCCATTATTCCAACAGTAGTCTCACCATTAGATTCAACTTTATCTATGTAATTAAATTTATACGCTTTTAACTTTGATACTTTATCAAGAGCAGATTCAAGAGGTACTATATTTTCTTTCATTTTTATATCAGATAAAGCTGCAGCTAAAGTAACAACATCTCCAGGACTTACAATAGGGTCTTCTCTAGGTTTAAATCCAGGAAGTGCACTAGTTACAGCAGACGATGCTTGCAAAGCTAAGTTTAAAAACGGTTCAGTTCCTGGCTGAGTTCTTAAAAATTCGGCATATGCCGCAGATAATTCAGGTTGCTGCAAAGCTAAGAATTCATTAACAGCAGAAGCTTCATTTTGAAATCTCGTAGCTGGAATATTCAAAGCACCTTGTCTTCTACTAGCAGCATTTTCTAAACTTTCAAAACTTCTTTGTTCTCCAGCTTGTAGTGCTTCAAACAATTTAGGCTGAACATTTTGTGTGAAAAAATCACTAGTAGCTTTCAATTCGCCTTCAGCTCTCTCTCTGGAAAAAGCTACTCCAGGAACATTAAAGCTTTCTCTAACCATTGGAAGAACTACATCTTGATACATTTGCATAATTGGAGTAGCATAAATTTTTTGCCATTCGCTAGTTGTTTTTGCTGGATCAAATTCAAAAGCAGCTTCTCCAGATATTAAATCGGATGTTGCAGCATTTATTTCATCTCCAAAACGGTTACTAGTAAATTCGTCAAATGATTCTTGTAAAAAATCAGGAACTTCAGGCGTAATTCTTCCTGGAAATAACTCTGGCCTAGTTTCAAGATTTTTTAATAAAAATTTATTTAACGCATCTGATAATTCACCTTGAGGCCCTGTTAGTAAAGAAATTGGATTTTGGTCGTCAGGCTCTTTACCAAAAAATATATCTTCAAAAAAGTTTCCCATAATAATAACTCCTAACTAATTTCCAAAAATTCCATTCTCAAAAGTTTGATTAACATATAAACTACCTTTTAAAGCTTCTCTAAGCATTCTTTCTAATTCTAATAAATAATCTCTCATTTCTTGATTAGCATTTTCCGGTATCTTAGGAAACTGCAACTCTGAAATATGTAGAGTATTTTCTTTTGACATAAATTATTCTCTCTCTTTTTCAAAGCTAACTGAATGTCTCATCGGGTCTCTTAACTGAACATCTTTATTAGAATTTTGATATATTCTATATCTTATTCTTTTGTTAGTTACATCTAAAGGTAATCTATAATAGTCCCAAGTACTTGTCAAAGTTAAACCAGAAGAGTAAACTGGAGAATCTATAAATTCTGTAAAAGTTTCTCCACTATCTAAAGAATAATAAACTTGAATAGTTGAACCAGCTATTGTTGCTTTAGCTTCAAACTCATACCAAAGATATCTTCCAACAAGTCCTTGTTCTCTAACAGTAAAATCCTCTGTGTCATAAATACATTCTATATTAGCATCATCATCTTTACCTGTAACTTCATCTAACTGATAAACATATCCATCATCTGATATAAATATAGCTATTGGAGAACCCGATTGACTCGAAGCTTCATCACAAAAGAAACTAACTTCATCACAAAAAAGATTTTTTCTTTCTTCATCATCACAATACCAAGTATTTTTATTAGAGAATATGCTATAATCTCTAACATAATCTGCAAATCTGTAAAATTCCCAAGGCCAATTTTGTCTCTTATAATTCATTACATAAGCGCTTTTAGCATAAGTATCTCCAGTCTCAGGATAGAAGAAAGATAACTTATGTCTGCCTTGATCGACTCCCGTTGCGATATGGACCTTTTTGCTGCTATCAATTTGAGAGAATAAAGTATCTTCAATCATCGTACCCACATGCAATAATTGCCTTCCTCCTTGATAACCATAAATTTTTAAATCAGCTCCAAGAAAATAATGAATATTAGCAAAATTCCATATAGCTTTAGGTGCATATAAACCAGTCTCATCAACTAAAGTTGGAAATACAAATAGAACAGTACTTCCATAGTATTGACATGCTGTTATAGATTTATCAGAATAAATTATTAAGTTAGAACCTAATTTAAGAGCTCTAATAATTTGACCTATAGAATCAGTTAAAACTCCTGAACCAGATGTGCCATCAGCAAACTCATCAACATTTCCAAAATCAGTAAAAGCATAGCTTCTAACATTTTGATTGTTATTATTAAAATTCAAACAGAAAAAATGATTCCAAAAGTCAATTATTTCTCTAGTATGCGCAAAATTAACGAATGTCGAAAAATCCATAGCCTGAAATATATCATTTGACTGACCTTCATAGTATAAAGGAGTATCAATTCCGTTAGATATACAGAGAGCACTTCCTCCATTATTACTATGTTTAACAGAATCAAAAGCTTCTGTATGACTAAATCTATTTGTATCTCCACCAGTGAAAGCACTACATACTCTTATATCGTCTATGTTTATTATATCAGTTGAAACTAAAGCAGTTTCAGTATCTATTGTTAAACTAGTTGCTGTAGCTATTCCGCTTAAGTCAACTTGTTTAGTTACATGATACCACGTGTCAGCAGATGTTGCAGAGAATGATAGAACTTCAATATCTGTATCTGCATCTTTAACATGTAAAGTAATTGAAACTCCTGCTTTAGAACTTCTGAACCAAAACATTACATTAGCAACAGCTCCATATCCAGATAAATCATCTGTATCATCAAATGTTGTAGTGCTAGATATTTGAGCTCCAACAGCTATATTAGCACCTGCTGTCATTTTTAGAGAATTAGAACCTTCTTTAAAATTAGTGCTATCCGTAGCTACAGTAATATTAGAACCTGCTGACCACTCTGTATGAAGTTCACAATCTTGCATTTGAACCGTAGCTAAAATCGGATACCATTGTCTTTCGCTAGTACGATAAAGATAAGGTAGAGTAGTAGTAATAGCAACATTATGAACTACTCCTCTGGCATCAGTGTATTCAACTAACTCCATACCTGTACCTTGAAGAGGAAGATTCAAACCCAATTTAGAATAACCTAATCTTTTTCTATAATGAGTTCTTTCTAACACAAAGTTTTTCATGTTAGGAGTATGTATACCATTTAGATTAGGCCCCTGAGCATCTTTATTAATGCCTTGAAGACCTAAAGGTATTGCTATAGTTTGAAATTCTGCCATTTTATTAAATTTCTGTTGCCATAACAAAGAATAATGTAGTAAAGTTTGGAATCGTTGAAGACCCTCCTGGAGCAATATATCTTATAACTATAGTACCTTCTGCTTGACTTACTACAATAGCAGTACTGCCTTCATTTGTTGCAGGGCCAATGCTAACTACACAACAATAATTAGCAGTTGCAAAGTCAGTTCCCCATGTGACTGTATAAGAACCACCACTTCCCGCGACACTAGCATTTCTATTTCCTTGAGTAGAAACAGAATCTGCTGCTGTTACAGTAAACTTTATCCATGAAAATTTACTATCAATATAGGCTTTGATACTCTGTTGAGTAGCTAAAACTTCATTATCATTACTAACTAAAGTATCTTCATCTAGAACAGAAAGACTATTAGCGACATCAATTTTGCCTGTAGATTTATACCCTATAGGCTGTTTACTTGGAGCATTAGAATCATCTCCATCATTTATAAGTATTTTAAACTGACCTTTCTGATCGTCAGAAGCACCTTCATGAGAGAACTCCATATAACCAAGAGTAGTTAACTCATCTCCAGACTGTGCTGCTTTAGCGATTAACCTACAAACTCTCTCTCCATCTCCATCTTCACCAAATAGATTCTGTATATAAGTTGCTGCCACACCAGTAGCACTGTCAATAGGAATAGCACCAACTGTAGTTACAGGAACCCAAGCTGTTCCACTCCATTTTTTAATTATAGGAGGACTATAGTTAGTATCTAACCATAAACGACTTTTATCTATATTATTAACAGCAAGAGCAGTAGCTCCATCAGGTCTATTAGTAGGAGCACTAGTTCCAAGATATAAAACAGCTGAACCAAGACTATGCTCTGAACCTGTTGCATCTCCATCTACTGGAGTTTCATGCTCATGGTCTAGTTGAGTCTTAGTAGATGCTTTTAGTTTTCTTATCTCTCCAGGTAAATCACCTATAGTCGTATGGTCTATTGGTTTAGTTATATCCCATTCGTCAGCCATAATAAAATCTCCAACATATTCATTAAATGAAAATCATACAATTATCCACAACTATTATACCAACTAGCAGTATTACCTTCATTATCAAAGCCATCATTATTATTAAGAACACTCAAACCTTGTCTATTTAATCTACTAGAAGGTTCCATATTATATTCATCAGCAATATCTTTTTTATCACTTTCAATAGCAGCACTTAAAAGTCCTCCAATATTACCATTTATCTCAAATTGATTTCCTAGAGCACTTCTGTGCCAAAATAAGAAATTATCAGTTAAAGTTAAATCTTTAAAAACTCCGGCTGTTACATAGTCTTCAACAAATAAATCTAACACCGAAATTGGACATTCAGTTGAATCATTAGTAAAAATCTGTATGGTAGTTATTCTTAATCTTAACTCTAAACCAGTCTCAACAGGTCTATCAAAATAAACATTTCCACTTCTATGTAAACCATATAGAGGCCAACCTTTAGTATTATCTTCAGCATTAACAACATGCTTATCCCACCAATTAACTGATTTCATAATAAGAGCTTGATTCCTCATACCATCAGCTTCAACTATTCTAGCACTAATTATATGAATTGCATTTAATGAAGATATATCAACACTAACAGCATCTTCAGTAATTGTTTGGTCAGCTGCATCCGTTTGAGAATCTTTAAATGGATGAGCATGACCCGCTAACTTTAAAGCACTATCACAAAGAGAGCTTTCTAAAGAGTCTTTAGTTCGACCTGTATGCGAGTGAACTAATGTTTTTATCTCAGCACGTGTTCTTGCCATAATTAGTCTCCATCTTTTTATTTATGCAAAAGCCTTTACAATAAGCCCAGTACAAGTTGACGCTAAACCTGCTATGAGAAAAGTAGCCCATAATGGCAAATAACCTTTTCGGAATGCTTCAATTATCTTCCATATACCTTGAATATCTTTCTCATTTCTAGTTATTCTTGCATCTTCAGTACATTCGTGTTCTATCATGGCTACTCCTTAGTTGGTTTTTCTTTATTTTCTTTTTGCATCTCTTCTCTTACTTGGTCATTTACTCGTTTTAATTTACCTTGCAATCCTTCAATTAAAGCAATAATGTCATAAGCTTTAGCCTTCAATTCTACTGATTTCATTTTTCTTCTCCTATTTATTCATTTCTGTTTGTATCAATGCAAGTTCTGTTAGCTTGGCATCTTCTTTTGCCTTTTTATCAGCTATATTCAATATGTCCAAAGCTGTCTTGTTGTAGTTAGCAGCTTTAATTTCATTGTCAATTTTAAATTGATTATAACCCTTTCGGGCAAAGATAATTTCTTTGCCATTTACTTTCTCATCGAAGTAAACCGTTTGTACTTCTACGTTATTTTCCGCTATTTTAATTATGCGTTTCATAATTTCTCCTAAGCATAGAAATTGGGAGCCTTTGCTTTAGTCCCAATCAATCCTGTCGTTTGATAATGAATATCCACAAAATGAATAAAAGGGTCTGACGGCGTTCCTGTTAAATTATCTGCGTCCAGTTCAAAGGTTAATTCGATAACCCCATCCGGTTCAAAGTCGTCTCTGTCAAATAGGGCTGCGGTTGCAGTTGCTGCCGATATTGTTACTTCCGTTAAATGTTGTTGGTATTGAAACAGGCCACTTCCTCCATCATTTATATCAATGGTTGTGAAAGTTGCAGTAATTGGGGTTGATGTAAATGTTGACCCTGACACTTGATTATGACCTTTAGCGTATATAGCAGTGTATTTGAAAGTTAATGTACCTCCCGTAGCCACTGCATTCAGGCTCCAATGAATATGGAGATGAATGTCAGTTCCTAATACATAGTCATGGGGGATATGATAACTAAGAAAAGCCTCATCGTCCGCTTGGAATTTCCACGCATCGACATCTCCATTATACGCTGTCAACAGAGGCTTAGTTCCTCCAGTATTTCTTGAAAACTGGTCTCCTAAAAGGTCAGCAAAACCAAAGGTTGGTGTAGACCTATCAATTTTAATCCCAAAACCGCTTGCTTTTGGAAAAACTAAATTATCAGCAGTATTTATTTCTCCCGTATCAAAATCGATATAAATATTCCCTGTATCTGTCCCTACGCTTTGTTCAGTAGTATCAAATACCAACTGATTAGCATTATTCACAAAGAGAAAAGCTGTTGCGGTTGTGGCATTTCCTTGTCCTCTTGTTAATGATATTTCAGAACCTCTTGAAGCAGGAGGCGAAGAAGCTAACCCTGCAATAAATAATTGTCCATTTGGAGTTCCGTCTCCAATAGTAACTTTTCCATCAAATTGAGAAGTTAAAGTAACATCCAGAGTTCCACTTAAAGTTGTAATACCATTACCAACGAAAGTATAATTCTGATTTGTTACAACATTTCCAAATTGTATATTCTCAGTACCAACTGAGGTGTCTATCAGTATATAAGGTGCTCCTGCCACACTATATAAAACTGAATTACCACCTGCGAAAATCGATATTTCTTTTGATGCATCACTCCAAACAGCAGTAGAAGCACCCAGCCATGTTATTGTTCCGGTAGAACTGAACGTGCCGATATTTGTTAAGTTCTCTGCACTGAAATCTATTCCAGAACCGGCAGCAGAAATATTGCCGTCAAGAACCAATTCGCCTGTCATGTCACGTGTACCATCAATAAGAAGATACTGAGTATGGTCGTCGTCGGCTAATCCTAAAAGTAATCCATGATCAATCGTTCCAGCAACTTCGGCAACAGTTTCATTTTTCCATAAACCAGTAGCATCATCGAATTGCAACAAATCGTTATCAGAAAGCGTACCGATTTCAACATCATCGAGTTCATCAATTAAATCGGAATAATCGTATCTTCCTCTATATGTCACTTTATTTTCCAGTCATAAGAATCTTCACATCAGAATCAAATGTTCCATAACCATGAAAAAGTACTCTATCACAGCCGTCAAAATCAAAAAGTAATCTTCTTATATAATCAGCACCTCTACCTTTATCTACTGGTCTTTGTGCCCAAGAGTTTTTATGATTAGATAAATTAATCGTATCAGCAAAAAACCAACCGTCTTCTCTAACTTGAGCTCCAGCAACTACATCTAAAGTTGCTATGAAGATTAAATCATTACTATTTAATTTAACTGCATAAGCATCAATATCAGCTGTTCTATCATTTACATCCAATAGAAAAGTAAACTCAACAGCATTTATGCCAAAAGATACTTTCTGACCTACGCCATTAGCTAAAGCACTAACAGCATCATAGTATCTTTCTGTTGCAATTAAGGCACTATCGGACTCCGCAGCAGTTTTATTTATAGTCCCTATGTCTAACCAAGGAACTTTAACTGTCTGCAAAGCTTGACTAGGTCCAAGTTTCATTGTATTTTCTAGAGTCATATTTTTAGCCTATTGTAAAACCTTGAATAGTTCCATGTATTGGATCTGCAGTTTCAACATCTATATTTACTGATGTGCCAAATTTAATTGGGTACTTAAGCTCTAATTTAAATTTCATACCAGAACCACCTGCTCCATCAATTTGAGATAATATTGGGCCTAACATAAGAGTAGCATTATCTTGTATCTTGACAGTCTCACCAATAGCCATTGCAGGAGCCTCAAATTGAATACTCTCTAAGTATAAATCTTTTCCTGCTCCAGCTGACTTTATTATCTCATTTCCAGTAGCATCAGCAGAATAAAAATCAACTACAAATGGAGTTTTACCTCGACCGTTCGTAGACCCTACAACTACAGCATTTATTGTAATAGCCATAATAAAAAATTCCTCAAAAATTTATGCATTTAATTTAACAAATGTTCCAGCAGTGCTAGCAGTAGGAGCTACTGTACAAGTATATCCATCAACATTGGTGTAATCATACAAGAATTCTCCTGCACCTACAGGATAAGTTGCTTGGCTACCGGCATCCACAGTCGGTGCTCCACTTACTTCCCATGCTCTATTTCTTAATCTACGTTCTCCACTACCATTAGCAGAAATCTTCATAGCTTTAAATATTTTACTCATAATTTTAGACCCGTTACCAGGCTTTATTGTAGTGTTATCTGCCATCTTAATATCCTTTCACAGTTTTTATAATATGCTTAACATCTCTTTCACATAACCAATGACCAACAGGAATACAAACATGATGCTCATCAAAATAATTAACTCCTGGTAGTTTATTTGTTTTTGATTCTTCGAATATTCTCTTTTTATCATTTCTCGCATGAACTTTAGAACACTCAATTTCATGATTTTTCATGTAACAAATGAAATCACTAACGTCTTCAACGAGTAAATTGTAAAGCCAGTAAGAACTTTTATTATTATTGTCATAGTCTAAGATTTTAACTCTTGATAAATTATTAAAAGCTTCATTATAAAGAATAGCATTCTTATTAGTAATACTTAAAATACTATCGATAGCTTCTAAGTTAGTTAAACCAATAGTTGCATTTATATCATTCATGTGAAACTTATACCCAAACTCAAGAGGGTCTTGATTGCAACGCATTTCTGCACCACTGCTTCTATCAAGACCAAACCATCTCATTAATTTTCCTCTTTCATAAATTTCTTTATCTTTAACAACAAGTGCTCCTCCGTCCCCACATGTTATATGTTTAATTGCTTGAAATGAAAAACAAGTAAAATCTGAAAATTTACCAATTTTATCATATCCGATTTGAGATCCGAAAGCATGAGCAGCATCTTCAATAACAGGAATATCAAACTCTTTAGCTATTTGGTTTATTCTATACATATCACAAGGATAACCTCCCCAATGGACGCATAAAATCGCACTAACTTTTTTAAATTCGTCTCGAGCTTTCCAAAGTTGTTTAGTTAAACTTAAAGAACACATGTTACCTGTATTTTCTTCTATATCTACCCAAATTGGATTAGCACTTAAAGATAAAATCGGTTCGTTGGTGGCTAAACAAGTCATTGGAGTTGTTAAAACATAATCATTTTGTTTAACTCCAGCTAATCTTAAAGCCATTGTTATTGCTGAAGTACAACTATTTGTAGTTAGTACATTTTTACAATGAAGAAAATCTGATATAGCTTTTTCAAATTGTTTAACTTTTTCGCCTTCTCCTATATATCCAGAATGAAGAATATCTTGAAGACGCGAGCTAGTAAAAGGAGCCATGTAAACTTTAAATAGATTAATCATTTTTTAACTCCTTAATATGTTGTAGCTTTACAAATATAATACTTGAAAAATTAGAATAGTATTTTAAAATGTTCCAAGGTTTAGGTTTATACACTTTGTACTTATCATGAGTAGGACAAAAATATAAGAAAGTAAAATCATTAGCTCCACTATAATAAGCTGGATCGTGTAAAGACAAAGGGGACATATCATGAGTTTCTTGAATTTCTAAAATACAGTCTTTAGACGCAATTCTCCACATTTCATTCATAAGTTGTATTCTATATTTAGGCTCTATGCATCCCCAAACAAGATGCATTCTAATTTTTTCACAAATGTTATCTTCTAGAGGCCAAGGAAAAACACATAAATCATGTTGTATATCAGTACAATCTAATTTGTCTATTCCAGTATAGCCTTCTTTTTTATCATGACCGCAACCCACATCTAACTTTACCATTGGAAGCCCTCCTGAATTTTTATTTCTTTAGATGAAGCTAGCCAATTTAATGCATAATTGTTCTTTGAAATAAACCAACCGCATTTTCTGTAAAAATCAATGCTATCTTTATCAAACATTCCTACAGCACAATAAGCTCCAACATGTTCAGCCATAGCTTCAAAGGTTTTTACTAATCCAGTTCCAATTCCTTGACTAATAGGACAAACATGAACATTACTAAAATCAAGAACATGAACAGCTTCTCCATCTTTAATCTGAGGACCTATTAGAGTTTGTATTCTCCTGTTTACATAATCGAATTCTATTTCAACTTTCATCAGTTAGCTCCTTATATAAAGGAACAATTTTATCTATGTGATGATTTTTAGCAATTTCATAAGATCTATCAACCATTTTATCATACAACCATTTTTCAGTTTTTAACTCCTTACATTTGCTAACTAAATCATTTAAATTATAAGCAACTCTAAAAGAAGCATCACATTCTTTGACATAATTCAACTCTGGATAAGCAACAGTTGGAATCTTAAATGAGCCAGCATTATAAATCTTTAAAGGATTCTTCATCTCAGGAGGCATGTTCTTTAGTATCCTAGGAAGTCTAAAGCAAATCTGAATATCAATAGTTTTGTAGAAGTTAACTACATCTTCTCTAGTAACAGTAATATCATCGCAGAATAAAACTTTAAACTCTAAATCTATTTGTTTTAATTTTCTAGCTAATAATATTACATCTAAATCTAGAGAAGCTTTACTTCCTACGTATCCAACTACTCTAACAATTTTTCGAGTTCTGATAAAGTTCTCAAAATTACAATGGTGTTCAGGAATTAATATAACTCTATTAGTTACTCTACACTCTAAATACTGCTTAGCTAAAGCACTTATAGCTATTATATTAACATGAGGATATTTTGAAATCTCCTCTAAGCATCCGTCGCTATCAACCATGTCAGCATAAATATTTTTAAACTTCCCTAACGCTTCTGGATTAGTAGGCCACATTTTAATTAATACTATAGTCGAACCGTATTCGATACTTAACTTATTGCAAACTCCACCAGTTGCTTTGGCTAACTGCTCGCCTCTAATTCGAGAACTTGACCATAGATTATTCGTAATAAACGCCAGTTTGATCTTTTTTGATTTTTGAACACTCATTATGCACCTCCAACATTCTCTTGAAGCTTTTAGCACTTTGAGGATAGACAGGAACATGAACTCCGTGATGCCCAACTAGTATTCTAGTATCAATTAAAATCTTCTCTCCATTATCTCTAAACATATTACATAGATTAACATCACTTCTAATATTAGTTAAATCACCATTAGGAGATATTCCACAAGTATCTCTGAAATAAGGAGTAGTTAATCTTTTTAACTTAGCTAAATTTATAAGAGTACATCCAAAAGCACAAACACCGACTTCGTAAGTTAATCCTGTTAAAGGAAGATCTAATGGAATATATCCTCCTTCATCATTAGTTGCCCAGCCCACTTGCTGAAAGTTCTCACCTTTCTTACACACTAAGCCAGATACCATAGCTGCATTATTTGATTCCCAAAGTATATCTAGAGTATCTTCTGGAATAAGATGATCTCCATCCAAGAAGAATATATGAGAGCAATTTTGCTCAAACGCTCTCTGCACCATAGACTCTCTAGCAGCTGCTGCTTGCAAACCTTTCATGCCTATTAGTACTATATCATATTTCTGACTCCAGTTTCTCATGCAGTACAAATGATTGAAGTAAACATCAAATGCAACTTGATCAAATACATGTGTTGCTAATGCGATAGATTTCTTATTAACTTTATTAACTTTTAAAAGAGCTTTCTTCTTCTTCTGCATTTCTCTTCTCCTTTTGCATGTATGGAGAGGCACACTTAACCCTCTCCATACGATAAACTTTTCTTACAAACACTTTACTTGAACAAGAGCACTAGCAACAGTAGCTGCACCAGTAGTTAATCCAAAGGTGTTATCTACTATTAGTACGTGTCTTGGATCGAGACTTCCGCCAGACGAGTTAATTACACTAGTTACAGGAGCTGCCCATTCACTATTAGTAACACAGATAGTTGTAGCAATAGCATGACAACCAGGATTACCATTAGTCGCAGTTGCTGTTTGCCTCATAGAAACTTTCTTAAGACCTTCAACTAATATCCAACCGTGATCTCCAGTTGCAGAGCCCGAAGGTCCTATAGCAGCAATCGGTACACCAGCAGGCATAGTAATCAAAGTTGTTGAAGGTCCTGTTCCAATAGCATTAGGACTTAGCACTCTTTTAAATGATGCGCCTTCTACTGATGTTACTTGCATTAAGCAACAACCTGCAGCAATAAGAGCAGTCAAAGTGCTAGCATTTTTAACCCATCTATATTTCTTCCCAAACTCGTCTTCTCTCAAAACCCCAAGACCTTCAATATCGGTAGTCTTAAGGTCAGTTAAAGCAGTTTGAAACATTACTTTTCGTCCAGCCATTTTATTTAGCCTCCAAAAAATGGTTAACATATTCATTTAATGAAAATCACAAAAACAATTTAATTAGTTAGCATACTCCATAACCCCGTGCCTACGAGGTTGAGGTGTAGTTAATCCAGTTGTCTTAGAAACAATATATGCTATTTTATCAAACTGTAATGGAGTTGATTTCCATTCGTCCATGTCGTACCAAAGATTAGGGTCATACCAACAAGTTACATAATTCATGTTAAGCATGAACACATGAAGTGAACCAGTGAGCTTATCGCTGTAAGACATTGTAGCACCTTTAAATGTATAAGCATCAAAACCCAAATCAATAGCTTCTCGAGTAAATCGGCTTGCGACAATCTGACGTTTGTCTTCAGCTTCATCTTCGTAAGCCTCATAAATATCGCCATCCATGAGAATAAAATTAGGAGCTTCTTGATTACTTCTAATCTTATTGAACATGTGCCTCATGTCAGGAACTAAGTTAAGCGAATAAGGCTCATTAGTAGGTCCTGCATTTTTTAGCACATCTTGAGCAACACTAGAAGCGGTTGCTGCATCAGCCATAGTCCAATTCTTCCACCAAGGATTAGCTCTAGTAATTTTACCATTAGTAGTTCCGCTGGCTTTTGAATCACTTGCTCTTCCAGTTCCAACAGCACTTTCGGCTGTAGCATTAGGACAGATATCATAAATTCCATTAGGCTGATTCTTCTCAGAAGCGACATAATACTGTTGCCACTGAAAACAGAAATCATCAAAACCTTCGACTAAAGCCGTCCTAGCTGCTTCAAGTCTCCTCATAAGATAATCCTTTATCTTGAACTTTCCTGCATTAGTACTATCATCAATTAAAGAACGATTAACATCTGCAGTAAAGTAAGACCAATCCCACTCAGCCATTGTATCTAGAGGAATAATGGTCTGAGTAAGAGTTGACCCTCTGCCAAATCTTTGAACAGTCTTTTGTCCATATCCGACAGTATCTGTTACAATCTCACTACCAACTTGAGTCTTCATAGAGCCAAATTGTCTTAAAGCAAAAGCAAGAACTGTAGCAGTAGATACGTTATCAATTACTTGAGCCCGTATCTCATACCAAGTATTAACGAAAAGGTCATCGAGATCTTTCGTCCACTGTGGTAGTGTGGTTGCCATAATTAGGATCTCCTAAATATAAGTTAACATTCGTTGTTAAAAACAATTACGCGTATATAAGTTGCGCGGTGTGCATCCACCTTATAGTTAGAACTACCTTATATGCAATGAGTAGTCTTAGTTGTTTAATTTATTCTATAATATTTCTAGCTGCAAGAACTTTCTCAACTCCTTTATCTGCAAAAGCTCTAAAACCGACTAAACCATGCTGTCCTGAACTAGAATATTCATTTCCTTTTTCAGTATCATGACTCTTATTTTCTCTATTCTCAAATCTTGAAGTATTTAAAGGACTCATAGTTACATCAGGTCTCTCTGTTTCAAGTTCTTTCTTTGGAGGAAGTTCACTAACTTTCTTAGCCTTAGCTAATGTATAAGCATCCTGAATATCAATTCCTGGATACTTTTGCATTACCAATTTAGTTTCATCCTTAAAATCGCCAAAGTCAGCATTATCATTGATAACTCTATCAACATTCGTTTTAGCTATTATGCTAAGAACAGCTTTTTTAGTCGCATCTCCAGACTCTACAATTTTCTTCATCTGTTCTGCGAGACCTGCATTATTAGATTGCATTCTAGCATCCATAGTTTTATTAAGAGCATCTGCAACAACGTCTAACAACTCGCTGTTAGTTAAATCATCGTAGCCTTTCTCTGATTCTTTAGCCTCATCAGCTTTAAGAATGTTCTGAAAATTAGTATCTTCTTCAAGCTTATCTTTAGCTGCTTGTTCCTTAACTAGATTCGCTTCCTCTGCTTCCTTTTGCTTTGTTTCGGAGTCTAATTTGCTCAAGGCGACTAACTGGTTTACTGTCTCCGCTATTGAGGCTACTTGAAGATTCAGAGGATTCTGTTCCGATTCCTTGTTCTGATTCTGCTCCTGCTCTTTCTTCAATTTTGCTGCTGCTAATTGTTCCGGCGTCATTTTCTATTTCTCCTTCTTGTTTAAGTTGTTTCTTTGCTTTATTTAATATTAAGTCTTGACGATGTAACTTAACTTGTTTTCTGTAATCTAATTTTATTGCTTTAACTAATTTAAGTAATACGCGTTTCCTAAAATGACCTCCAATAAAACTAATGTTGATATCAAAATCATGACCATTCCAAATTAAACCGCAAATTACTTTTTTCTCACTTTCTAAATTTTCTCCCATCTTGATATTTTCTCCTTCGTTTAATGAGCACAATCTATATAAATATCATTCTTTTTCTCATAGTCTAATATTTCTTTTCTAGAATGAAAAGTTTCACCTTCAGCACTTACATGCTCTAGAAATACTCCATTTAGAGGAAATGTATGAACAGCAGGAAAACATGGTATTTTATCCATAACATTTCCGCATTTAGAACAAATAACTTTATCATCATAATTACTTACAAACTCGTCTTTTTCTTCTTGTTGGCAATTTTCACATTTAAAATCAAAAGTAGGCATTATTTAGCTGCTCCTTTATCAGATTTTGGCTGAGGTGTTTGAGTAGCTGGAGCTATTTGCTTATTTTGACTTCCTCTATTTGCTGAAGATAATATAAGTTCGAAAGCTGGATCTCCAGCAGCATCTACTAACATTTGATATATTGCTGGAATATTAACTCCTGGCAATCCAATAAAGTTTTGCAATATCATAAATGCTTCTACCTTCTTTTCCGAACGGCTTAAATTCCTTTTAACAGATAAATTAACACCTAAGAGATAATTACCTTTTAATTGTTCTCCAGTAAAAGGAATATAATCCTTACCTATTAAAGCATATCTCGGAGTCTTCCAAACACCAAAAACTATTTTATTTACTTTCTTAATTGCATTTATATAAAGATTAGAAACCATTGTATATCTTTTACCACTTCGTCTAGCCGCTCCTTGTTGAACGCCTTGAACTTCACCAACAGTTCTTCTGGCTGAAGGAGAATCAAAATTAGCTAAATCCATTGTACTAGAACCAATTACTTCTCGAGCATTATTTTTATTATTCTGACTATCTAGCATATGAGTTCCTGGAGCTCCATGATTAATAGGAGCTAAAACATTTCTTATATCTTGACTCGAACCAATATCAGCTTCAGCTACCGCCCCTACATTATGACTCAATGCTTTATTAAGTTCAGCTTCTGTAAAAACATCTTTTTTAGCTAAATACTTTAATATTCTTATTCGTCTCTCTTTCTCAGCTTGAACAGCAATATCCTTTTGAGTATGTTGTATTTGTCCTAAATAATAAGCTTGAGGAGTTCCCCAAAAACTTCTTGGATGCTGGACAAAAGTCCCTGAGACAAACGGCAATCCTCCAATTAAAGCTTGTATTGCATCAAATTCACTTCTAAGAAATTTATCGTGGTCTCTAGTAACTACAAAAACTCTTCCTGACATTCTATCTCGAATTTCCCATAACTCATTATACAAAGGTTCATTTCTAACATCGTGCATTCTATCATTAGTATAACGAGTTTTATTATTCTGAAGTACTCGATTATAAGATTCGACCCAACTTTGCATAGACAGTTGAGGTTCTAATCTAGTAGTATTTTTATATTTAGGATCCGCTTTAATGTAAGTATTTTTCCTAACAATCCTATGTGCTATCCAAGGAGCATCTTCTAACTCTATAGTTCCCCAAGGCACAACTATATCTTTTGGATTACATGGTTTAACCCAAGGCATTCCAGGAGTACTATTTAATGTTTCAATCCTTCTACCTTTTTTATCAAACTGAGTTAAAGTCATTCCCATAAATTGACCTTCTTGTCCTACGTCAAAATAAGGATTGTAACCATATTCACTATCATAACCGATTTTAAGTATGGCTCTAGAATTAAGATAACAATGCAATAGAGATAAATCGACAGCTTGTTTTAATTTTAAACTTTCGACAAGTGCATTATCTAAAGATTCAACAATAGGTGCTTTATCAACTCCAAGCGGATGCGTTGCTGTTACTACAAACTCTGGATCTGGATTCATTAAACTACTAATTAAACTATCGCCCATAGAGTAAATTAAATTTTCACCTACAGATGCATCACTGTCTGCATCATTGAGATAACTAGCTTCTAAATCATCCCACTTCTCTTCTTTAGAAAAATGATAACGATAGTCTAAAGCATTATCTATCTCGTCCATCCACTCAGTTGCATCTAGTTGTTTTGACATTACACAACAACCTTTTCTTTCTTCTTTTGTTCTATTGCTTTAATATAATTCATGTCTATATTAGTACTTTTGTACCATTTACCATAATATACTATTGGAATATCTCTGAATCCAAAAGTATCACTCATTGACATTATATACTTATGAGTCTTCGATGAATTACCAGTTTCTCTAAGATAAAATTCATATTGTTGATAACTTCCAGCAAGTACTAATGTTGTAATCATTTTTCTTCTCCTTTAATTATAAACTCCAGCACCATCATAAACTCGGTATTGTCTTATATCCTTAGAATCACAATTTATGCCCATATCATAAGGATAGCCGTCAAATTGTGTTGCTCGTTTCTCAAGCGCATCTATAACTGATGCTCCGCTAAACGGGTCATCAACATAAGTCTTTTCATCAGCTTTTTTCTTTTGTTTAATTTGTTCAGTCCAAAACGGCAAATGTAAAGTTAAAGCATCTATGACATCATCAAATCTGCCTTTCGGAAATGATAAAAGTTCTCTTTCTAAATCGACCATTCCAGTTCTATGCTTAATTTGACCATTAGCATAAAACGGTTGAAGTCCTCTTATTCGATCTTCTTTTGATGCAGTTAAACTTTTGACTTCAACAATATAGAAATACTTACCTAAAGCTGCTTGCTGTTTCTTTAACCAATAAGATAATGTTCTCTGATAAGCGATTGCTTCGACTCTAACTTCTAACGGAGAAAACTGGTCATAGTGAGAAAATATTGCTTTTATTTGTTCTCCTGGATTCATTCTGCCTCTATCATATCTTACGATAAAAATTTCACCAGTTGATATATTTATTCCAGTTGTCATAACTACAGTATAATCGGGTTCACTAGTTTCAGCAGATTTGGATGAAGCTGGGTCAATAGACGTGCAGTATAATAAACTATTAGGTGCATTTTGATAATACTGTATCCATTCTAATTGAAATACTTGATTTAACAGAGCTTGAGGGTCATTTAAGTAGAGCGACGCAAACATAAAAGGGCCATTAACTCGTTCAAGTTCTCTTAAAACATTCTCATCAAATCTATCCCAAACAGCTTTACCGTTTTCTCTAGCTTTACGTGAAAGCAATTTAAAATCTTTATTATGCTCCATTATCCAGCCGATTAAATCATGAACTGCCCATCTTGTACCAATAACTACTCTTTGACTTTTAGATGGATGAAGTAAAAGCGGATAAGCGACTCTATGCCATCCAATAGCTTTTTCTATATCCATCTTAGTCGGCTGTTGCATAACATCTGTCATAGCATCTTTTTCTGGAGAAACAGTATCGTCTTCAATAATTAAATCATAGTGTCGACTAGTTACAGCTGTTCCAGTTCCAGCTGCTTCAAATGTGCCTTCTGGATGAGCTGCAGTTCTATTAACTGTTAAGCATTCACTCTTCCAAACACTTTTGCTAGTAGGCAGTATTTCTGGAAAAAGAGTTCTGAATAGTTCATTATTCTCGAATATTTGCTTTATCGCATTTAATTTTTTACATGCGTTTGAAAAGGAATTTTGAGTAACTAAAATTCTGACGTTTGGATTATCTATTGCACGCCAAATTGGATATGCAACAGAACCCATTGTACTTTTAAACCAATCACGAGGAAATACTACAAGTATTCTAGTATTAACTTTATAATCTTGTAAGTCTCTACAAACGGGTCTATGAATGTCTTTAGTAAAATCGTCAAAACCGAGCACAGCATAAGCTAGAAAGAATAAAGATTCTTTACATTTTTCCCTTAATTTATTTATAGCAAATTCGCTTAGCTGTTCCATTTTAGTTAAATTTCTTTATCTAAAAGAAGTGCATCAACTATTCTCTTACTATCGTCTTCAGATATATTTACATTTGTAATTACTTTATTTTCTTTAAGCACTCTCGAATGACCAGTTCTATCAAGAATATCATTTGCCGATTTTAAGACAATTAATTCATTTTGAGATTCTAAACTTTTGACTAATTTCTTAGCCGCCAGTGTCGCATTTTTTTTAAGCTCTAATGTTGCTTCATCTAAATGCTCTACTGATTTACTGTCCATTTGCTCTTCAAGATTACTTCTTCTCATAGCAAATTGGTGCTGAAACATTGGAGAATTTATAACTATAGATACTTGGGTTTGACTCATTTCAAAATGGGCAGCAATATTTTTATTTGTCCAACCCGCTAGAGCTAAATCTAAGATCTTAAAATGCCTAGGAGTTAAATTAATTAGATGTGTATTGTTCATTTTTATTTCTTTGTATGTTCGCCACTGTAAAATACAGTCGATTGATTTGATTTTAATTTTTTATTCGGTTTCATAAATTGTTTATCTCTGGACGGGCCAGAACCGTTTGTGCCTGACGGTCTAACTGAATTACTGTTATGAATATGTATTGCCATTTTTTATTACTCCTTAAAAAGCTATGTTAATATCTTAAAAGCTATACTATCAATACCATCGATAGACCATATATAATAGGTCAACCAATAGGTTAAATCAAGGAAAAAATAAAAAATTTTTTAAAATAATTTTGGATATTAAATTATTAAATATAAACAATTATTTTATTATTCAAAAATATGTAAAATTAAAATGAGAGTACCCCTACCCCGCACGAAGCTCGTTGGGGGTTTTCGAGTTTTTATTTTGTTAGTTCTTTATATAACAAACACTATCGTGATGATTGTACTGAATCATTATCTACTACATTGTTTATATTGCGGACATTTAATGTATGTATACATTGTTTATACGCAATAACGATTATCACTGAATTACAAACGAGCTCGAATAATTTATATCGATGACACGGTATCGACACGGTATTATCATAAGTCCTTTATTCGCAATGGTTTATATCAATTTTCAATTTATTTTATTTTTTTATTGATTTCCTTAATGGATTTGGTATAATGATGCCGATAAATAAAATATCGAGCTCATTGACAATTTAATAATATGGTGTTTACAAAAACACGAATTGGAGATTATTATGGACGAAAACATAATGAAAACAATCGAAAATGTTAATTCAATTACCTATGATATTATGGCACTTGAACGAGCCCGAACATCGACGCCGATTGAGTTATTTCCTGATGACAAGTTTAACGAATATATAACCGACAAAGTGGCTTTAATGTTAATACAACTCGAAACAATATAAACAAATAACAACAACACCATATTATTAAGTTGTCGATAACCGTTATCGGCAATGTTCTTTGAAAATTTAATTAGGAGAAAAACAATGGCTTATGAAAAGAAAACTATCAGCGATGTTATTTATGAAGTACGATTTGCGACGTTCAGACCAAAGACACGAGCAGAAGCGGCAAAAGCAATGGAACTTGAAGACAATGACAAAAATAACATCGACATCCTTGACGCTTTTAATGATGGAATTGCAGCAGAAGCACTCGTGCCGGTTGTAAAAAGCATTTCGGATATTCTGAATTTATCTGAAAATAATACATACACCGAAGAATATCTGGTCAGTTGCTTTACACACGGAATTGCAATCAAGGAGCAAGCAAAATCTAGACAAACGCTCGAAAATTTGGCTAGACCAAAATCAAGTCGTTTGACTGAAAAACGGTATAGTGCATTATTTTTGAAACTAACACCTGATGACTGGAATGAAATTGCAAATGCTCAAGGTGAAACAACTAAAGCGGATGTTCTGAAAAAAGCAATAACTAGACTACACAATGAAACAATATGAATATAACTAAATGACCAGTGAGAATGAATAATTCTTACTGGTCATTGTCTGCGTTATATTTATTTATAACATATTCATTTATTGAATATGTTATATAACTATCTAACAAAAGGAGAATTAAAATGAAAAACATATTGATGACATTAGTTTTTTTCGTAAAGTATCCAGGCTTTCATAGTTTTGCTAACAAAGATAAAAGAACAAACTATGCAGTAAAATCACTTGAAAAACGTGGGTATCTTCAAGTTGATTGGAAAATAAAACAAGCCCAATACACAGGAAAAACAAGCTAATAAACAATTATCAAAATAGATTATTGATAATATCATTATCCTGGTAGGTCAAAAGGATTAAAGGGACAAAGTCTCTCTCTAATTATTATATATATTTTTAGTCTACAATAGTCGCTTGCCCTAGGCAGATAATGATATTATCATTTATCATTTATAAAAAACCGATTTTAGTAAATACTAGCGTAATTATTTTAACTAATTTTATTCTATTTTTAGTCAAAAAAGGAGTTTATTATGGATTTTATAACACTAGCACAAAGCGAACAACTACAAGCAGATATTATAACTCATTGTGATAATTTGCCTGAAGACTTAATCAACCAACTTTGTCAAACTGTAGTAGATTTTTATAAGGAAAATAATTATGACTAACGAAAACATAGCAGCAGTTCAATATAGAAGTAAAGTAAATAATTTAATCAACAGATACCCGCTGAGTGATTTTACGATAAAATTCTTAAATGAAATGCCCGAAAATGCATATGCTGAAATGAAACTAGCAATTAACGATGCTAAATTAAATTATCTAACTAATAATACTCTAAACTCATTTGAAGAATACTTAAAATTAACATTACTTGAACAGTTAACACTTATGATAATAGGATCTTATTCTGTCGAAGCATTAACAGGATTTCCAGCAGCACAAATTCTCATACTAAATTTAACAAATGAAGAATAAAATGATACTAAAATATTTACTAATATTCTTTTTCATTCAGCTATTTTGCATATTAGCATATTGTTTATGTAAGCTAATTCAACATAACGAGTCTAAATATTTAAGGAGAAAACAATGCCAACAGAAACTATCAAACAAATCTTAATGAGAAGAGACAGCTTATCAGCAGAAGATGCAGACAATCTCATAGCTGAAGCAAGAGAAGATTTTTATGCCCAACTAGAACATGGTATACCAGATGAATCTCAAATATGTATGGACTGGTTTGGCTTAGAACCAGATTACATAATGGAACTAATTTAGCCAGTTCTGATACTATCGTAAGCGAATTGGAAATACTAATTTTAACAAAAGGAGAAAATTATGAGTAAATATTTATTATCAGAAATAATTGCAAAAACACTAAAGAGCGCTTGTCCAGCATTTCACAGCGAAGATGGTTTAGAACCTATTTGGCAACGCTGTAAATGCTTAGCACAAGTGGATGCATATTGTACTTGTGTATGGTATTTAAGTTCTAGTTGTATTGCTGGAACATGGTTGCAACTCAGCTTTGTAGATGATGAAATATCGGCTAATGAAAGAGCAGCTAAAAAGATGCTCAATCAAGCAATGGAAGCATGCCAAACTATCATTTAACTAATTTATTTAAGGAGAAATAATAATGAGAACTTGTATAAACTGTGAAAAGAATAGCGGCTGTGCGTATAAATACATGAATTATGTCTGCTCTATGTGGAAAGCTAACAGCAATACTGTAAAGTTAAAACATAAAGCACAAGAGATTGTAGAACAACCGATGTCTTTTAGAGAAAGACAATTTGTAATATCTTGTGCTACTGCAGAAGCATTTACTGATAAACAGATGCACTGGCTAAACAGTTTAATTAAAAGATTTGAAAAAACAGAAGTTTAATTTAACATATTCATTAAATAAAGATGTTGTTTATTCTAACGAAAGGAAATAACTATGAAAAAGTATTACTTTACTTTTGGTTTTAATCAAAAGCACGAAAATTGTTACACTATAATTGAAGCTAAAGACTCATTAGAAGCTCGACAGATTATGTTTGAACGCTGGGGAAATAAATGGTCTTTTCAATATGATTCAGCAGAAAAAGCAGGAGTCAAAGAATTTAATCTTAAGGAAATCAAATAATTATGTACTCAATAGGCCCAAACAATGAAATACTAAATCAACCAAGTGAATCTAACTTAAATCGTGAAGTTCCAAAAGAATTCACTAAAATTATTGAAAAGATAGGAAATAATATACTAAAAATGGTAAACTTAAACAATAAATTAAACTTAATGCCCCATGAACTACTAAATCCAATGCTAAAAAGCTTTATTGACTATTTCTTCAACAGCATAACTAAAGATGAGTAATAAATTAGATACTTACCTAACATTTCAAAATGTTTTTCAAATAAAAACTTGATTTTTGGTTTTGATTAGCCTATTATATATAACAAAACAAT
>SDBT01004681.1_pt1 | contig 23153 bp, 29 predicted proteins | sample 2277101 | NCBI WGS metagenome assembly SDBT01 (sample SAMN10404973, study PRJNA504765) | marine sediment metagenome | isolation source: marine sediment core GS10_PC15, 103 cmbsf | place: Arctic Ocean: Southern Knipovich Ridge | collected 2010 | reverse complement strand
ACATCAGGAAGTTGGCAAAGAAAGGGAAATTGATATGAAAGACTACAAGGCATGGTGCAATATTTGCAATGGTGAAACAACCCATGATGAGAACGGATGTGCATATCATCAGATGACTTTGTATGATTCAGAGGGAATTCCATATCCAAGATATGATGAATTTAATGATGAGGGTGAATGATTTGGGCAGACATCTTTTTGCAACTATGAAAAATTACAAAGACAAACTGACAGGTCTGTGCAACCTTTGCCAAAGACCCATTGCAGTTGGTGAGAAATACATCAGGTCAAAAGGTGCTAGATGTGCAAAGGCAAAAAAGTTCCACACTCAATGTGCAGAAAGGGTGAATATTTCTGTATGAGATATAGGAATCAAAAATTGCATTGGACTTGTATTTGTGGGATTAAGAATTCCTCAGACAGAAAGCAATGTTTGGACTGTGGCAAACCTAAGGGATGGTGGTGTATCTGCAAGACCCTGAATCCTTTCCACATTCGCAATTGCACCAATTGCCAAAGGACATCACCTGAGTTCTTGAAATACAAAAGAATCAGAAAGGCAGGTTGGACATGATAAAGATTGATGAGGATGCTGATTTTGTTGAATCAGAATCAAGACATTTTTTGAATGCCCCTGAGTGTGATGCATGTCAAAAGAAGTTTGTTATCAGAGTCAGATTTCAAAATGGTGAATTTGCTTATTGCCTCAATTGCTTTCAGCATAGATATGGAACAAATGAAACAGTTTCAATAATGAAAACAATGGATGAACAGGGCATCTTATGTTGGTCAACAACTGTGATGGAAATCCCAATTGAAAAATACAAAAAGATTGCCTTTGTTAGCAACATTAATGCCCAAAAGGATAGGGGTTTGGATAAGAATTGGCAACCCAAATGATATGTCCTTTATGTGGTTCTTACTGGCAGGATGACATTCAGTTAGAACAACACTTGCAAAACTTTCATGTTATCAAATGTGATAAGTGCAAAGAATATTTCACAGCAAAACAGGAATTAAAATTACACAAATACAAACAGCATTCCTATTGATTCACTATACCATGCAAGCCTATCGGCATAATTTTTTTCGTTGTTGTTTTTTCTTTTTCCTCTCTGCAATACATAATGGCTTTGTTCCAACTTTGAAAATTTTTACAAAAAATAATTGTATGATTAGAAGTTATCTAGAATCAGAGTTTATGATGTGTTTATGACTACCAATTATATGAAAGCATACAATTAGGCATAAAATTGTCCAAAGTCTGTTTTTAGGTAGCAAGTGCAGGCACAAAAACCACAGCTCTTTACAGCTCTTAGTAACAAAAAAGGTGTTAATTGTATGATACAATTCAGCTACCTAGTTTGACCCAATAAGGGGTGGTTATTTGTGTTGCAGAGCAGTGAGCTTTTTTAAATTCAGCTTTAATTGTTCCTGATTCGTGGTTTAGCTTTCTTAGTGACAACAGCAGTTGTCATGGTTACTTTGACATTAAAACCATATAGTCACTTTTTTATTTTCTGTCAAGCAGTGTAATCATTGAGTTATCAAAGGCAGAAACCTAATATTGTTGCAATCATCCAAACCCACCTGCAATCTTTTTCGTTCTGCATGCAAAATTCAGATTACATTGGGGCAATGTTGTTCATTCAGATGTTGAACAAATGTTTGGACAAAAATCATGCAATCAAAATTGGGCATGGGATTGACAAAAAAACAGTGGGGTTGGCAGAAAAAAATGACATGTCAAAAGTAAGACTTTTGGAAATAGGGTGCCCTCTTTGTATCAATTCACTAGACATCTGTGACATCCACCCACCACCTGAAAGTGGGTCAGGTCAAGACCGTTTGCATGCCATGTCCATTGAGTCTGCATGGATAACAGACTTTGCAACTTTGGTGCAAGTTGGGATGACAGCAGAGGGCAAAGCAAAAGGATGGTGGCAAGAGTAGTTGATGTTATCACCTGAGCAACAAAGGATTCTTGCAGGTGAAAAGGGATATGATGCAATCACACTGCCAAAGTCACACAGGAAATACATCATGCCAAAACTAGCACCTGCTGATATGATTACACCAATTCAGGCAACAGCAATCATTGAGAGGGATGCAAGGAATGCAAAGGATGGTCACCCCATGACCACAACATATCATGGCTTTCCATTATTGCAGGAACACTCACCAAAGGTGATGGCAAGAAAGATTCTCATGCATAACCAATTCAAACAATTCACATCAGTCAGTTCAGTTGGAAAGTCAGGTGCAGGCAAGACAACAAGCAGTCTGATATTATGCCATGAACTTCATACTATTGCAGAGCAGGAATTTCAAACCCATTTCACAATCAGGTGGGTGGGCAAAGTAGAACTAATCAACTTTGACAAATTCATAAAGTCTTTGGCACATGTGAATACCATTCTAATCTTTGAGGATATTTCATACGCTTTGGATATGATTAAGAAATCCCTCAAATTCAAAATCAAAGAGGCATTCACAGAAATCAGACATGCAATGGGTGAGGTCAATGTCATCTGTATTTTTCACTATCACTATACAAGAGCATTGGATAAAATGATGCGTGATTCTTACTATACAATTTACACATCTTTGGGGCATGAGGAAAAAGGCAACCTATTACACATTCATGGTTCAGACAAAATCCTGCAAGACATGCTGTTTCAGTTTCAGGTCAGGTCAAGGACTCAGGATGAAAAAGGTTGGTTTGCAATTCCTATTGACAGACTGAATGAAAATAGGAAATACATCTATTGGACACAAAACCCATTTCAGATTGCTTTGACCAATCAGCATGACAACTGGCATTTCTTGTTATACCCATCACCCAAATCAATGAAAGGTGTTCACTGCAAACACTGCACACCAAAGCCTGACAAATGGATTCCTGAGGAAACACTAACTGCAAAATACATGGTTGAAAGAATGCAGAAACACTTTGGCAAAGGCAGGGCAAATCTAATTTTAAGATGGCATTGTTTCATGGTGGGTGGTGCAACTTGTTTGAACAAGTATGACAGAAAGGTTTGGAATTGGTTGAATGCATTTCTTGCAGACTATCAGATTGATATGGCAAAGGTGATTCCATTGGTGGGTGGTGAAATAGTTCATGGCAAGTATGAAAGGTTTCAGGGATTCAATAAGACAAAATCAGATAACGTTTCAAAGTCAGTTCTTAGAGGCAGTTACCAACCATTCACATCAAAAAAGATTGCAGGTGCAATGGGTGATATGTTTGGATAATCAAAGCATAGGATGGACATTTGTCTTTATTGTTATTGGTGTAGGATTCATTGTTTATGCAACACTGCCATCAAGTGATTCAATCCCACCAACAAACGCATACTCTAATATTAATTTGAATGATACAAATTCAACAGTTGGTGTTTGGTTGAATGCAACATCCTCAGACCATACTTTGTATATTGTCACAGATGGTTCAATTGTTTTTAATACAACTCAGGGGTTATGTCCAACATGTTAAATCAAATCCTCTTGATTGGAATCATATCAACATTATTGTTGGTTGGGTCAAGTGAATCAATTCCTGAATTAGAACCTGACCCAACAAAATATCATTACATCAAATACACAATTGTCTATGACAGAACTGAAATCAAAGCAGAAACAGACTTTAGTGTTTTGAATTCTGAGAGGGTAAAATATCAATTAAGAGAATCAAAGCAAACAGGAATGATTGAAACTAATAACTACAAGGTATTTACAAATCAAATGTTCTTTGAGAATCCTTTGGATGCTGAGGCATTCATGTTGAAACTCAAATCACAGGTTCAAGAAAGGGATGTTGTTTATGCATTGATTTGGCATACAGAAAATACACATCATTACATCCATCCACAACCTGACATTGTTATAGAGAGAATTGAGTTTGGTGTTTCACCTGAAAGGTTCGACTAGAATTCTTTTAATTGCATTGGTTTCTGTTCCATTGTTATTTGCAAATGCGTATGCTTTCAGCTTAGAGGACTTGGTTGTTTATTACAAGTTTAATGAATCAAGTGGTGACCTGATTAATTTATGCTCATTGTATGGTGGAACAAACTGTATGCCAAACGCAAAGTCAGATGGAACACTTGATGGGGTGACCCAAAGCAACACAACATCAGTCTTTGGAACATCATATTATTTGGATGGAATCAATGATAAGATTACAACAACCACATCAAGAACAGAGTGGGCTTTCATGGGCAATGGCACAGATTGGACATGGGTTGGTTGGGTGTATGATGGCAATGTGGCAGTCAATCAAGTCATCTTTGCAGATTGGTCAACATCAGGAAACATTGGCACAGGTGCAATGAATTATCATCATGCATCAGATTGGTTTGCAATGCAAGGTGCAACAACATATCAATTTAATTTCTTTAGTGCTCACTCACACACATTTGAAAATTGGCATTTCATGGTCAAACAATACAATGCATCAAGTGCAACAGTATCATATCTTGGTGATGTGAACAACACTGGATTTTCCACCTTTGCAAATGGCAGTATGGCAACAACAGGTGACACACCTGTTAGCATGCAGTTTGGTGAGTTGCCATCATTCCAAATTTGGAATCACAAAGGCAACTTTGATGAGTGGTCTTTTTGGACTCGAATGTTGACTGAGGCAGAACTTGATGAACTTTGGAACAGTGGTGATGGTCTTGAATTGGTAAGTGACATTTCAACCCCAACAGGTCTGACAGCAACAGAGTTCAATGCATTCCAAATTGATTTGGATTGGACACATGGATTGGATGGTGGCACAGATGGATTCAGAATTTATCGTAATGACGGAACAGGATATGTGACTCATGTTTCAGATACTGGAAATACAGACACTGATTATTCTGATTCAGTTTCATGTGGCACAGAATATTCATACAAGGTTCAGGCTTTGTCACCTTTTAACACCTCAGCAAATTCAACAGAGGCAAGTGAAACAACAGCATGTGGTGCAGGGGTTGTTGACTTTTTACATTTGAGGGTCAATGAACCAACCTTTGACAGAATGGGTGGGGTTTATCAATTCACATGCCCTGTTGGTGAATTTGTCACAGGAATCAATTCAACAGGTCATCTAGTTTGTGCTACCCCATGAGTCACTTTTTTAAAGCAACCAAACAACCCATCTGCAATTGCAGACCGTTGGTTCTAACCACCATCAACAAGACCATCCCTTTCAGGTTCAATTGTGAGGATATTGCAAGTCTGATGAAAGCAATGGAAAGAAACATGTGCGTTGGTGAAATGTCTGCTATTATTTTTTATGATAAATATCAGAGGATTGAATTTTAATCATGCCTGAATTATCAGCAGGAATATTTCTCATTTTGACAGGGATGGCTTTCATCTTTTTCTTTGCATCATTCAAATTTGAAATGACAATGAATGCAGTCTTGAAATTGATTGGTCTTGTTTTCTTTTTCATCTTGGCATTATACATGTCAGCAGAGTATGACATTGTTTGGACTGAAACAGCAACAGATGGTGCAACCACTTGGTCAACCACCAAAGCAATCATTGATTCAGACCATCAACTTTTGGCAATGATATTTTACCTCTTTGGAATCTTGGCAACAGGGTTATTTTTCAAAGACATGTTGGATATTAACTCAGCAAAAAAGGAACAAATCAAGTGGTGACCTGAATGGATTACAGAGTTTTCCCAAGAGTCTATTTCTTTTTGCTATTGGCAAACATTGGGTTTTTCATCATAGGTTCTTTTGTTGCAACTGAGGGTGCAAGCATTACTGAACCATTCACAGGTGCAAATGTCACATCAGTTGAACAACTCAATTTCTACAATGGCACAGACCAAAGTGGCACAACACTTGGCAACCTGACCAACCCATCACAGACAGGAACAAATTCCACAGGTGGTGATGAAACATTTGATTGGTTCACAGATTACATTGAGGTTGCATTGGTGTCACTGCAAATTCTCTTTGGCATTGCAACAGGTGCATTCATTGCAGACTTTCTTTCAATCTTTAATTTTCCTGACTATTTCATTCAAGCCATTTATGGTGCAATAGGATTCTTGGCAGTGTTGTGGGTTGCATACTTCATCACAGGTAAGGGTTAAACAATTCAGGGAATGGGAAAAATATGTTCCATTTCTTGTTTTGGCAATCACAGCAATCATTGCAGTCAATGAATCGTTTCAAATTGGCATGGTTGAAACTTACCCTGATTATCTTGACAATGTAAAACCATATTTAGAAACCTGTTTGGCAGACCCTTTGCAAATGTCAAGGGGTGAATTAAAGTGGGTGACAATCTGTGCATCACATCATTGGTTTGGCAATGCTCAAATCATTCCTTTCATTTACTCAATTGCATTATTGCCTTTGGCATATTGGTTTGTTGCAATCCTAACAAAGAACAATTGGACAGGTCTGATTGCCTTTGGCATCACTGCAAGTTCAGGTCTGTTTTACTTATTCAACACAACAGCAACCTATGAGCATTCATGGGTTGTCTTTCTTTTACTTGCAATGATTGCATCCATGAAAAACAAATGGTGGTTTGTCATGCCTATTTTCCTTTTGGCAGTGGTGTCAAAACCAACAGCAATTCTATATCTGCCTATGCTCATTTACATGACAGGTCAATTCAAATTCAAAATACAATATAATTTCTTTATTTTTATAATGATGTTGTTGTTGCTTTTGGTTGCAGTTGCACCAAATGAAATGATTGGTGGTTCTTTTGATTTCAACCTCAATGAATTCATTCAAGGGTTTTATGGTTGGTGGTTCTTTTTGGATTCCACAATGATTGTTGCAATGTCAATTGTCTTGGTGATGATTGCTTTATTCATAAAGAGAAAGAAAGACAAACCATCAAGAATCATTCTTGCATTCATTATTGGAATCATCATTTCTGTTCCTTTGGTTGAGGGGTTCACAACTCAGATAAATCATGCATACAGATTTCTACCTTTAGTCATCTTTGGTGGTGCAGGTCTTGGTCATGTACTCATTCAATACCTGACCAAGAAATAATTTTAGTATAAGTATCACAGAATGGTGCAATCAAAGCATGCTTAATTTAGCTTTTGTCATGGGCTTCATTGGTGTTGCTGTTGGTTTGATTATCGCAGTATTCATTTTTGGTGCTGTTGACAATGCCATAGATTGTTCAGACATTGTGAACACGACAGGTGTCACAAACTGTAACCTAGTCAAAACTACCTCATGGACAGTAATTGGAATATTGCCAATCACACTATTCTTTGTATTGTTCCATATCTTCGGTGGTTCATTCGGTCGAGATTAGAAATCTCACCATCCCTTTTTTTTTCCTACCTACACACAAAGACACTTTTTTATGATAAATATCATCTAACAGATTGACAGACAGATGGCAATCAATATCATAATCAAAGCAGGTGTTTCAGTTTTTGCCACAGGTCTGATGTCTTTGCTGTTCATGCCAGTGATGTATGATTTGTCTTATGCTCATGGTTATTGGGATTCTGCACCTGTTGAGCAATTGATTATTCGTGACAACCTTTATGGAATGTTTTTGATTATGCCTGCCTTTCTTATTGGTGCAATTATCCTTTGGGCTTATAGTGCATCAACAAGGCAGGGTCAGCAGTTTTGAATAAGAGAATCCCATCCCTCTGCATTATTTCTTTGGCATTGATTGCATTGCCTGCAATGATTATTTCTGATGCACAATTGGTGACAGTAAAAGATTCACTGTTCAAAAATGAAAGGGGTGCAACTTGGCAGAACACTCAATGGTATTCCACACTTGACAATGGAACACTAATCATCAAAGGATTATACCATGCAGGTCTGCCAACCTTTGTCCAAGATAAGAATGGCAATTACCAAGACCACATCCTTTCAACACTTGATGACATCATTCAGATTGAAACAGGTCAGGCATCTTTTGTTTATGATAGGAACACCTGTGCAATCACAGTTTGGTCAGGTGGTTTGATAAGCAATAGAGAACCTTTAATTTTATCTGACTCATGGGTTGTCCAAAGAACCACAGACAAAACAATTGATTGGCAGAATGACCCAACCAACAGCAGAGATTGTGACACTAGACTTTCTATAACTCAATCAGGAACATTCATCACAGCAACAAAGGATGATGGCAAAACCAAATATGAAGTCAGGTATGCAAAATTTATTGGCAGGGATGGCTTTGAAACTTTTACAACAATTATGAATAATGACCCAACAAGAACTGACCAAAAATATGCACAGGCAGAATCATTAATCCTGAATCCAAATGCCACAGCAATTGAACAGGATGACAGTTTGATAATCACATCACCTAATGGTGGTTACTTACAATTAGGTTATGCGAAATCCAAACAAGACTTGCAGGATATTGACACAAAGACCAAAGACCAAATCACTTTCAATTATCAAAACGTTACAACCATCTTGGATTTTGGTGACACCAAAACACTTGACCCAATCTTTGAGAACGATTCAGGGTCTTATGTTAGGCGAGCATTCACAGCATCAGGTGTTGGCAATTGCAACACACTTGCAGATGGTGGTTTCAATTCATCACCACAAATTAGAATACAAACCACAACAGGCATTTGCAGACTTGGAATGGGTGAATGGGATTTAACACCTGCAAGTGCAGATTGGATTGTTCAAAGTGGTTCACTTGAATGGGATGCTGTTGCATCAGTTTCGCTTGCAAGAGATTGTGCATGGTCACCAATTTCACAACAACCATCAACAGCAACAGACTCATCCGATATGATAACAGATATTTTGTCAGGTGGTTTTGTCACAGCATCAGTTTCAGAATGTACGTCTGTAACATCAAACATCAATTACTCTTTGACAGCAACAGGAATTGATGACTTGAACACCAAGATTAATGCAGGTTCAACGTGGGCAGGATTTGGTTATAGATTCGTTGACATGTCAAGGGATGCATCTGACAGATTCACAAGTCTTGGCACAGGTGGCACAGCAGAATTGGCTTTCCTATATCTGACAGGAACAATGAATCCATCACCACCAATTGCAGTTCAGGCAGTAGGGTTGAACAGTTCTATTGCAGTGACTTGGATTCCAAAGAATGCCACCTATGTTAATGATTATACAGTTTGGAATTCCAGTGATGCAACAACCTATGATGACTTGGCAACAACAGGTGACAATGGAACATTCTATAATATTCATTTAGGTCAACTGGCAGATGAGTTCAACAGCTATTTCATATCATCAATATCAATTAACAATGGAACAAATTCCACAGCAACCAATGCAACAGCAGACACAATTCCAATCACAATCACAGGTGGGGTTGGGGTTGGCATTTCATCAACAGAAATCATTCTGAATTGGTCTGCACCCAATGATGGTGGCAATGGAATCAACCAATATGATATTCGATTCACAAACTCAACAGACTTTTCATGGCAGACAATTGATAATGGTGTCACAGGAATTGTGTTTGACCCAATGTTTTATTTCAAGTTTGATGGTGACATCCATGACTCAATGAATTCAAGTCAGGTGTTGTTGCAGGTTGGTGGTGCAGAAAATTACACACAGGGATTAAACTCAACATTGGATGGCATTGCAATTCTTGGTGACAGGGCAACAAAATACATTGGTGACAATGATATATGGTCTGACTCACTTAACTTTAATATCACAGACCCATTCTCAATCAGTCTTTGGATAAATGCAACAGAGGATGGAACAACAAGAGATGTGATTGGTAAAAGGCAGTCAGGTTCAGGCAGAGGTTATGCTTTGTCAATGACAAGTTCAAACCAACTATTATTTTTAATTGAGGGAACAGGTGGTGAAAATACGCAAGACAGAATTGTGAACAGTGAGGTTGATTTCACTGATGGCATGGCAAAGCATGTTGTTGTTTCATACAATGCAACAGGTGCAAACACAGTTGTGGATGTTGGTTGGTGGATTAATGGAACATACCATGATGGTGACAATTTTGACCTTGATGTAATCGTATCAACCATCCAAACAGGTATTGCACAAAGACCAACAATCATGGGTGCCCATGATGGGTCTGCAACAGAGTGGGCAGGTGGAATGGACAATGTGAGATTAATGAATTACTCATTAACCCAACAGGATGTTGATGACCTATACCAAAACAATTCACCACCTACAAGGGCAAACCTGACAGGCTTGGCACAGGATGAGATTGTCACTTGGCAGGTCAGGTCTTGCAATGATGTTGGTTGTTCTGCATACTCTGCAAATTTCACAGGGGCAACATTCACAAATCCTGTCATGTCTATTGCAGTGAGTCAGGTGCAGGTGGGTGATGCAATTGCTTTGACCCCTACCATCACACTTGTAGTTGGTGACCCACAACCAATCACAATCACAGACTTGGATTTGTTTAATGTCACAACTTTGGTGCAGGCAAACACAACCAACATTGCATTAACTCAGGGTTCACCAATCACCTATGGTGCATTCTTTGATGACCAAATGACAACCTCTGCAATTTCCAATTACACTTTCATTGTCACAGTGACAAACTCAACAGGTGCATCCTTTGATGACAACAGCAGTTCAATTCTAATTTCAGCAGAATACAATCCTGACTTTGTGAATGCAATATCTGTTGATGTTATTCCAAGTGGTGTGAATTGGACATCAAGTAGAACTGACCCAACAGAGGTTCAGTTGAGTGTCAACAGACCATTGACATCAGGGGTGTGGGATTTGAATTGCAACATTGTCACAGGCTATGGTCAAGATGGTGTGTGGCAAAATGAAACTGATGTTGGACTGTGGCAGAATAATTTCACCACAGGCTTTGGAACAAATGTGTATTACACTTGTTACAATCCTGATGACTTGGTTTTCAATCATGTGTCTTATGGAAATCTAACAGGCATCTTGATTGGCTTTGCAGGATTGAGTGACCAAATGGGAACATTCTTTGGATTGCCATTGGTGTTCATGTTTGTCTTATTCATTGCATCAATGTTCACAGGCAAGAATGCAGGAACAGGTCTTTTGATTGTGATGATAACAGTTGGCATTCTTGCAGGTCTTGGTGCAATCAGCTTTGGTGAGAACGTGTGGGGCATTCTAATGATTCTCACTGCCATAGGATTGTTTGGAATAAAGAAATTCCTCTGAGTTAGTTTTATAACATCACCCATCAAGCAAACTTGATGGGGGCATTCTTTCCTTTTTGGTCTTTGGCAATCAGTAGATTACCAATAGCAGAAATGATTTATCCAAATAGAAAGGTGGAATATTACAGAATTAAATTAATCAATAAGGAATTTTTCATCATAGACAAACTTGGTGTGTTTAGAATATCAGATGGCATTGCTAAAATCTACAATGGCAAGGTCAGGATTTATCAATACATGGTTGAGTCAATGAATCCAATTGATGCAAGAGTTCAGAAAGATATTGAAAGATATTGCAGGGTTAATAATTTCTCTGAAATGATTCCTCTAATGTTAGAATACAATACAGCAGGCAAAAAGGAATGGACTGATGAGGATGGCAAGGTCACCAACACCATCAACATCAAAGAACCACTTTCATCAAGGGGTTCATTGTTCATTAGGAATTTCCAAAACATTGACCCTGTTCATGTTTATAATTTCTACAACACAATTGCAATGGCAGGAAAGGAAGCTGACAAATTGAAATCCAAAAAGATGATGCCAACAATTGAAGCTAAATTCATTTTTGCAATCTTGGTTGGTGGGGCAATTGCTTTTGCAGTTGTCATTGGTGCTTTACAAAATTCATCAATTGATTTGGATTTCTTTATTCCAAAAGCATTGAAAGGTGAATAGATTTGGAATTTACATTAAATATCACAGTGAGTTGAATTCAAACATTGCCTGCCAATAATCCAACATGCTTTGAGGATGGAACAATCTGCAATTTTGTGGATGCACCCTTTGATGCAATGGTGCAACCGTTCTCTGCAATCTTTGGTGCAATGACCTATGTGATTTTTTATGGTTTGATTATTGGCATCATTTGGTTGAGAACAAAAGACCTTATGATGACAGGTGCAGTTGGCATTATGATGGCATCACTTGCAGTGGCAGGTGGGGTGGTTGATAATTTCAATGCTGAGTTCATCACGATTGGTGCAGGTCTTTTGGCAGTTGCAGTTGGGGTTGTCTTATATCAGATATTCCACAAATTGCAAGTGCCTAATCAATGAGGCAATTTTATAATCCCTGTGGTTGATGTCAGTCATTGGTCAATGAAGTAATTGCAGATATGATTTATGAGTCTGCCAAAGAATCACCAACTGATAAATCATCAAACCCAAAGCAGTTGTTTTATAGAATGCAACTTGCCCCACAGGGTTCAGACTTTCCATCCATTGTTCATGCCATTGAAAGGTTGAGGTCACAGGCAATGATGGCAAAGCATTCTGCAACAGCAGTCAATGGAATTAATGAATTTTTACAGATGTGCGAAATGAGATTCTATGAGGAATTCATGTTTTTAATTTGTGCAACAAGTTCAGAGGGTGGCAAACTTATCAGAACACTGCAAACACAAACACAGGAATACAAAGGTGAATGGCAAGGGGCACAGAAAGCAAAGGGCATGGAAAACTTCATGGCATCATTTAGCAGGTCAGGTCAACAGCATTGATGGCACAACAAAAACTAAAAGACAAACACAGATGCCACAGTCAACACATTCATCCTCACAACAAAGTCATTGATTCAAAGTATTGCAAATACTGTGATGCTTTGGTTCAGGTGTATGCCAACAAGGTCTGCATGTGTTGTGGCAACAGAACATCATTCAAGGATAAGAAATCTAAAAGGCAGGAACAATCAATCCTGAATCATTTTGTTTCAAGTTATGCACCACTGATTAAATGGTATGAAAAGCACACGATGAAACAACCAATCATTCTGCAATTGAAAGTGGGCAATTGGATTTATCAGATTGATGTCAAGTGGGTCTGCAAATATCTTGATGCATGGGATTCAGAAAAGAATGGTTCAACTCTTGCAGACACCATTAAGAAAATCAAACCACACATCCATAAGGTTGACTTTGAAATCTCATGGAATCGTTCACATGTTACGATTGAATAATTATTTTACATTAAATATCAACAAAGGAATTTTACATCATGGTTAAGAAATCAAGAAAAGTTCCAAAACCATCACGCAAACGTGGTGAGGTCACAACAACACCACCAAAGCATCAAGGGTCAGGTGGTCTTGGAAATAAATCAACCCCTGTTTCAAAATCAGGTGGTGGCAAAGGGTCAGGAACACCAACAGGAACATCAGGTGGTGGTGGCAGTCAGGTTGGTGTCACTGCACCAACACAAAAGGGTCAGCATTTCAAAGTCAAACTATCAGAAACTATTTCAATAAACGATTCAGGTTCTATCAGAGAAATTGCAAACCAAAGGAATAAGATTCAAGATGAAATAGAAAGACAAAGAAAAGAAAAAGCAAAAGAAGCTGAGCAACAAAGAAAAACTGAATTGTCAATGTATAACTTAAGGAGAAATGACAGACTGTATTCTGTTTCACCTAACCAATGGAGTCGAATGATGAATAGTGCCAATAAAAAAATCAAGGGTCTGAAAACAAAACAAAAGGAAAGGGGTCAGGTCATTGCAACATTACAGGGTTACAGAACTGAGGTATCAAAGACAGAATATCAAACACTAACTGCACCACAATCTTTTGAACAATCCACACAGAAAGTTGGCATCCCAAAGCATTCAGCAGGTTTGCTTTATGGTGCATCAGCAACAGCAAAGACAGTCAACAAAGCATCAGGTCTGATTCAAGGGTCACCATCAACATCAGGGATTGAAAAGATTGGTGGTGGGAAAACTTACAAGGTTTCAATTGAGGATGGTGTGGGTGCATCAGGCAGTGGTGGTGGCAGAGGAAAGAAAGCAGACCCATTCATGCCAACAAGTTTTCAAACAGGATTCATCCCACAAAAGGCAGGAACAAATTCATCAAGAGGATATTTTGAGGGTCAAGATTATGAAGTCAAAGGCAATCAAGGTTATTTTGAAACAGAATATTCATCAGGATATGGCAGAACCAAAACAGGCAAAAATGTTTTCAAACTATTCAAAGATGAAACTAAACCAACAAAAGATTTTGCAGTTGGTATTCCATTAGAAGTTCCAAAAAAAGCAAAGACCAAAAAGGAAAGGCGTGATGCAGGTGAACTTTCAGTTTCAGATAATTTATTGCAACTTGGGGTTGAGGGTGCAGAGGCATTGCAATCACCTGATGCAAACATTGGTGGTAGTTATCAACCATCAAAATTAAAGAAAGATATTTTCCTCACACCATTAGAGGGGTCAATTGATGTTGCAAGTCAGGCATTCAGTGGTGACCCAATTGGTGCAGGCAAATCAGCAAAGGCAAAGGTCACAGATTTCACTCAGGACTTTATGGCAGACAATGAATATTGGGTTGGCAATGTGAATGCAAATGTCAGATTCATCACAGCAACACTTGGAATTGGTGAAGCTGTTCCACTTGCAGGTGCAGGAATCAGAGCAGTTGCAAAACAAAAACAAAGACCACAACCAATAGTTGATTATCTATTTCCTGCAAAGGAAACTATTATCAAAACTGATGTTCCAAAATCCACAACAAGAACACCATCAGGAATTGATGTCACCACATTTGAAACAGGTTCAAAGAAAGTCACATCAGGTGAAATTGTTAAGACTAAAAAATATCAGGGCAAAGTTGAATCAACAGACTATGGGCAAATTGCAAAGGCGATTGAACCTGATGGCAATATCAGAATTCAAAAGACAAAGACCTATGAATCAATTGAGAAAATTACAGATGTCTATGGTCTTGACAGACATCTTGTTACATTCAAAGACAAAAGCAGGGCAACCATCACAGGTTCAAAAGACCCTGTGATTGAATTATTTGAAACACCAAAGAAAGGAAAGTCAGGTGGGTCAACATCAAAGATTCCACAAAAGGTTTTGCAGTTTGATGAACAGTCAGCAGGCAATCTTTTGAAAGCACAAAGGGATGCAACCACAGTTGCAGACAAACAAAAAATCTATAATGCTTTCATGGTTGGTGGCAAAGGAATCAAAATAAAGAATGCAGGAATTGCATCACCCCAATATCTTTTGGGTGATGTTGCCACAGGAAAAATCACAAGGGTTTCAAAGCCAACAGCAGAGGCTTTGGGTTCAAGGGGTGAGGTTGTTTTGCAATCTGAAACATACACACTTTCAGAAATGATGTTGGGTCGCAAAGCTTTTGGTTCAGACTTTGGAAATCTTTTGAGAACAGGCAAATTCAAAAACCCATCAGACACATTTGCCAAGACCCAAAAGGGTGCAAGCAAATCACAATACTCTTTAGATTTTAGAATGTTTCAACCACAGGATTTGGGCACACCAATTGCAACAACAGGTGTCACAAAGAATCCTATCAAACCAAAGAAAGGCAGGAAAGCAAAAGAACCTGATGCCCTGTTGCCATCTGAAAAAGATTACACATCCACATTGGGTGTGAAATATGACCCATTCACTTTTGATGTTTATGGCAAAGGTCAAAAGGTTACAGGCTATGATTATTTTGCATCAAAGAATCCACAGACACCTGACATTCCAAAGAGGGGCAAGTCAGCTTTTGGTGATGACTATTTTGGTGGGTCTGCAAGTGGCAAGAGTTCAAAGTCAAAACTTGAAACACTGACAGCATCAGAACAGAAAGAAGTCTTTGACACTTTCATGGGCAAAGGAATGGAATCAATTGAAACATCACAAACACAAAGGTCTGCACCATTCATGGCAACAGGTGAGGCGTTCAAAGGTCAACATGCATTATTGGATGACCTAACAAAAGACAAAGCAGACAAACCAACAAAGACATCAACAGATGGATTTGAAAGAACAGAATCAAAAGGTGAATCCTATGGCTACATTATGAAAGACCCATTTGCAAAAACAAAACCATCACTGAAAGACAAAGATGGTTTATCAATTTCTGTTTGGGATGACTTGGACAATGCAGTGGACATGAGAACTGATGCAATGCCACCTGCATTTGTATTGGATGTCAATCCTAAATTAGCAACATCAAAGTCAACCAAACTAAAACAGGATGCCATTCCTTCATTTGGTTTAGGGGTTGATAGTGGTGTGTTTTCAGGTCTTGATGAAAAGACCACACCCATTCAAACATCTATCACTGACCAAATAACAAAACAAACTTTCCACACACCACCACCTGACATTCCTTTCATTGAAGAAATTCCACCTAACAGACCACCACCACCAAGAGTTCCAGTTGGTGCAGGTCTGCCTTTCAATTTTGCTTTGGATGATTATTTTGCACCAAAGAAAAAGCATGGAAAGAAAGCACCTAGATTTTGGAATACTGACCCTGACAATGTTCTCAATTTCTTTCCATCACGTTTAGGTTATCAACCAAAGGAATTCAAACAAATCAAATCCAAGAAAGGCAGGAAAGATTTTGGTGGCTACAATTCTTATGATGCACCCAAAGTTTGGGATTTTTAGCCACTAGGTTAAATTCATTTTACACAATCCTTTTATCACATTTCTTATTTGAGAAATCAATAACATGACAGCGTTTGTATTAAAGACCCAAAAACGGAAAACCAAATCCAGAGATATTCTAAAACGAAATGCACAGGTTCTTGAAATGACAATGAATGGAATGGGTTCAGCAGAAATTGGTGAGCAGTTAGGATATGCTGTTCACAAATCCCAATGCCAAAGAATCATTCAAATCCAAAATGAATTAACTGTTGCAGGAAAACTTTCAAAAAATGAGGGTGGCAGTTTTGTCATCCCATCACAAAACATTGACCAACACAAATGGACAAAGATGACAAAAGAAGTTGCAGAAATGAATGTTCCACAATTCAAAAAATTTGCAGAGTATGCCAAAGTTAATGGCAGAACACAGCAGTCAATCTCAACTGAGTTGTCTGCATTGGTTGTGGTCTGCAACACAACTGGCATCCATCCAAGTGAAATCATCAATGCCAAAACAATCACAGGTGAGGAAAACTATATTGTGAAACTCACTGAGGTTATGATGGATTTCAAAGAGAAATTGCAAACAGGCAATGCAGAACTAAACAAACATTCCAACCACAACAACCATGAGGCAAAACAAGTTAGGAGATATTCACAGGCAATGAGGCACATGTGTCACGCTTATGGCAGACAATTTCCACGATTCCCACCACAGCATATTTTGTCAGGAACAAAGGGTGACACCTTTGGTGCATACAATGACATTGCATTAACTGACAAACTTGCAGAGGGTGCAGTGGCTTTCATTGAAAAGAATGGCAAAGACATTCTTGGTGAAAAGCATTGGGATTATGGATTTGTAATCGCAACAGCATTGATGCCTGAAATGATTACAAGAACAGAATCAATCCTGCAATGGAAAGTTGAATTCCAAACTGAACATGATGAGTATGAACACAACCCTGTGGAATACGATTTTGTTACAGGATTCTATGAACCAAAAACAAAAGACTATTGGAACAAATTCATTGTGTCACCACTTGCAAGAAAGATGCTTAAGACAATCTCAGAATACAGGATGGGAAAAACCATCATGCCATTCAATAAATCCACAGCATCAATTGAAAGAAGATGGTCACAACTAATGAAAGAATACTATATCTCACTTGGCATCTTGCCTGAAACTGTAAGACTCAGCAAAAAAACAAGACCTGATGATTGCATCTTTCAACAGAAAACAAAACAGTTTTTCTATGATGAAAGGGGCATCTATGTTCTCAGACATACAGGGGCACACCAATGGTGCAGATGGACAAACTATGACTATGGATTTGTTGCAGACTTGGGATGGAAAGACATGAACACTTTGAAAGAAGTTTATGCAGGTCAGACCATCAAACAAAGACTGAAACAAGACACATGCTTTTACTGCCAACCACCAATGAATCCTGATGCAATGGAATCAAAAGTATTCTGCAAAGCACAACATGCATTCATCTATTATTCCAATGGTGGCAAATCAAAGGTGAGTCAAAATTGAATCACCTATCTTTAACAAGTCACCAACAATGGTTGGTTCTATATCAGCAGACAACAAATTGGAAAATCCGTAAGGTCGCAAAACAGAAAAGAATCCAAATGAATATCAGGGCATTCTTTAGAATGTATAATGCCTAATGACATTCACCCCTTTTTCTTTTTTCAAACATGATGAGGCAGACAAATTAATTCCATACGTTGTTGAGTTAAGAAATCAAGGTTTATCATTAAAAGAAATTGCACAACACATTCCAGTTTTGCAAGGCAATGAGGTTTTGAATTTTCATATTCATACTGAAATTTTAAGAAAGAAATTAATGACTTTGAAAGATGGGGTTTGGACAAAGGTTGCCCAACCTGAATTTGATATTGCATCAGAGGATTTGAGTTCAAAACCATTTGAGATGCCACTGACAAATTTACCTGTCAGCAAAGCAACAGAACTTGTTTTATCAAAACCACCAAAGAAAAGCAATAAAGGAATCATAGTGACTGCTGTTGCCACAATCATTGCAGGTCTTACAGTCTTTTCAGTTGTAGAAATATTAACAGATTTTACAGGCATTTGTTGGCTTTGGTGTGGGATGAACTTTTGATGCGTACAAAATGGGATGTCACCAAAAGGACAATCACCCACACCTTTGAATCACCTGATGAGTATGTTGCTTATGTTGAAATGTTTGCAGACTTTGTTGAATCATTTCTTAAAAGACCAAAGGTGATTCCTGTTTGAAAGACAAATTAGAAAACTCTGATACAATAACAATCAAAATGACTTATGCAGAATACAAAGTTTTAAAGAGAATTATGAAACAGGCGTTTAAGAAATGAAAAAAAGATATTCCATTCCAATCATGCTTGCATTGCAATTTCCTTTCTTAATGATTGGGGTGACACTTGCAAACCTTATTCAATTTGAACCTGCAATAATTAACCTAATAATTTTCCTTTCTTTGAATGGGTTCATGTGGGTTTGGGGTCTTGATATGTTATCAAAATTAAGAAAGAAAAAAGTGCAGGAACAATTGAAATGAAAGGTTCTTGCAAAATCAAATTGAACCATGATGAATATGCCACAAAGAAATTAAAAATTGGCAAGAGAACTTTGGAATGGTCAACACCATCCCATGTTCTTTCTGCTTTGTATCAATTATTCAAAGACTCAGGTTATGTTGTGACAGGTCTGAGTCAAACATTCAAAGATGAATACAAGGTTGATTTTTTCACAGGTGCTTTTAGGATTGATTTGTTTATGAAAGAATTTGAAAACCCTTACTTTGAAATCATTGAGGTTTTTAAGAAATGAAAGTTACTCAGTATCTTTATGTGTGGATTAATGATGGCAAGAAAGATATTGATTGTTACAATTGTCACAAAGACCTTTCAAACAATAAGAAAATTCCACCAATGATTGTCACAAGAAAAGCACATCCATACTGTTATCCCTGTGCATGGAAATTAAACATCATTCAGGAAATTGGGGTTGTCAAGCATGCCTAGTAAATACACAGCATACCTGCATTTTGGTCAGACAGAAATGGACAAACTAATTGAACTATTTCCTAACCTGAAAGACTCAGGCAATGTCACTGAGATATGCAAATTAGTTTTTGATGAATTCCTTTCAGGCAAATACTCAAAGCAACAAGAAAAGAAAACTAATAGAGAAAACAAAAAGGATGAGAAACTTGACCAAGAAATAATCAAACTCAAAATCCAAAACAGGATTTCTTTAATCCATGACCTGCAAGTGTCACCTGACTTTGCACACAAAGTCACTGAAATAGAGGTTGCTGTTGAATCTGTTATTGGAAATCTGAATGATTCACCTGTGCAATCTGTCAATGCAGGGGCATCACCTTATGACCCAAAGCAAGACAAACAAGTTGGCATCAATCTCATTGCAAGGTTTGAATGCATTGACTGTGGGGTTTTGTTTGAATTTCCAAAGGGTGAATTCTTAAAAATGGAAAACTCAATGATGGCATATTTCAGACACATACAATTCAGACATGATAGGATTCTTACTGAAAAAGAAAGAACATCTTTTACAACTTTGGGGTTGAAAATTTAGCTTGCATCCTTTTGAATTCATAGAGGCTTTGAATTCTTTTATGCTGTCATGGGCAAAAGGTGCAAGACATGGTGACCTGCATGAGAATTGCCAACAATGCCCATTGTCCTTTGTGCAGGTCATCCCTCTTTAGGGGTTTTTTAAAATAGAAACAATCTGTCCAATATGCAAAAGGGATTGGGATGCTCACAGTGAAACTATGCTTTTGGTTCATGGAAAGAAACTGATAATTCAATACTTGGATTTAGTCAAGGGATTATGATTTTAGTATAAGTATCACAGGCAAGTCATTCATTTTGATGTCAGGGAATTATTTCATTCAAGTGTCATGTTATCAACTTTCAATTAACCCTGTCAACCCTGACATCATTCAAACTAAGGTGGTGAATTGAATGGGTCACAAAGTAGTAAAAAGAGCTTGGGAATTTTCTGAATACCAAGACCAAAGTGCAGACATCATGGGTGATATGAAAGGCACAGGTAAAAAAATCAAAACCTATGGCAAAGACACTGCTGATGGTATGAAGAAAAACAAACTCAGATATTGATATGAAAAAATTTAGAAAAATAGCCAAACGAACAAGTAAAAAAGCAGTTGTATATCCAAAGTCTGAAACATCAGCATACACAAGTTCAGGTTACTGATGAAAAAAAAATTGCCAAAAGCATTTTCCACACATAACAAAGATGCTTTGAACATTGTTGAAAGTAAGAAAGGCAATGATAAAGACCAAATCACACATGCGTTCTCTGATGATATTAAATCAGGTGCAAAGAAAAGACATACTGATTGGGAATTCTAATGAACAAACGAGCAAAGGCTATTGAGGTTTCAATCCAAAAGGAAAGGGTTGAAAGAATCAAAGAATCTATTATGAATTTTAAACAAAAAAACAAAGGTGTTTGGCAAGATTGAGCAATGACATTTGGGATTTTGATGACCCCTTTGGTTTAAAGAAAGGTAAGAAATCTAAATCAAAACAACCAAAAGAAAATACAGGTATGTGGGATATGGGATTCCCAACAAGTGCCAAAGGTGTTAAAGTCAAAGGTGGCAATATGTTCAGTGGCATGAATGATAACTATGAGGGCAAACCCAACAGACAAAGACCACAACAAAAGAATGCACCATCAACCATTGATGCAATGCAGGAAACATTCTCAATGTTTTCAGGTTATGGTGGCAAAGAGAAAAAACCAAAGTCAATCAAATCAGCAGGTAAAACTTTGTATCAAGACCCTGATGACAATGAGAACTATATCACTCAGGAACAATATGATTCAAGAAAGAAAACATCCAGACCAAAGCAGGCATCCAATGTTGTTGCAAAGGTGGTGGGTGGAATAAAGAAATTTCAGGATAAACGCAAAGTCAAAAAGATGCAACCACATGCACATTTCTCAAAAAAGCCTGCAAAGAATCAATATCAAATTCAGGTTGACCATGAGGGCAGGAATTTTTCTGAGATTTACAATTCTCCTAATGAGGCATTCAACGCACAATCAAAGTGGCGTGGCAGGGGTGCAAATGTTAGTCATATTCAAATGGTTTGAAAGGATGGTGATTGAATGACAAAGAAAGGAAAACATGGCATGGGTGATATTCTGCAAGGCGTTGACAAAGAGGTTGATAGTTTTGAAATCATGCCCTCAAAAAAAACCCCAAAGGTTAAGGGCAAAATGTTCAGTGGTTATTGAGTCACTTTTTTAAACTCAGACCCTATTATTTTTTTAATGAAAACACCTGACAGGGGTGAATTAAATACATGGCAAAGCAGAACTGCTTTGGCAATTTCATTCACTGTGATGATTATGGTTATTGCAGGTCTTGTTCTTGCAGGTCTTGCAATGACAGCAAATGCCACCACCACGATTGGAATAACGCTTTCAAAATCCTGCCAATTATCTTTGACCTGTATTAATTATTCTACTTTGGCAACACAATTTGACAACACCAATCAAGGCATATCAGGCTATTTTGACCTAGATGGATTTAGAGGAAAACCCCAATATCAGAATCATTGGAAATTATATGAGTTTTCAAGATTCCCTGTCATCATTGCAATTGACCCTGATGCAAGATGGATTCCAAATCTGAATTATCACATCACAGTTGTTCCATCCCATTTCACATATTTCAAAGCACCTGACATGAAAGTTTTCAATAACACTAGAATTGAAAGGGTTGACAGTTACATTGATTCATGTGTTGAGGCAACAATTTATTGGTCTTTGGTTCAGGCAACTTTGAATCATCTTTTATCAAAATGCCTGATTACAGAATACAATGCCACCAAAGTCATTGCAATGCCTTACATTCCTTATGAAATGGCAGATTCACCATCATACAAATATTCACAATGGATGGCAAAGTCCATCAGGGATTGCAAGGTAAGATGCTGATGGGAAAATTCGATTATGATTTATTCAATTATTGTGTTACCTGTGAAAAACTATTTCCAAAAGAAACCAACAGGTGTCCATTCTGCAATTGGCTTTTGAGAACACATCCTAAAAACCTGAGATTCAAGAGGGAAGTAAAACGAATCTAAAACACAAATTTCTGCATGTGATGAAACCCATCAGGCTTTGGTGGTTAATCAACCATATCAAAATGAGGGATTACATGATTGTTGCTTTGGTGACAACAGCAGTTTTTCTGCCTGTCAGATTGTTATTCTATACTTATGTTTCTCATGCATGGTTGGGCAATCTTGGTGTGATGTCTGTCATTGCAATTGGCATGTTCATCCTGATTGAGAAAAACAAACTTGGATGGTTTGGCAGGATGTTCAAGAATAGAGTCAGGCGTTTAGTTTTTCACAAAATCTTTTGGGTTGCAGTCTTTGGTGGCATAATGAATGTGGGGTTGTGGGCTTTCTTTCTTTATGAGATTGACAAAGGTGAATTTGAGTATGAAACAGAAAGGCATTACATTGTAGCAATAACAATTGTTGCAGAGCAGACCAATGGCACAGGTGTCATCAATTCACAAATGCCA
>SDBT01004680.1_pt1 | contig 23157 bp, 14 predicted proteins | sample 2277101 | NCBI WGS metagenome assembly SDBT01 (sample SAMN10404973, study PRJNA504765) | marine sediment metagenome | isolation source: marine sediment core GS10_PC15, 103 cmbsf | place: Arctic Ocean: Southern Knipovich Ridge | collected 2010 | reverse complement strand
AAAGTTTTTATCCCCTCATATCAACCAAAAAACTTGCTCCTGATCGAGACTTTGCTATATACCACTTCCCCCCTCTGCCTTCAAACACTACAGGCCCTCCAGAAGGTATTTCATCTCTATCTACTTTAGGTCTATCTGCTAAATATTTCCTAGCAGCTATTGCAGCTTCCTGTCCTGCTCCAGGATCATTATGTGATGGTGCTCTCTCCCCAGGTGTTGGCTCTGTTTCCCCAATTTCAGCCACTATCCTTGACAGGTCCTCTGGTTCCTTACACTCAGGAAGATCATAACGCCTCACAAGAGGGGGTACACCTGCTGCACCATAAAGAATATAAACCATCCTATAGCCAGCCTCATAGAACTCGCTTAATGTTTCTGGAGTTAATTCTTTTAAATCTACTAAATTCTTTCCTAGATCTGATGCCCTTGTAACTTTAGCTATATCAGCTATTGGTTTTGGCTTAGACAGTGCAGTGTATGCTTTAACAGCACTCGCCAGATAAATTGGTTCAAGTCCCATACAATTTAGTAACGAACCGTTATTGATAAATCTTTCTGCTTTCAACATTGTGGAATGGTAAAAATAACATAAAATCTCACTACAACCCTGTATCGAAAGATTTTCTATCGGGTAATGGATTTTTGATGAAGGATTTAGTGCCTAAGGGCTGAGATACTGGATTTGGGGATGGGTTTTCTGAATTAATAAACGACGTTCATTTTGGACAGCTGAATGGGGAATTTAGGCAGGAGAGGGGCTGTATCGGGGGATTGGGGATGGGTATCTGATTTTGGAAAAGTAAACTTATTCCTAACTATTATAGGCAAATTTTACCCTTACAAATGAATTCTCTAATTGTAAGGGGAAAAACTTTTAATTGAGCATTAATAGAGTTTTCCATGTTGGAATCTTTTATCAACCAGATTTTGGACAGCTGAATGGGGAATTTGGGCAGGAGAGGGGCTGTATTGGTTTTAGGTATTTCAGGGTATTTCTTAGTAAAGGGTAAAAACCTTATTCTTTGATGCTCTGAAGATTAAAAGTAAGGCTTTTCTAAGAAGAAACAGAAAGATTTAAACAAAAAAAATGCTTTGCATTTTTAAGCTTAAATCTCTTGGAAATGCCGAAATTTCCAAAAGATTTAAATAATACTCATGCTTACCATGAGTAAAATGCCATATCCTAATAAAGGAAATAATGTATTAGAGCTTTTCTTTAATGAACCAACTAAACATTGGCATTTTAAAGAAATTGTAAGAAAAGCTAAGATTAGTGAGGAAAGGGCTAATTATTGGCTCAAGAAATTTATAAAAGAAGAAATTATTAAGCATATTAAGTCCAAAGGAAAAATGCCATATTTTATTGCCAGGTACGATAGTTCTAAGTATGAAAACAAAAAGAAGTTATATGGGTTGAACCGTTTATTTGAGATAGGTTTATTAAATCAGCTTCAATCATTAAAAAATACCAAAACAGTAGTAGTTTTTGGCTCTTTTGCTAGAGGAGATTGGAACACAAACAGCGACATTGATGTATTTATTTATGGTGATCCGGAAAAATTAAAATTTGGTACAATAGCAATGGGAAGAGAGGTTGAGGTGCATTTTTGTAGAACTAAAAAAGAAATAAAAGAAATTCGTTCAGGTTTGATGAATAATGTAGTTAAAGGATATTTTGTCAAAGGGAACATACACGATTTAGCAGAGGTGTCTGTATGATGAAGATTGAAGATTTACAGGAAACATATAATAAATGTGAATCAGAAGGACTTATTCAATTCAGAAAGGATATAGACAAAGATCTTGTAGAGTCTTTGCTTAATAGCGCACTTCAAGGTACAAGGCGTTTAAGTATGTATAATAATAAATATGAAAAGGAAACTCATAACTACGGATATTTTATTTACTGAAAAATATGACATCTTAAGAAAGCTGATTGATGCGTTTCTTCTTTTTTATAAAGTAAGAAGTTCTAATCATCAATGTAGTAATGTATATCTGTGTATTAAACACAAAGAATTGGAATTTGATTGGAAAATATTGGAAACTATGCGTCTTGTCAGAAATAATGTAAATTACAAAGGTGCAACAGTAAATGAAGAAGTATGGAAATCATATAAATTAAAATTTGATGTTTATATAAGTACTCTAATGAAAGAAATAGAGAAAAGGTTGCAAGGTAGCTAATTCTAAAACAAAAAACAGAAAGGTTTATATAGAACTACTAGTTCCTATATATGAACTATTAGTTCCGATATAGAAACCGCAAGTTGCCATGAAAACACCAACCGAAAAGGAGAATGAAACATTATTGTTGATATTTAAGGATCTTGGTACGGATTACAATGCAAATTCAATCTCAAAAAAACTGAACATAACACCGCGAGGAGCATTAAAGATATTGAATAATCTTTACTCAGAAAGAATTCTGATAAGAAAGAAGTTTGGTAAAGCCTTATTTTATAAGCTCAATTTTGAGGATAATTATGCCAGAAAATTAATTGAAACACTGTTAATAAAAGAATCAAAGGAGAAAGCATCGAGATGGCTATCTGAATTTGAAGGATTGTTTGGAATAGTTCAAATAGTATTGATTTATGGTTCTATTGTAAGAACCTATGAAAAAGCGAAGGATATTGATTTGCTTCTTGTAATAGAAAAGAGTAAGTATAAGGAAGCTTCTAAATTTATTGATGAAAAGAATAATATCCTGCTGAAGCCAGTACATCCATTAATAATGACTTTATCAGACTTGGAAAAGAATCTCAAAAATAAAAATCCTGCAATGATGAATGCTATTAGGGAAGGATATGTCCTTAATGGCCAGGATAAATTAATAAAGATGCTGAGAAAACAGAGTTCTCTGGCACCACTAAAGTGGTAATTAAAAATGTTACAAGCTTCTAACAAAGTAAAATGGTGTCTTAACAAGGCAAAAAAGGAATTAGAAGAAAGCGGAATGCATCGTGGATTAGTAGAACAAGAGCAAGACTATAAAACAGCAGCACTTCATATGGCAAAAGCACAGCATAACCTTAGTGCAGCTTTATTCTTTGAGAAGAATGATTACTCTGATTGGTCTGCAAGTGCTTTCTTTTATTGCTATTTTTGATTTTGATTCAGAAACCCCAACAACATTGGGTTCAAACACGGATTTTCTCTGAGAAAATCCTACTCGCAAAGGAAAATTCCATACTTCGTATGGAATTTCCCTCTGCACTCGTGTTTTCACCCCTGTTGCTGGGGTTTCCTTTGCTATCTGCGATATCCTTATGCTGTTGTTGAAGATATCTTTTGGAAGCAGGGTTTCTATGTTTTCAAGGTAGTGCTTTAAGGTCTGGTATTGTTTCAGGAAAAGGTCTATTTTTGGTTTGTGGTATTGGTAAAGGAATGGCTGTTTGTGGTGTATGAATCTTTTCTTTTTTATTATATTGATATGGGTGTAGTTTTGTTTTATTTTGTTTCTTATTCTGTGGTAAAGGAGCATTGGTTTTAATTGGCTGTACCAATAGCTTATTGTGGATTTTGGGATTTTTCTTTTTTTGGCTGTGTCTTTTTCCTTTGAAATAGCTTGATGTTTGCCTGAGGCTGTAGCCAAGATTTAGGTTAGAGATTGTGTTTAGGATAATGTTTATTGGGTATGTTTTGTTGGTTTGTAAGTGGGGTTGCGGGGTGAAGTATTTTCTGCATTCTGGGTTTTTGCATTGGTATTTTTTGGTTGTTCTTTGTTTGGATTTTCTATAGCCTTTTCTTATGGTTGGATGGGCGTTGCAGTAGGGGCAGGCTGGGGTGTCTTTTTTTGGCTTTTTCATCGGAGCTGATGTGAGGTTAGGAGGTATATTAATGTTTTTATTAGGTGACACATTTTGGACAGCTGATTTGGGAATTTAGGTCGGAGAGGGGCTGTACTAGGTGGATTGGGGATAGGGGTTTCTTCTGAAGAAAAAGCCTGAATTTTCACTAACGTTGGCAGTGAAAAGATATTAACTGTTAAACATATACTTTGTATATTACAAAAGTATTTATAAGGGCACTTCTTACAAATGGATACTTACTTTAATTTATATTAAAAAACATTAGGAGATGGTAATATTTAAATAGAATCTCCTTTTGCGTGTATCTATTAGGGGGTATTAAAATTAAAAAAAAGGTTAGTTCACTTCATAGAGCCATTCCTCTCATTTTATTAAATACCTCAATGCCCAGCAATCATATTTCTATAAAGAATTTTTTCTTTAATAATAAAAAATATCTAGACGGAGGTCTATAAAATGAATAAAAAAAATAAAAAAATAAGGTGTGGTCTTAAATCTGTTTTGAGTTATAAGACTTTATCACGATTTTTTCTACTATTCTCCATCTTGGTTTTGTTTTTAGCTAGCGTGAGCTCTGTGATGGCTACAAGTTTGAATGTAAATCAGGATTATACAAATGAAAGAGACGTAATAGTAAAAGCAGCTGACAGATTAGTTGAAGTACAAAATAACGATGGAACATGGGAATGGAGAAATCCTGATTTGGATAAGACAGATGGTACTGGAGTATGTCCCTCAAATATAGTTGGTGTTACAGCATTAGGTTTATTAGACGCATACCAGGTGACTGGAAATTCATCATATTTGGATGCAGCAAAAATATCAGGTGATGCTATATTCGCTTGTGGATATGTTGTTGGAATAGATAAATATTATTCACAAGATATAGAGTTCTTAACTGAGCTTGGAGCAATAACAGGAAATGAAGTATACACAAACAAAGCAATAGCAATTATGAATCACTTTATGACAAGCAATAATAGATACTGTTCTTCTGATGGCTGTACAGCAGCAGAGTTGGCAGCATTCTATCAAAACCATTATGGTAGTCCAGAGCAAGGTATGACAGAATGGCAATTAGCATCATGGGTAAGAGCAGCACAGGGAATTGGAGAAACAAGCTGGGCAAATGACATGATAAGTGAGATAAATGATGATATAAGCGGAACACCATACTTTGATATCAATAATCCAGGCGACTATGGAGTAATAGGTCTATCCGGTGTTATATCTGCAACAGGAAATGTTGATGCAAAACAAGCACTGCTTACTTCTCAGAGTACAGTAAATGGTAGTTGGACTTCTGAAAATCCAGAAGGTAATGTACAGGATACAGCTTATGCAGTTATGGCATTATTAGAGGTTGGTGAAACCAATGCAGCAATAGATGGAGTGAATTATCTAATGACAATACAAAAAGAAAATGGAGGGTATGATGATCCCTCTGTGGCAGAAAACACAGAAATAACAAGCGAAGCTAATCAAGCAATATTCGATTCTATTTATGTAGAGAATACATATTATACAATCCAAGCAGCAATCGATGTTGCAAGTGATGGAGATACAATTGAAGTTGCTGCTGGGACTTATACTGAATCCCTTGTCATCGCCAAGCCGCTCACTCTTCAAGGACCTAATGTGGGTATAAGCCCAAATACGGGATCGCGAGTCGGGGAAGCGGTCATCACCGGATCGGCACCGTTGGTCCAGCTACCGTCTGGCGCGAATGTAAATCCACTCACTATCGAAGGGTTCACATTCCAAGCCGCGACCCACCCAGGGGGGAGTAGTGGTGGTGTAATCTTTGCGGACGGAGAAAGCGATGGTTGGGGCAACGTCACCATCCGCTCCAACCGCTTCATGAACAACTACGGACCGGCCATCGGCGTCTGGACCTCGACCTCGAGCGAGCCGATCAACCCAGCCGACTGGACGATCACCGGCAACCTCATCGATGGAGTGACGGGAACGGACAGATCGGGCATATATCTGGATCTGGCTACCCCTCTGTATCTGGCTACCGAATTTAGTGGCTGGGAGATCAGCAACAACACGATCAGGGACACCCAATATGGCGGAATCATGGTCCATGGCGCGATTGACATGGTCATCTCCGGAAACACCATCGAGGACGTCCAGAAAACGGGCATCCAGTCGTCGGGGGTATACGGGAACTTGACGATTACGGATAACGTGATCACCAGAGCGATGTTGGCTAATGAGTCGGCTCCTTTTAGGGCTGGTATCCGCCTCTACGGCACGGACCCCGAAGACGAGTATGGCCCGAGCCAACTCATCGGCCCAGTATCGGTGACCAACAACATCGTCACGGATTCTTACATTGGGTTCGCAATCAAGAACGGCCATGACATCACCGGCAAGGTGGTCCACGTCAACGGCAACAGCTTCACGGGGAACTCCGAAGCCAACCTTCGCCACGGCGGCACAGGTCTCCTCGACGCCATCAACAACTGGTGGGGAACTGATGATGGAAGCATAATAGCAACAATGCTTAATGGTGATGTTGATTATTCACCTTTCTGTACAGATTCAGATTGCTCTGAAACATCTAACATTATTGTAGGTACAGGTGGTTTTTCAACAATCCAAGATGCAATAGATGCAGCAAGTCCTGGTGATATAATTGAAGTTGCTGCTGGGACTTATGTTGAAGCAATTACAATAAATAAACCTTTAACATTAAGAGGAACAACTTATGGTATAAATAAAAATGGTTATAATGTTCCAACAGATTATGCTTGGGAGGACACTGTTGAAACAATAATTCAAAATCCTGATTCTGATGAAATTGCAACTGTAGTTGATATTGTAAGTGATGACGTCGTTTTTGAAGGATTTATAGTTCAGTCATTAAATAGAATCACAAATAATTTGGGGAATTTATTGAGATTAGATGCAGGAACTGGAACTGCACATGATGGTGATGTAGCAGATACAACTCTTGACAATATAATTGTAAGAAATAATATAATTGGCCCAAATACAAATATAGTTTCTCAAGATGGAACAATGGGCAGAATGGGATTATATTTCGCTTCTCCAACATATCCAAATGATGAAACAGGAATAACAAACACCTTAATAACTGGAAACAAAATATTTGACAGCCTTGGAAATGGAAATAACATTTTTGTTTGGGGGTCTGCAGAAAGTTATAATTCATTGGCAAGAGCAGATTATACTGGAACAATTATTGAGGATAATGAGATTTACGGCAGTCATCGAAGTGGAATTGAAATTGCAGGGGGAGTTGATGGTTTAATTATTAGAGATAATAAAATCTATGACAATAGCGGGTCTGAAACTGATGACCCTGATAACTTAAAATATGGAAATGGTATTCTTATCATCCGTATGGGGAGTGATAAATTATCTGCAACTGCACATGGTCCTTCCAACATAGAGATTTCAAACAACGAGATTTACGACAATGAGAAAAATGCTATTTATCTTGGACCTATTAATGAAAACCATCAAATAACTGATAACAACATACATGATAATGGTTGGGATGCTATTAGAATAGATTTAGAGGAAAATTATCATACAGATAGTTTGGATGTATATGATAAAACATCAAATATCAATTTTAACAATAATTTAATTGTAAGCAATACTCAGAAGGGAGCTAGTGTAATTGGTAGTCCAACAAATGGTTTTGAGTTAGATGCAGAAAAAAATTATTACGGTTCTGTAAATCCAGACTTTGATTCAATTGTTTCAGGAACTGTTGATTACAGGCCTTGGTATATTGATGAACTAATGACAACCTTGAATGAAGAGGTTACAAGTTGTTCTCCTTTGGATACAGAAACAGATACATCTGGAACCAATGTTGGTGAATGTCAAGTTGGAATAAACACAAGAACATGTAATACTGATGGTTCTTGGGGAGATTGGGTAGAAACACAGGCTTATATTGGACCAACTACTGAAATTTGTGATGATATAGCAGATAATGACTGTGATGGATATATTGATTCTGCAGATACAGATTGTTCTGCTGTGACAACAGAACTAGATCCAATATTCACAGCTTGGGATAAATCAGCAGGAATATCAATAACAGAAAGCCAGATTAGTAACCTTCAATCATATTTAATATCAGAGTCTGATCCAATATTTTTAGCATCACCTGTGTATACTGTATTAGCAACAAATATCGTAAATTGGGATGAGGCTTACAGTTGGGGGGATCACTCAGCTGCAGGTTATGCAAGTGCTAGTGTTTTGGCAACAGAAACAACCAATAGGCAAACAAATGAATCAGGACAACAAACGCAGATAGATGACCTAGAAAACAAAGCTTTACAAAACACAAACGGCATAGACATCTACCTGGCTGAAGGATGGAACACATTCAAGCTTCCATGGTTTGTTCTTGATGGGGATGGAACTGCACAATTAAATGGGTTGGATGTACCAAACTATGAAGTTACAACAGTCCTTTCTAATTTATATGACGAGAGCAATGCCTTATTCAGTTATCTTGCATACTATAATGGAACAGACTGGAAAGTATATGTACCTGGTAAAATTGAAGATGATTTCACAGAATTCCCAACAACAGCAACAAACGCGGATTACGACTTCCATATATACATGGCAGAAGGGGCAAGATTAACAATTCCAACAATTATAACATAAAGAGTTAATCCAAATGAAAAAAGTTTTTTTATTATTTTTCATTATTTTGTTTGTAATTCCACTAGCTCTAGCCATACCAGTAAGCTATTATGGAAACGTTGATTATGAAGGGGATATTATAACAGGCCACTCAATAAAAACCATCTCTGATACTGGTACAACAGAAAAAACAATTTACCGAAGTTACTTTTTATTGAATCATTTAGCAAACAAAGGTGAAACAGTAAAACTTTATTTTGATAATGAGCATGTTCTTGATTATACTCATCCTTACCCTGGCAGCGTTGTTAATTTAGGCATTGTAGCAATCAGCAATTTGCCGCCAACAGTGCCAGAGATAGATGTCACACCAAACGTCGCTTACACATCAAATAATTTAATCTGCAATATTACAGAAGAAAGCACTGATTCTGAAAGTAATCCTATAACATACACATACAAATGGCATAAAAATGGTATTTTAATTAGGACAATAGATAATACAATATTAACATATGATGAATTAAATTCTGGAAGTACATCTAAAGGAGATTTATTGAATTGTACAGTCCAACCTTCTGATGGCAAGACACACAGTGATGGAACAATATATGGCCCTTCAGCAAGCGATAGTGTAAAAATTTTAAATTCCCCGCCAATTATAACTGAGTATTCCCCGAGCACAAAACAGACTATGAATGAAAGTAGCAGCAGGGTATTTGACGCAACAGTTTCAGATGCTAATTCTGGTGATACTTTAACTTATTCATGGAAATTGGACGGAAACTCTGTTGGAAGTAACACAGATTCATATAATTACGAGCCAGATAATACTGAAGCAGGCACACATACTCTCATTGTAGAGGTATCTGACGGGGAGTTATCTAAAACACAATCATGGACAATAACAGTAGAGAATGTAAACCAAGCTCCTAGTCTAATACTTGATAACACAAAAGAATGCTATGAAGAAACTCTTTGTACATTAACAGCAAGTGCTAATGATACAGACACAGATGACACTTTAACATTTTATGATAACACAACTTTATTTTCAATAAAAAAGATAGATAATTCACACGCTTTGATTAATTTCACACCAACACAATCAGATATAGGAATTGGTGTTGATTCAAAACAATATGATGTAAAAATTTTAGTAGCAGATGGAAAAGGAGGCTCAGATGATGAAACAGTAATCTTTACAATAAATAATGTACCTGACGCTCCTGTTTTAGATTCAGTAGGGGCGCAAACATTAATACAAAATAAAACATATACAGAACAACTCACAGCAACTGATGAAGATGGAGATGCACTAACATTTACAGATGATACAGGCTTATTTGATATATCCACAAATGGTTTAATCAATTTTACACCAACTAATGATGATGTTGAACTCCATACAGTAAGGATAACTGTAAGTGATGGAACTTTAACTGATTATGAAGATATTTTATTTTTAGTTGCAAATAAAAATGATGCCCCAAATATAACTTCGATTACACCAAACCAAGCATCAGTCAATATAGCAGAACCAAATGACCAGACATTCACCGTAAGCGCTTCTGATCCTGATGGTGGAACTCCCAGTACAAGGTGGTATCTAAACAATATTATAATAGAAGGGGGAACTTTTAACAGCTATACTTTTGTTGGGAGCCATACTTCTGCTGGAACATACACAATTAAGGTTGTAATTAGTGATGGAGAATTTACAGATTCAAACACATGGACTTTAACAGTTAATGATACAAACAGGGATCCTACATTAAATGCGCCTTCAACTGCACCATGTACAGAAGATTCTAGTTGCACAATAACAATAAACGCTTCTGACCAAGATACTGACAACACCCTAGTTTACTCTGATAACTCGCCATTGTTTGTGACAGGTTTATTGACAGGCACAGTCAGCTTTACACCAACACAGTCAGATATTGGAACACATAGTATTTTGTTTAGAGTTGCTGATGGAACAACTTCTGTAACTGCTGTAACCCAATTAACAATAACAAATGTTAATGATGTACCTGTTTTAGGCAGAATTGGTTCAAGAACTTTGATAGAAGACTTATCGTATACAATACCACTTACCGCAACTGATGAAGACGATGATGAATTAACCTATTCCTTGACTAATGCACCAAGCGGAATGACTATAGATTCAGCAACAATAAGCTGGACACCAACATTCCAGGATAGCGGGAATTATGATGTAAGAGTTAGTGTGAATGATTCAAGCGGAGAAATTGATTATGAAGATGTAGTTTTTACAGTCCTTAACGACAACCAGGCGCCAGTAATAGACGAAGCAAGCTCAACACCAGCTCAATATGTGACAATGAAAGAAGACAATTCAACAACGTTCATAGTAAGTGCATCTGACCCTGATGGAACAACTTTAACAACAAGATGGTATAAGGATGATGTTCTATTAACAGATGAAATATCTGAAAGTTATACTTTCCAGGGTGATTTTAGTGATGAAGGTACAAATGCAGGAGTCTATGCAATAAAAGCTGTTGTATCTGACGGAATTGCAGATGACGAGGACTCTTACACATGGACATTAAATGTTACAAGAACAAGGGATGCTGATGCTGATAATGTGCCGGATTATAGAGATAATTGCAGGTTAGTCTATAACCCAGGCCAGGTTGATTCTGACGCAAACGGAGTAGGAGACGCCTGCCAGGGAAACATCGATGGTGATGATGTAGATGATAGTGTAGACTTTATCATGGGAGATGCAGATAATGTAGAGACAAACGTAGAGAATATGAAGCTAGAAATTGGCGGAAGTGATAACCTAAACCAGATTATCAATGAAACACAGCCTGTAAATCTAACAGAAACAACCTATGATGAAACAACTGGGCAGGCAACAACAACGCCTGTTGTTGAGTTTGAATATGAATTTACATCTAATTCGAGTTTAGATCTTGGAAATTTATCAGTTAAAAAACAAACAGGTAATGAGTCAGGAAGTATAATTATAGCAGGCATTGATCTAAGTGAACAGGGAAAGACCAAAACAGTACATCTTGACAGATTATCAGGAGAAGATTATGTTTGCGTAAAAGATGCAGAGATTGCTTCAATAACAGAACTCCCATCAAGTGCGTGTACCGGCGCTGATGAAACAGCAGTCCCCTGCTCAGCAGCAGGAAGCCGTGCAGATGTTTATACCTGCACAATTGTAGGCAATAAATTCAAAGTAGAAGGATTAAATCATTCAGGCGTAATAGAAAGTACATACACACCAACATCACCAGGAGCACCTGGTGGACCCGGAGGCGGAGGAGGCGGTGCAGAGCCAAGAGCCTGTGTAGAATCATGGACATGCACTGGCTGGAGCCCAGAGGTTTGCCCTGTTGCCAAGCAGCAAATAAGAACGTGTACTGAGAATAATAATTGTGGAACAGAAGTCAATAAACCAAGAGAAACAAGAACATGCTATTATTATGTTGCGCAAGAAGAAGGGGAGGAAGAAGTTATTACAGAAAAACCAACAGAGGGAGAAGCACCAGCTGTTGTTGAGGTAACACCTGCAGAACCAGGAGGCCTAGCAGCAATAACAGGTGTTGTAATTGAGAATATAGGAAAATTATTCTCAACCAGAAGGAGAAGTCCCTGGTTGGATATATCCATAATAGTAATTATAATAGTTGTAGAGGGGCTATTCCTAACTTCACATTTCTACGGCGGAATGCCTGGAGCAGACCATTTTACAAGAGCAGCTACCTTCCATAAAAGAGCAGAGCAAGCATATAAGAAAGGCAAACACGAAAACTCAGAAAAAATGCACAAAAAAGCCCAGACATTAAGGGAAAAAGGAGAGAAAATAATCTTTAAGGGAATTAAATTGGAGGACAAAAAATAATGGGATGGCATGAAGAACTAGGACTTGGAGACAATCCATTTAATCTTAACCCTTTAGAAACAGACTTCAGCTTTATAGGAAGGGATAAAGAAGCTAAGGAAATACTGTATAGAATCATCTCAGGCAATATGCTCTTAGTTGAAGGAAAAGCAGGAACAGGAAAAACAGCACTACTAAAATACGCAATTGACAATTTCAAAGGTAAAGGAAAGGTTATCTATGTTAATGCATCTAAACTTAACAAAAGGCTTAATATAAGTAATTTATTGAAGAAAAAGCCAAAAGGCATGATACTTCTCATGGACAATGTTCAATACCTTTCAAGAAAGAATAATGAAAGAATCAAGTATTATTACGACCAGGATTACATAAAATCCGTAGTTGTCACAACAACTGATTACAGCTTAGTTAACTTCACAAATGCAATAAAAGACAGGATAGGCAGGAACATAATAAAACTAAAAAAATTAAGTCAAAGCAATGTATTAAAAATAGCTAAGGAAAGGCTGGATAATAATGAGATACTTCCTACTGGTGTCTTAAAGCAGTTATATAAAGATTCAGATAACATAAAAGAGTTCCTAACAAATTGTGATTTATTATGCAGCTATATAATTGAAAACGAAAAAGAAAAAGCTAAAAAAGAAGACATAAAAAAGATACCAAAGAAAAGGATAGAAGAAGAAAAAGAAGAAACAGATATATGCTTTGAATGTGATGAAAAACTCATAAAAATTAAGGAATACTGGAGATGCAAAAACTGCGACCAGTACTGCACAGACTGTGGCGCTCTATTTGACTATGAAGATGAACACTGCCCCGAATGTGGCACTGAATTCAAGGGTGAGAAACAATGAAAAAATTAGCATGGTACCATGAACTTGGTTTTTTCAATAACCCATTTAGCATTAAACCAGCTGCCTTCCATAATGAGTTAATGGGCTATGACACAACAATAAAGGAAATAAACAAAAAGGTAGCTGAATCAAACATAGTCTTCATTTCCGGGCAGTATGGAACTGGAAAAACAACAATTCTAAAGAAAATTATAAATGAATTCAAAGGAAAAAAAAGAGTCATCTACTATAACTGCAATCAAAGTGATAAATCAATTGATTATGATAAATTATTAATCGGAGCAGGAGGTTTCTTTAGAAGGCTTTTAAGAATCAGAAAAAAGGATATGATCATATTATTAGATGAAGCCCAGGATATGAACAAAAAAGACATAGAACAGGTAAAAGAATATTATGAGTTGGGATTCTTCAAATCAGTAATTCTTGTAAGCAAGAAAGAAGATATTGATCTGGCAAAAGAACTGGAAGAACTTGTTGGTAAAAACACATTTAAGGTAGGGGATATAAATAAAACAGATGCAGTAAATATGGTAAGGAAAAGAGTTGGCAAATTAAAATTTATTTCTGATCAGAACATAATCAACATATTCAATAAGAACAAAAATCCAAGGGCTTTTTTAAAGAACTGTGAAGATGTCTGCAGATATGCTTTTGAAAAAGAAGATAAAACAGTCACAGAAGAGCATATTAAAAAGGTTGTAAGGTAGCTGATTCTGAAATTAAAAAAACATCTGCTTCTGATTAATCTAAAGTAGATAACAGGCAGCAGGAGAAAGAAATGAAAACCTTTAAATATAAATACAGTTTACTGTATTGTATAATACAGAAAACAGGATTTTAAATAGAGAAAAATGGGAAAAAATACAGAAAACAGGATTTTAACTTATGAGGATTTTGAAGAGCAACACATTATCAAAACCCTTCCTGAACCGGAATATAAAGATTATATTGGTTTTCATGAAGATTCCTATAAGGAAGACCTTAAAGTAGCAGACAAGCTTGTTGCTATTTCACCCAAATGGGTAATAATTTCCGGTTACTATGCTATGCATGACATAACTAAGTTATATCTTGCCAAAATCCATTCATTAAGAATTTCAGGGAGGTACGTCCATGCTGCTGTTATTGTTGCTTTGCGCAAGGTTCTTGAGAGCAAGGAAGTTAGGGAAAAAGCAGTTAAACTTCTGGATGAAGCTCAGAAAATATATGATGTTTTCCAGAGCCACAGGAAGGAAAAAATAATTCCTTCTATCCTTTCAGGATCCAGGGAAGAGCGTGGAAAAGCGCAGTATTATTCAGGAAAGCCTGAAAAAATTATGATTGATAAGGCAATGAGATTTATTGAGCAGGTTGTAAAGCCTTATATTGAATTAATTGAGAAGATGATGTAAATGCTGTTAGAGACAATATTTGGGTATAAATCAACATGGAGGATTATTGAATTATTAGCAGAAGCCCCTGCAAAAAGTTTAACAAGACAGGAGATTAGGGAAATGACTAAGCTGGGCAATGTTTCTGTTAGTCTTGCACTTAAAAAACTTGTTTTAGCAGGGGTTGTGATTAAAGAAAGAACTCTTGGCGGGAGGGTTGGCTATTACCTTGATAATTCATATATTTTTGTTAATCAAATACTTAATCTGATTAAAGAGGAAAGGAAATATTTGAGGCATATCAGCTATACAAATTTGATAGCTATTTGTGAATTTGCCAGGAAAGTTTTAGACAGGGTTAATGTTAAACAATTGATTTTATTTGGTTCTGTTGCAAAACATACAGCAACCAGAGCTTCAGATATAGATATTGCTGTTATTGGAGAGCATGATGTTAAAAAAGAGATAATAATCAATGAGATTGTTGAGGTCATTGAGAAAATTCATAAAAAACATATTCAGGTGCATTATTTCGCCGCTAATGAATTTAAAAAAGATAAAGGAATAATGAGAGACGGTATAAAACTCATATAATTTCCATATTTTGTTATAGAACAACTATAATATCTAATCCAAAGAGGTTAAGGAACTTTCTTTACTGGAGAGAATTCATAGTAATTCCTGTTATTGAAGAAAGCTAGCTTGAATTTCTTTAATTCCGTGTTTGTTATTCTGCTTAATGCTTCTGCGTATAAACATAATTGGGTTATGGTCTGTTCCTTGTTTATCTTTTCCGGTTTGAAGTCCAGGATGTGAAGCTTATTGTATCTTATTTGTAGAATGTCAATGTGGCCTGTTATTGTAGAGTTTCCTTGGTTTAGATAGACTGGTATTTCTATAGCAATTGTAGCTGTGTCATTCTTCAGCATGAGGTTTTCAACTATCTGATGCCTTTCTGTGTTGTTGTTAGTTATCTGTAATGCTATTTCAGCTAACTTTGTTGCGTAGTTTTGCTTTGTTTTTAGCTGAATGTTTTGGTTATTATTCTTTATGTTCTTTATTTTTGCAATTTGCGATATTCTCTGGCTGTTGTTGAAGATATCCTTTGGAAGCAGGGTTTCTATGTTTTCCAGGTAATGTTTTAGGGTTGGGTATTGTTTTAGGAAAAGATCTATTTTTGGCTGGTGGTATTGGTAGGTAAATGGCTGGTTATGGTGGATGAATTGTTTCTTTTTGATTATATTGATAGGGGTATAGTCTTGTTTTATTTTGTTTCTTATCCTGTGGTATGGGAGGAAGGGCTTTAGCTGGCTGTACCAATAGCTTAATGTTGACCTTGGGATTTTTCTTTTTTGATATGTTTTTTCTTTTCTTACCTTATAGTAGCTTGATGTTTGTTTCAGGCTGTAGCCCAGGTTCAGGTTCGAGATTGTGTTTAGGATTAGATTTATTGGGTATGTTTTGTTGGTTTGTAAGTGGGGCTGAGGGGTGAAGTATTTTCTGCATTCTGGGTTTTTGCATTGGTATTTTTTGGTTGTTCTTTGTTTGGATTTTCTTATTCCCCATTTGATTGTTTGGCTGTTGCAGATAGGGCATTGGGGGTTGTCTTTGTTGGGTTTTTTGGGCATAATTTAAGGTGTATCTTTTCAGATATTTAAAGGTTTTTACCAAACGCATTTTGGACAGCTGAGTGGGGAATTTGGGGGTTTTGATGGCTGTGGAAGGGGAATTTGGTGTGGGTGTCAAGAGGATTGGAGATGGGTTATTTGAACTTGAAATTCCTTTCAAGCTGGTAGTGAAAAGATATTTACTGTTAAACATATATTTTGCATATCACAAATGTTTTTATAAGGGCACTACTTACATGTGAATAACTAGTTTAATTTTTATAAAAAATATGGGGGATGGTAATAATTAAACCAATTAAATTTTTAAATCCTGAAGACTATTCTACATATTTATTCTCTTCTAATTCTTTTTTAAACAACAATAATAAAAAAATAATAATTATAAAGGAGGAAAAATAAAATGGTAAAAAGAATAATTTTAATGTTAGTTGTTAGTTTGATGATGGTTGGGGTTGTTAGTGCTGCAACTGTTGACTGGAAAGGTATTACTTGGGATGTTCTAGATGGAAGTGCTGTTGTAGATGGTGATGGATATCTTGTTCTAACTGCTGACAGTTCAGGAATTGCTCAAGTGCATGTCAACAGGTTACCTGGTCTTGAGACTGCAACAACACCATCTGTGGAATTGACTTATACTGATACAGGAAACTCAGATCACAATATAGATATGATTATCGATGATGAAGATGCTGCAAATAATCCTCGTTTCGCTGTTGGTTCTCTGTGGGGTGCAGGTCAAGTTGCTGCTTTACGATATAATCCTGATGGAGAAATATATACTTTCATTGAGGGTCCAAGGGAAGAAGTAGATCATACTATTATAATAGGTAAACGTTCTGATGGTATTATGGATTTTGTGTTTGACGGAACTCAACGTTCTTCTGTTGTGTATAAAGAAATGGGTGTGCCTAGTGCATGGTATTTTGAGGATGCGTATTTAAGATTAAGGGGAGCATCAGTAGGAGAAACTGTAGTATTCAAGGACTTAAAATTAGGAACAACCCATAGTGCACCAGTTCCTGCTAATTATGTGTTATATGGTCCGATGACTATACAATCTTCAATTGATGAAGCTAGTGCTGGAGATACAATTAATGTTGCTGATGGGACTTACATTCAAACTGAAGATTTAATAATAGATGAACAAGTTACTATTATTGGTGCTTCTAACCCTAAACCAACAATTCAATTTGATGGAAAATGTGATAATGTAGTTATTGAAGCAGATGATGTAGCCTTAGAAAATCTAAGATTTTACAAAACAAATACAGAAGAAGGATGGCAAGGCTCGCCAACATGTGGAGCTAATGTAATGTTAGATATTCCAAAAGGAGGTACACCTGATTACCTTTCTCTTTATGGAGGATTAACTATCAAAGACAGTATTTTTGAAGGTGGAAGACTTGCAATGTATATTAGCACTTTAGACGACCTTACGGTAGAAGATTCTGAATTTATTGACAACGCAGGCAATAACATAATTCATATAGCAGCATTTGATGGAACTGTAACTATATCTGGCAATACCTTTAATGGCGGTGCAGGAAGGGGTATTGTGATTGAACCAGGTCCTGATCAACAAATATTATATGGCGGGACAATGAATATTATTGGAAATACTGTTACAACAGGAAAATCTAGTTTCTTTCTGTACAACCATTGGGCAGATGATTCCAGGAAAGTCAACCTAAACATAGAAGGAAACAGCATAGACAGTACAATATATAGTGCAATTGTTCTTTTTGCATGCGGAGATATAAGTCTTAACAAATTCGATGGAATAAGTATAGCAGATAATACAATCTCGAATTCGGGTGAAAATGGTATATTTGCCGATGCTACATCATGTCCAGGTTGGGGAATACCAACAACAGTCAGCGGAAGCCCGAATGAATTTTCTGTTAACAATAATAAGATTTACAATACCAATGATTACGGAATAAAAAATGATTTCCCTGTTACAATTGATGCAGAAAACAACTGGTGGGGAACTACTAGTGCAAATGAAATTGCAACAATGATTAGTGGAGATGTTGATTATTGTCCATGGCTTGATGCAGAAGATGGAAATCCAATTCCTTATCCAGTTATGAATGATGGTGTAGGATATTGTACAATTCAATCAGCTATAGATGATGCAAGTTCTGACGATACAATTAATGTTGCTGCTGGAACTTATACCGAGAATGTAGTTATTGATAGATCATTAACTTTGATAGGTGCCGACAAGACAACAACAACAATTGATGGGAATGATGTTGGAAATGCTGTTACTATTACAGCTTCTGATGTGGCAGTCTCTGGGTTTAGAGTGACTGGCGGATTCGGTGGGAATAATGTTTTTTATCCAGAAGGAGGTATAGTAATAGACCCTGATGGAGTTATAGATTTAGGCGACTACCACATTGGTTCAGCTTTGACTGGAATTACCATCGAGGACAATATCATTGACGGGAACGCTGGAAATGGTGTCTATGTCTCTTCAGCAGGTGATGGGGGTGCAGCAGATAACATTGTCATCAGAAATAACCAGATTTTCAACAACGGTGGATCCAGTGGTTACGCTGGTATATCGCTTACTCACCCAAATTATATTACCAGAAATGTAGATGATATTGCTGATTGGCGTAGGCCGAAGAATATACTCGTTGAAGGAAACACTGTCTATGGAAACTCTGAATATGGAGTATATGTCAGCGCAGGCAAAGATATTGTGCTCAGGTCAAATACCCTTTATGAAAACTCAAAATATGGTATACAGTTAGCTTCTAGTTGGAGTCGCACTGACATCCCTTGCGAATATACTTTAGTAGAAAATAATGAAATCTATGATAATGCACGAAATGGTGTGAAACTGACCAGCTATAACCAGCATAACACATTCACTGGAAATAATATCTACAACAATGGATTTAGTGGTAGTAGTGACCCCTATAAGTATGGATTCCTATTCCAAGATGGAAACGATAACACTATCCAGGACAATACAATCACTGGTAATGCATTAGGTGGCTTATACCTATGGGGAAAAGGCGACCCAACTTACACATGGTACTCCACTACAAATAATGTTATTACTGGGAATACTATTTCAGATCATACAGAAACAGGCGGACATGGTATATATATCCCTGCTCAATCAGGATATCCTAATAGTGGTTTCTTGAACTCGAATATTAATCAGAACAAAATTATGAACAACTTAGATTATGGGCTTGAGAATGCAGATACAACTCAAACCATTAACGCAGAAAACAACTATTGGGGACATGCATCAGGTCCAACACATGCTGATAATCCAAGAGGATCTGGAGATTCTGCCAGTGATAATGTTGATTATTCTCCTTGGCAAACACACGAACCACCTTTTGTTTCTATAAATTCACAGGATACAAGCGTTATTTACGAAGATGATGACACTATTGAGATTCTTGTAACTCTAGAAGATGATACTCATACAGTAACTGCTGATTTTGATGCTGTTGAAGATGATGTAACTTTAGATGATGTAGCTGCTACTAATAATTATGATGGAACATATTCAATCAGTTATACTTTAATTAGCGGAGCAGCTGTGACATCCACAACTCCAACCACATATGATATTCCAATTACTGCCAGCAGCGACCCAGTAACTGATAATACATTTTCAATAATTGTTGATAATGTACCTCCTCCTGCACCCACACCAATAGATGAGGAAGGAGACACATATGATGGAGATACCATTAACATGACTTTTGATGATTTACCTGACGGTGAGTTTAATTTAACTGTTGAGGAATATGATGTTGCACCTCCAAATGTGCCTTCATTCGGGACAGGAAGCGATGCTGGCAGCATAAATAAATACTATGAGATTGAAAGCGATTTACCAGACGGAGAGTTTGAAGTAACTTTAGTATTTAGCTACCCTGATGCCAATCAGGATGGAATTGTTGACGGAACATCAATCAATGAAAATGATTTAAAGGTATATTACTTTGATGAAACCGCAGGTGAATGGATAAATATTGGCGGAACTGTAGATACTACTGCTAACACAATAACTGTAACAGTTGACCACTTTACTGCATTTACAATATTGGGAGGGACAACTGCAAGTGGAGCTGATATAACACCAGATTATACAAAAGCATCAGCATCTGATGTTGGAATCTTGGATATTACTATCCAGGATGCAAGCGATACCTTTGCTGATAGTTTAGACACTATTAAAGTAACATCAGAAAACACAGCTGATAGTGACGTTTCTGCTGTTAAATTATATCTTGATGATGGCGACCTATCTTTTGATGCTGGCTCTGATACTTTATTAGATAGCACAACATTTAGTAGTGGGCTTGCTTCTTTTACAGGTCTGGCCGAACCAATAACAGACGGCACAACAATCCATGTCTTTGTTGCATATGACACCGCACCTGGCGCTACAAACCTAAATACATTAGATGCTAGTATAGCTGCAGGAGATATTGTATTAACTAACGCAGGCACTAGTATTGATGAAATTAACCCTACTGGAAGTTCTACTTTGGATGTAGTAGATCCTACTGTAGATTCTGTTACAATAACAGGAAAAGCTGGAGTAGATAGTTGGGTTAATAGTGAAGACGGAAGTGCTGATAATGCTGTTACAATTACTGCTTTAGTAACCGAAGTAGACTCTGGTTTAACTGCTTCTAATGTTAAAGCTGATCTTAGTATTATAACAGGTGATAGTAATCTAGATGCTGTTGCAGCTAATGATGCAACCTATGGTAGTGGTTGTACAGGACCGGTTAGTGATGTTTACACTTGTACTTGGAATAATGTTTATGTTGAGTTAACATTAGGAACAGGTGCTACTGTTACTGTTAGAATTGATGCTACAGATAATGCTGGCGGTTCTGATGGTGCTGACGGTACTGCTACTGTTGATAAAACAGCACCAACAACTTCTAATACACTTGTAATTCCTGATCCAACAAGTGGAACTATATATATTACTGCTACTGTTTCTGATGGTAATTCACCAATCATAGGAGCAGAATATTATATAGATTCAGATCCAGACCCAGGCGAAGGTTTGGGTACAGCTATGGATGCAACAGATGCTCCATTCGATTCTGCATCTGAAAATGTGAGAAAACTTAGTGTTGATATTAGTGGTTTAGGTGAAGGTTCTTACACAGTTTACGTAAGAGGCCAAGATTCTGCTGGTAATTGGGGACCAACAAACGATTATACATTTGCATTAGATAAAACAGCACCAACAACTTCTGGAGCAAGTGTTTCACCCGATACAACAAGAACTAATCCTACTCTAACTGCAACAGCTACGGATAATTCGAATATAAAAAGTGTTGAATATTCTGTTGATTGCGATCTTTGTACACCTGATCCTGGTTGTACAGAATATTCTATGATTCCTTCTGATGGAACCTTTGATGGATTATCTGAAGAAGTAACAGCAACGATTGACATCTCTGGCTTAGATGATGGTATACGTACGGCTTATGTAAGAGCAACTGACATTGCTGATAACACACAAACTTTAGCTTGTAGTTCTGATAGTTTTGTTGTTGATGTAACAAATCCTTCTGTAACAACTGTAACAATTACAGGTGACGCTGGTTATGTTGACTGGATAACAGCAGCTGACACTTCTATTACCGTTACTGCAGAAATTACAGAAGCAACATCTGGTTTAACTGCTTCTAATGTAAGAGCAGATTTAAGAGAAGTCACAGGACCTGCTGATAGTTATGTTGCTGCTGATAGTTGTACAGCAATGGGTGATGTTTATACATGTTATTGGTCTATTAACGCTGAAGATACTTTAGCAGATGCTTCAACTGTGAACGTTTATGTCGATGCAACAGACAATATTGGTAATTCACAATTAGGATTAACAGATGGTTATGCTTCTGCTACTGTGGATAATGCAGCACCAACTGGTAGTTTATCCGACGTTCCAACAGTTTGGCAAAACACTGATGCTTCTATAACATTAACATGTGATGATGGAACTGGTAGCGACTGTGATGATACTGGTGATTATTATCTAGATGATGATGGAACATGCCCTCCATTTGGTGGAGATTATGTTTCATATACAGGAGCTGTAACTGTTGATAGCCACAAATACTTCTGTTTCAGTGTTATAGACAATGCTGGTAATAGAGATACAACAACCTCAGGAACTGAAATAAAAGTTGATAAAACAAATCCAACTGTTACATTGTTAGATATAACTGAAGAAGCAGAATATAATGATGGTGTTAATGATTGGTATGATCAAGGTGAACATGATAGCCTTTCATTCACATCAGACACAGCAGATACTGGTGATTCAGGACTAGCATCCTGTGAAGCAGATTGGGATTCTACAGACAATTTAGATGATCAAACAATTGATCCTGGAACAGAGGGGGATGGAACATTCTCTGGGCTTTCAGGCGATTCAGACGGAACTATAACATTAACTGTAACCTGTACTGATACTGCTGGAAATAGTGGCAGTGATTCATTAATAGTTAAATTTGATAATACTGCTCCAATTATTGATGCTGTTTCTGACATAGTTACAGAAGCAACAAGTGCAGCAGGAGCTGAAGTAACAATTATTCCTCCTACATCTCGTGATGCAGTAGACGGGAATCTTCCAGCAGAGTGTGATTATTCCACAGGAACATTTCCTCTAGGAAATACACTAGTAACATGTTCAAAGACAGATGCTGTTGGAAACCCTGCAACCCCAATAACATTTAATGTTAATGTTGTTGATACTACAAAACCAGTCATAACATTGACTGGCGATGCAACAATCACATTAGAATACAAAGATGTTTATACTGAACAAGGTGCTACATGGACTGATAATTATGATGGTAGTGGTGGCGCTGTTGTTGATGGAGCTACTGTAGATACCAACATATTAGGAACTTATATTGTGACTTATGATTACACTGA
>SDBT01004678.1_pt1 | contig 23163 bp, 19 predicted proteins | sample 2277101 | NCBI WGS metagenome assembly SDBT01 (sample SAMN10404973, study PRJNA504765) | marine sediment metagenome | isolation source: marine sediment core GS10_PC15, 103 cmbsf | place: Arctic Ocean: Southern Knipovich Ridge | collected 2010 | reverse complement strand
TTCTACTCCTAATGCTTCTAACCGCTTTGTAATATCTCTACTAGCACTTCTTCTAATTAAACATCTTACATTCCTATTCTCTTCCACAAGCATATTAACTAAACGGTTACCTATAAACCCAGTCGCACCTGTAACTAATGTTTTCATATTTTTTTGAACTTTCATGCTTCTCCTCTAGCTATCAAATTTTTTTAAGATAATTGCTGAATTTTTTCCTTCAAACCCGTAAGAATTTGTAAGGAGGCAATTTATTTCCGATAGTCGCCCCACATTTGGGACATAATCCAAATCACATTCAGGATCAGGATATTCGTAATTAATGGTGGGATGAAGAAATTGATCTCTTATAGCTAAAACAGAGGCTGTGATTTCAATAGCTCCGGCTGCTCCCAAGGTATGACCTGTCATTGACTTGGTAGCATTAACTGATATGCTGTAGGCATGTTCACCAAAGACCTTTTTTATTGCCTTAGTTTCCATTGTATCGTTTAAGGGCGTAGAAGTTCCATGTGCATTGATGTAATCGATCTCATCAGGCGAAACCTCCGCGTCTTTTAAACTCATCTCCACTGCTTTGGCAGCCTGTTCGCCATCCGGCGATGGGTGCGCCATATGGAAAGAATCATGGGTTGTACCATAGCCAACAATCTCAGCATAAATATACACCCCACGGTCTAAGGCATGCCCAAGCTCTTCTAAAACCATGATTGCTGCACCTTCGCTCATGACAAACCCATTTCTTTCAGCATCAAAAGGTCTCGAGGCCCTGGCAGGATTACCATTAATCTTTGATAAGGCATCAATCACACAAAATGCCCCAAAAGTTAGAGGTGCCAGGGGTGCCTCTGCACCACCGGCAATAACCAAATCTGTTTCACCTTCCCGAATAATATCAAAAGCATACCCCACAGCATCCGTTCCCGCTGCGCAAGCTCCACCAATACTATTGCCACATCCTTTAATTCCCAAGGCAATAGAGATCTGGCTGGAAGCAGCCCCAGAAAAAAGACTTACGGCCAGGTAAGGACTAACTCTTCTTAGTCCCTTTTCTATGAAAAGGCTATGTTGATCTTCAGCCATTGGAGTCCCTCCAATGGCTGACCCCACTACTACTCCTGCACTTTCAAGATCATTATCTCCTATTTTAATACCCGCATCCTCAATAGCCATCTTTGCACAGGCTACTGCAAATTGGGAAAATCGATCCATTCTCCTTGCGGTTTTAGAATCCATGTAATCCCGGGCATCAAAATTGTTCACCTCACCAGCAACCTGGCAGGGATAAGTTGAGGCATCAAATCGCGTAATTTTTTTAATGCCCGATTTACCCTCTTTTAAAGCCTTCCAAAATTCATCCTTCCCTATCCCATTGGGAACAACTATACCCAATCCAGTTATTACTACACGTCTTTTCATTAATTAATAACCCTTTCGAATTAACTACTTTACCACAGAGGACACAGAGATTTTTAAATATCAATAAATTTCTTTCCACCTCTTTGCACTCTCTTAGTTTTATTTATTTCATTGAAGTTAATAAACAACACAACCCCTTGTCAATAGACTCTATGTATGTTAAAAACTGGCCTTAATATATTTCGTTCATTGACAACACATTCTTCAATTCCACAAATGTTAGTTTTTTACTAAAAGATTTATTCTCTACTTACTCTTTCTGATAAAACTGAGTATTTCTCTGCGTACTACCCATCTTCCTTTTTTTATATTCCAAAACCGCTTCCACATGCTCTTCTTCCCAAATCCTCCATCCCCTCCAGTCTCTCCTAGCAGTACTAAGTTCAGGGATACGAGTGTTTTCAGCAATCCACCTCCTTAACGTGGCTTCAGAAACATCAATCCTCTTTAGAAATTCCTTGGTGGAATAACTCATAAGAATATCCTATGCAATACCTATTATATGAATGACTGTAATAATACCTATTAAAGGTATTATTAATAAATAAAAAAAATATGTCAAGTAAAAAATATAATGTTTCTAATATATTTCACGAAAAAGTTAAAATATGTATTTAACAATATACGTGATTAGTTTAATAAGATAGGAGTTTATAATGAGGTTAAAAAGAATAGGTAAAGCTAATGAGAAATGTGATTGTAGTAGAGGTGTATTTACCATTTAAACCATCAATGTTTCTTCGGGTATGCCTGTCTTCAAAGAATAATACCATACTTGCCACATCAATGGTGAAGTTGTCTTTTGTATAACCCATTCCTAAACTGAGTAAGTGCCCATCCGAATCAGGCACCATGGGGCCCAGTGTTCGCTCCGGTACAGGAGATTGGTCGAAGATGTATCCTCCCCGCAAAACCCAAGCTGGATTGAGTTGATATTGACCACCAAGATGGAAGGCGAGCACATCTCTCCAATCCTGTGGCGCAGACCTCATACTGGGAGGGACTAGCAAATTATCTCTGAATTTGGGAGCAAGCTCATCATAAACAGACCAGCCAGTCCATGTAATTCCTGTCGCAAAGGTCCATTTCTCCCACAACTGAGCAGATACCTGGGCTGAAACTATTGGTGGCAGTTCTATCCGGGGAGATATATCTGTTGGAGGATATAGTGCTTGCAAAAAAGGAGGTAGGTGATAGTGGGCATGTCCATCAAATTCAAGCTTCAACTTACTTCGATAGGCAACTCCCAGTTTCCATCGGTCATTGAAGTGGAAAAGGAGTCCCAGATTGTATCCCCAGGTATCATCAAATCCATCTAACGTTATCTTCCCAAGTGGTATTCCCAGAGGCAACCCTATCATTTGATTAGGGTCTATAACCCGCCTCAGTTTAAAATCGGAATAGAGATAATCAATACCTACCGCTAATGAAAGACGAGGATGAACCTGTATTGAGACAGCAGGATTAACACAAAAGGTTCTCATCCTAGAGTAGGTAGATACAGTTGCCCCCTCCCATCCACTTGACCATTCGGTAACCATACCAAAAGGTGTGAAAATCCCTCCTCCTATACTGACCTTATCATTTACCTTGTGAGTAATATACCCTGTCATAAGGACAGAGACGTTATTGTCCATGTTAGTCCTTTCTCCGCTTTCTGCACCCCTAAAGGAAGTATTGGGGAAAACAATATAAAATCCTGAACGGAGTTGTGTCCCTTCGAGTTGGTTGATGCCGGCAGGATTGTAAAAAACAGCCGAACCATTATTAGCAATAGCCGTAAAACTATTGCCCATACCCACTGCTGCAGCATCCTGGTTGTAGTTCAAAAATCCAGATGGATAACCTGATGAGCAAAACATGTTGCATATAATTATTAAAAACAGGATTCCTTTAACGGTCTTATTTACCATTTTTGTTTACCTCAAATATTTTCAACTAATAGATTCCCTTTCGGTAGAAACAAATTAAAACTTTATCGGGAACTAAATAATTAAGATAAATAAACTATGCTTGCGTTCAGTGTGATTTTCTATTTATAACTTAGATATTGAGCTTTGGATGTGATAATTAAAGGGGAAGGAGTTTTGATAAAAGATCAATAATTTTAAGAGGTGCACCATTTTTAGACAAACACCTGGGACAACGGTCGTTCTGGATTTTTTTCTGCTTTTTCCTTCAACATGCTTTCAACCTGAGACAAATCGGTCTTAATGGCACCCTCTTCACATAACCGAACACAGTTGTAACATAAAAAACATTCATCCCCAAACTGGGGATAAGGATCACACTTGATAGCCTGGGCAGAACACTCTTCCTCACAGATACCACACTTTGTACACGCCTCTTCATCTAACTTGCGGGGAGGAAGCATCTGTTTTGCTACCTCGATGTTTACCTTTTGCATAGCTTCTTGAACTTCTTCAGGCTGGTAATTCAAATCTTCAAGGGGAATTGGTTTTTTAACAGTACTTAACAATTTTGAATTAACATCTTCCACAAGTCCCTTAATCATTGCATCATCTTCAGAATCCGGATGTCCTTCACCCAATGGATTTTTGAATTGCCACATCATAGAATGCACAGCCAGTATTTTGGCTGCTCCCAAAATGGTATAACCCTTTTCACCAAGCATCTTCCCCATTTCATGCAAAGCAACCCCGCTACTCACACCACCCCAGGTAACAAAGGGAACGGCATAGCTTCCCTTACTAACAGGCAGTTTCGAAATAAAGTCCATAATCGGGGGAACTGCATGTCCAGCATAAACCGGAGACCCAACCCAGAGACAGCAGCCATCCTCTAAATCTTTTATCTGTGAATTCAGTTTTGAACGATCGTTTCTATTACCCAGGTCGTTTGCCTCGGATTTGCAACCAAGGTCCTTAAGTACAGTTGCTATCACCTGTGCCACATGACGTGTAGTATCTGCAGGCGAAGAATAAACAACCAATGCTTTTTTATCACTAATTCCCATTGTTTCACACCTCCCTCATAGTATCTCGGAATTTCTACAACTTATTGAAAATCAGGGTTTCATCAAGGCTAGAATTTCTACCCCACACATGGAATGATGGAATAGTGGAGTGATGGAGTATTGGAATAATGGATGCATGAAATCCGTAACCTGTATCAATCTCATTATTCCAATTGCTTGAGCGAAACTTAAGCTAAGTTTTATTTATCCGCTTTCCCTGCAATCTCTGCGGCGAGCAATCTTTGACGTTTACTCATCCTTTTCCATGGATGCTTCCCAACTTCCCATGTCCCCTTCTTTAAGTGCCTTCAGTTTCTCTGCTACATCTTTCCGCATATCCGGAAAAGTAGACAGGTAGTAATCCACTATGAGGTTAACGAAATCAAAAGGGTTGGTCTGCATATTGTCAGCCACCGGTGGTTTTTTAAGCGAAAGATCAAAGAGATAATCTACAACCTCTTCCCCCAGAAAAGGACCGAACATTGTCCTCTTTGCATAATCTCCCATGCGTTGAGGATTGATATTCCATTCAAATGTGGAGTTCCACCATTCGGTGTATTCTCCAAAACCCTTCTTGCCCTTCAGTTCTTTGTCAACAGCCTGGGCAGCCATATACCCGCACATGGTAGCCCCCTGGTACAGACACTCACCAAATGCAGCCGCATCACCAACAAAAATGATATTCTCCTGAGAAGGAATCTTAATGGGAGTAAACAGCTCAACAATGGCACCACTCTTGTCTACGATTTTGGCTTTTTTAAACCAGTGAGCAAAAGGACTTTCCTTGATAAAAAATTCTATCATCTTATATGCATTGCTTCCTGGAAACAACGACATCGTTTCAAAGCGGTATGCTTTCTTCTCTCTGGGACTTGGGATAACAAATAAACCACCCTGCCTCCCCAGGTTTTTTTTGCCAAAAACCACCAGGTCGCCACGATCAAGATCATTATCTACATTTGTTATCTCATATTCTATAACAGGTCCCTTACCAAAAAACGCTCTATCTCTGTTCTGGCCAAGATTTTTAACAATTCTGGATTGAAGTCCATCTGAGGCAATGAGCTTTTTACAGCTCATCGTACTGGTTTTACCCTGCTTCCTCAATGTCACCTCAACCCCGCCATTTACATGCTTTGCCCTTATTGCTAATGTATTAGTCATGAAAGACGCACCAGCTTTTTTAGCATCCTCATATCTATCGGACAACCATCTCGTAGGTTCAAAGATATTGAAAAAGGGGACATTACGACTGGTTGCCTGGAATGGAAGTCCTGAGTTGGAAAGCATATAAGAATGATGGATCCCTTCCATGGGAGCAGAGTACTCCAGGGAAAACCCGCATTTGGTATAGTGTATTTTTGTTTTATTTTTTAGATGCTCCAGACGAATATGCTCTCCATTTATCTCTTGGTCAGCGAAGAAATAGCCCGAGGCTGATCTTACGTTTATATCTAATCTCTGTTTCTTATCTACTCCCAGTACTTTTACACCCTTAGCTGCTAATCCTTTGGTCGCCATAAGCCCCGCAGGGCCACATCTCACAACAATGACATCATAGTCAGACATCTCAACCTCCCTCATAAAACAAGATTTTCTATTGTTAATCCATATTCAGCATATCGTGATATTGTTTATTGTCATACATCATTTCAAGTGGAAAAACACCGTGGGTTAAACCAGAACTATTTGAAAATGTCAAAGAATTTTTAATCTGAGTCTCAATGATAGAATCTCTTTTTGAGATACTCCTCTTCCATTGCTGTCAGCTTTCTTCTCCTCTTGAGTATAAGATTTTTTACAAGAACAAAAAGTAGAATAACAATCAGGGCAGGCAGAACAAATCTAATTACACTTTTACGTCCTATCAGAGGAAAAAGGAAAGCTATAGCTACTATCGTTCCCACAACCTTCAAAAGGACAGGATTTCTAAAAAATCTTACCAGCATTCTTTCACTCCAAGGATTAAAATATCAAAAGCACATTATTATAACAAATTACTGGAGAAAAGGGCAAAAAAAATGTGCTATTTCACAAAGCTTTCTTGACAGATTATCTAAAGCAAGATAATTTGTAACTATTCACCACAGATTTACCCCGTTAGATATAACAGGGCAAGAATGCGTTCAATTCTAATCCAGAAGGATAGCAAATAGCATTGCATAACTATTGATTATCTACGGAAACCCTTTTAAAATACAATCTTTAGAAATTTTCAAAGTGTTCCCTATATCTAACGGGGTTTACCCCGTTAGATATTTATCATGTTAATGAACATCTACTTATATAACATCTAATGGGGGCTCGCGGAGTACGCTGAGAATAATAGCATTTAAGTAAAAGTATTGAGTTATTTTTTACCAGTGTGATTGGCAATTCTCCCCAGCAGAACAAATTTATTACGTCTGCGATCTTAGCGTTATTTCTTGTTAATTCAAAGATGGAGGAAAATGAGCACTTTTGATGTAATCGTAGCAGGAGCAGGCCCTGCAGGTCTGATGGCAGCAAAAACAGCCGCTGAAGAAGGCCTTAAGGTTGTTCTCTTAGAAACCAAAGAACACATCTCCCGCTACACCCGCCCCTGCTGTTCCATGTGGTTGCTTGAACCAGGATTTCACAATGAAGGCTGGTCTTTCGAAAGAGATAAGATATTCTTCCATAGAAATGACTTTGCATTAAACTACAAAGGTGGCCTGGTTAATCTTTATCGAAGTGTGCGGTTATCCCCGGGAGGACACACCCTAATTATGGGCAAACGAAACCGCCCCATAGCGATGGTCATTGACAAGCAGGCACTATGTGAAGGACTGTTAAGTGAAGTAGACCAGCTTGGTGTTGATATTAGACCCCGAACGACAGCTCTTGAGACAAGAGAGGAACGTGACAGTGTACAGGTCAGGGTACGTCACCATGACAAACACGAATGGCTTTCAGGTAAATGGCTCCTTGCTGCTGACGGTGTCAATTCCCGCATTGCGGAAAGTCTGGGACTTAATCAGCATCGAAAGGTTCTCATCCGAACCCAGGTTACACACTACATGTACGCCAATGTAAATAGCCCCTATGATGATGCCTGGACTCAGTTCATCGGCTATGGATTCAATGGAGTGTGTGGAACCATGATCAGAAAGCCTGATCAAAACGGTTTAAAACAAATCTACGAAGTATCTGCCCGACCACCTGCAGGGGAGAAAATTACATTTGGGGAATCCATCAAGAAACTTGTCGCCAGCAATCAATTGAAAGACTGGTTCAAGGATGCTGAACTCATCCGCAAGATGGGGTGTCTCTGGACCTGCTGGGAACCAATAAAAACACCTGCAAGAGGACGCATCATTTTAACCGGAGATGCACCTTCCTTTCAAGAGACTGAGATTCAAGGAGCACTTATGTGCGGTTACAGGGCAGCGAAGTCAGTCAAGATGGAAATGGACGGCGAACCTGGCATGAAAAACTATAATCGCTTCTGGCAAGACTATTTCGAGTTTAATGATGACAAAGTCCTTCAAGAATGCTGTCGGGGTTTTAGCATTGGAAGCCTAGAAAATGATCAAATTGATTACCTCTTTAAACTTGCTGAAGGAAAGCTGCTTGATGGTTACATCAACCACTTTACGTGCGGCAACACATTAATAAATTTCTTTTACAGCCACAAAGAGAAAATACTGAAAGAAAGACCCGATATTATGGGAAGATTAAAAGTAATTGATAAATTATCACCGGCGAAATCCTTTAAGGATACAGAAAAAATTTAAATTCTTGACTTATCTTAACGATAGTATTAGAAAATAATGCTCGTATCATTTTTCTGCATAACCATCCAGCTGTGTTTTTTTAACCACTTCGATAATGAGGAGGAAGTAAGATGTCAAACCAATTGTATTCAGAGATTGCAAAAAACACAAAAGGGGAGAAAATCCTACTGATAGGGTCTTCCGGTAATATTGGCGGAAAGGCTCTGGAAATACTATTAAAACATGGGAAAGCCTCATCAATAACAGCATTTGATAAGAAAGAACCTAAAATAAAAGAACTCCCTTCAAGCGTGAAGGTTCTTAGTGGAGACCAGGCAGATATTACCAATGCTGATGCAGTTAAAAATGGAATGAAAGGCAATACCATAGTTGTCTGTGCTATAGGTGTTCCAAGATTCACAGCTCCCGGAGAGAAAAAACTGACCCCTTATGAAATAGAACAGGATGGTGTGCAAAATATTGTTGATGCAGCAAAGAAAGAGGGCGTGAAGCAAATTATTTACATAAGTGCTCTAGGTGTTGCCAGGGGTGATAAGATTCCTGGGTTTCATATTGCACATTTAGCCAAAAGGAATGCAGAGAATATCCTTAAAAAATCAGGTCTCAGCTATACCATACTGAGACCTTCTGGATATTTCTTCGATTTTCGAGATTTACTAGCAGCGGCTGTTGCGGGAAGATATCATGTTGTCGAAGGATCAAAGGCAAAAATGCAGCCCCTTCATCAAGATGACATGGCAACTATTTTAATTGTATCAATCAACAATAAAAGAACAAAAAATAAAATCATTCCAGTAGGTGGGTCTGAGATATTCAGCTTTGATGAATTAGGAAAACTATTTGGGAAGGTGCTTAAAAAAGAGGTAGAAATAATTCGTTTAGCACCTGACCATTATAAAAGAGAATATTTTAACAGCGATGTTATCCTCTTCAGGGCAACATCAGATAGTATCCTGACTAAAAAAGAGCTTGATACATTATTGGCTGCTTTCCCGGGAATTAGTCTTGGAAAATTAGGAGATTATCTGAATAATCCAAGTGATCCCATGCTAAAGGCTTTCTTTCAGAAAGCTTAAATCGAGCGAATGATGGTGCTAAATACAAGTATTAAATTGAAGGTGGCAGCAGCTTTAATGGTGGCAGCAATATTATGTTTTTCTGCATGTGAGCCGCTGACCACAACCACTACTACAACAACGGAACCAGCATCAACCACAACTACCGGACATGTATCCACAACTACCGTCACAGTAATTCCTTCTGACCGACTCCAGCCTTCAGACCTTACCTATCAAGGAGCCTTTCGCCTGCCTTCCGACTGCAACTGGGGGTCCCGGGGACTGTCCTACTATTCTGCTGGGAATGGAGGCTTGGGTTCTTTGCTGGTTACCGGATTCGATCAGAATGCACCAGAGTTCGCACAAGTTTCAGTTCCAGAACCGGGAACTGCAACCGACTGGCAAGAGCTGCCAGAGTCTACCATGCTTACATCAATGACAAATTTTGATGGAGGATTGGTGTCTCGATATGATGCTGAATATGAGAGCTTCTCTGAACATACCGTTGCAAGCGGCATCGCATACGTACCACAACGCGGTTCACAAACAAGCGATAAGCTTTATGGATCAATAGACTTTTGGTATGGGGTGATCGATGAAAGCCACCCGACTATCTGGTTTTCTGAAATGGATGGATCGAATGCGCGCGGACTATATCACGTTGGTCCATGGGAGTTGCCTTATCATGGCAACAAATCCGGAGACTATATCTTCTCCGTGCCCCAGTGGTACGCAGACATGTATCTTGGTGGCATGACACTTATCACGGGCAAAACCCGTGGAGCATTTTACGGATCCCAGGGACCTACCCTGTTCGCTTTCATGCCCTGGGACAGCGAGGACCCCAGCGGCTATCTGAATGCCGTTCCCATGCTCTGGTACAACATATATTATCCTGATTGTGCCGGTCCGAATGTGGGAGATAAGGCGAACTGTGACTTTCCGGATTTCACCATGTGCGATAAATGGGAGGGTGGCGGCTTTGTCGAAAGCGGCGATAAACGTGCCATTCTTCTGCTTGGCATTAAAGGGCTGGGTGATAACAGTTACGGTCCTCCTCCGAGTCCCGATGTATGCGAGGATAGTCAGGGCTATCACTGTGATCCTTTTGAACGTCAGGTGATCTTTTATGATGTAGACGAACTGGGTGAAGTTGCTCAGGGCAGCCGTGATGCATGGACTGTTTTGCCTTACACCATTTGGAGACCGGAGGAGTTTTATCTGGGTGATGCCGAGGGGCAAACCTGTGGGCAGGTAGGCGGCATAGCTATAGACACCGGTGGCCAACGCATTCTTATGATAGAAAAGGGTTTCGGGGGATACAACAACGAAAACTCAGCTGTCGTACACATCTGGTCATTACAATAGCGAATTAAAGGGGAATTCACTATCATGACGATGGGGGTACAACTGGTTTAATCCAATTTCAAGGCTATCTTTCTCCTTTCAGGATATACTTCTCAAGGCATATTATTTCCCATCTTCTTGTGATAAACTTCCATCTCTTAATTTCCAAGTTATTTTCCTTTCTTCCAACCTGGATTCCTGCCTCTTGCTTTTAAAAAACCATCTTTTTATTTGACGAAAGGAAGGTATGTATATTAATCTTTCAGATATACGGCAATCAGAAGAGAATCAAAATGAATAAACGCAGATGTTACTCCATCATCTTCGTGGCTCTTATTCTACCTTCTATTATAGGCTGTGCTATCAATCCGGTAACGAGGAAACCTGAATTTGTTTTGATGAGCGAGTCTCAGGAAATCGAAATCGGAAGGAAGATGGACCCAAAGATAGTAAAAGAATATGGTTACTATCCCGATGAAGACCTTCAGGAGTATGTTAACCAGCTGGGCCAGAAGCTGGCAGATGTCTGCGACCGATCGGATCTCCATTATCGATTCAAGGTTGTCAATTCCTCCATGATTAACGCGTTTGCCCTCCCCGGCGGGTATGTTTATGTCACCAGAGGTTTGCTTGCCTACATCAATAGCGAAGCAGAGCTATCAGGGGTTATTGGTCATGAAATTGGACACATTACAGCACGTCATGCCGTCAGACAATATACCAAAGCGCAAACCTACCAATTTGGAATTTTGGCCGCTTCTATTTTCTACCCGGAGATAAGCCAATTGGGACAATTCGCAGATTTTGTCGCCTTAGCCATCATACAGGGTTATGGCAGAAAAAACGAGCTTCAGGCCGATAGATTAGGAATCAAATACTCCTCTTCAACAGGTTATGATCCTTACTGCGTATCCTCTTTCATGAAAACCTTAAACAATATCGAAGAAGCAACCGGCAAAAAGGGATATCATGGCCTGTTTTCTACTCATCCAGAAACAGAGGAAAGAATTGTGAAGGCAGAGGAAGAGGCAAATAAAATCACTCCACCTTTAAGCGATAATTTCAAGCAAATGAGGGAAGAGTACCTGTCAAGGGTTGACGGTCTTGTTTTTGGAGATGATCCTAAAGAAGGGGTGGTGGCTGGAAACACTTTTAAACACCCTGATTTGAGAATAGAGCTTACCTTCCCGCAAGGATGGACAATCAATAATGGGAAAGAGGTCCTGGTCGCTAAACACCCTGAAAAAGAATATTTCATCCAGATGACATTAAGTGCTTTGGGCAAAAAATTGTCGGCAGCAGAATTTGCAAAAAAGGTTGAAAGGAGCTACCATTTTAAGAAACTTTTCGGCTCCTCACAAATCATCAACGGCTTTTCGGCTTATACGGGCACCTACCAGGGAATACATAGAGAAAAGGGGGGGATCAAGGCAGAAATGTCTGCAATACTGGTAGAAGATAAGGGCTACATCCTGATGGGTATTTCTTCGCCAAATTCTTTTGAAAAAGCAATGCCATTTTTTACTTCAACAATAAACAGCTTTAAGAGGCTCTCATCAGAGGAAGCAAAGAAGATAAAACCTCATAGAATTAGAATTTACACAGTAAAGGAAGGTGATACATGGGAAAGCATTGCTCATAAATGCGGTCAACAGCGAGACGAAGCCGAAACCCTTGCCTTAATCAATACCTTTGACCCTGAAGAGTTTCCCCAGCCAGGCACCAGGATCAAGACCATTTGTGTAGAGGGGAGCTAGATTCTATCTTTTATACTTTTCCTTCAAACTTACTAATTTTCCCAAATACTGTTTCTTATTGACAAGTACTCTTTGATTAATGATGTCATAAAACAGAAAATCTATATGGGGTCTAACATCAATGCCGTGTCTGTTGAGGGTCTCATCATTTGCCCTGTCAACAATGAGGACACAATAGTAGCTGGTTAATATTCTCACTTTTGAATCTCTCCGCAATAGATAGCTCTTACCAGCCAGTGTATTCAGAAAAAATCCGGCATACTCATACAAAATCTCAAAGGAAGGACATCCCTTTGTCTTTTCATTACAGCAATTACCTGCGGTAAACCAGCTAAATAATGCTGCCATCACAGGTTCTATGACTTCTGGTTCATTCCTTATTATCATCTTACTAAGTTCAATTCTCTTCTTTCCCACAACTCTATAGAAATGAGCCATATTGCGTATCAAATTGGCAAGGTCTTTCATTTCACCTGTGACTATTGGTGGTTTTTTTGACAGTTGATTCACCATTTGCATGAAGAGTTCATAGGTTCCTTCATCTAACTTATAGGATTTTATATATTCTTTTTTATCAAGGTAGGTAAAGAACGCCATAATCTGACGCTCTAATTCCTCACAGCTTACCTCTTTCTTTTCTGGAGAAATCACCTCTGTCTCTTCACCAAAAACTTCAACCAACTTCTCCTTGGGAATAAGCTCATCTCTTTGCTGTGCCAGTTCTTCCTGTAGTTCAGCTATTTTTCCTTCTAAATTTTCTGTCTTTTTCTGCCATTCTTCCTGCTCTTGTTTAAGAGCAGTATCAAGCCTTTTTTTATTCCACTTTCCTATTTGATCATATGTTACATAACCAATAATCCCCAGCACCACAACTATAATTAGTATTTTTATTGCTCTATCCATTTCAAAATACCTCCTTTCTAAAAACCCTTAATTCCCAAATTCCTTAATTCTTTTCTTCTGTTCTCTGAACCCTGTCCCCTGAACCCTGTTCCTCTACCTCCTTTCTGCACCCTGACATTCTACCAGATTCTACTCTCTCATTTCCAGTTCTTTTTGCTCACCCTTGCCAAAGGCATTTTTAAACCAGGGATTGGTTTTTAACGTGTTATAAACATAGATGTTAAGCCTTTCATCTGTTACTCCAAGAACCTGAGCCTGAGTAATCACTGCCTGATAGTAATCTACAAGGGCATTTAACTCAGAAAGTCTGGCATCCGTCAAATCTTCAGGCAGGCTTAAAAAAAATATTTTCCCGAACGGAAAATATCGGTGAGAAAGCCAGAAGGATCTGCACTCATCTGAAAGAAGCCATCGATTGTACCCTGCTCAAGTGCAGGCAGCAATTGTTTGCGGTTCAGAAATAACAGGTCTTCTTTTTTAATCATATGAAATTTCCATAGCATTAAAACTGTTGGGGAAGAAACTTGTGTTCACAGAAACATCATCCTGAACAGATATCAAGGAAGTTACTTGAAATGCGAAGATATAACGCAGTACAAAAATCAGGGAATGCAATCCCTTTTATGAGAGATGACATTGGCAAAGCATGTAGAAAATGGGGCGTAAAAATGATCAACCTTCAGTTTTTTACCTTTTCTATAGATTTATTATTCCATACCTGTATGAGATAATCTTTCTGTTCTTCAAATTTCACCGCCTGCTCCTCTACTAAAGCCTCCGCCTCCTGAGAAGACATCTTTAAGCTCTGCCTCACAAAGGAAGCTACTCGGGCATAGTAGAGCGGGGTAACGAGATCGATCAGCTTATAGCGGTTGACACTCCAGGAATGGAAAGTAGCAGCCAGCTCATAGAGGGCCCTAACCCATGAATTAGTAGGAAAGTAAAACTGATTCGAATCCATTGCGGCAGCCTTTTCAATTTCATCGAAACACGCTTCGCTGAAGATATCCTTCCAGAGAGATGAAAATTGCTGGAACCCAATCTTGAAAAGCTGAATAATCGCATCTAAATCCACCTTTACCGGTTCAGGTTCACTGTAGCCCTCAAAACCAAAGGTCTCCACAGGCTCACTTCCTCGAATCCCTTTCCAGTTATTCTCGTAACGTTCCATTAAAGAAAAAAGAGTCCAGATAACCTGTCGGAACATGGGACCCAAGTGCTGACCCGGGTCCTTGGCATCGTGGATCTTAACTCCCAGGTTAGACTGACAGATGCGGAAACCCTGGGTGATAGCGTTGGTAGTCATCCAGATGTCAATTCCGTAGTGAGCCACGTCTGTATCCCATACATCCTGTTCAATATAAAATTTGGCGACGTCTCTGGATAGTGCAAAATCACCTCCGATAGGCTGTCGGATACGTCTGCCGTAAAGAGCACGGGTGAGGTTATAAACAATATTATTAGTGATAGTCCCGTCATACTTGTGACGGAGATAGACCGGTGCGACAAACTGGTACCCCCTTTCGAGAACAGGGTCCACCAGATATTTAATCCAATCTGAGGTTATGCTCCTGAGGTCTGAATCAACAACAGCACACGCACTGACTTTGAGACGTTCAGCTGTTTCGAATATTGACCTAAGGGCTGTTCCTTTCCCTCCCGGCCCCCGATATATAGAGGTAATTTTCTCTTGCCATGGTTTTATCTCAAACTCTTTAGCCACTTCCCTTGTATCATCCGTGGATCCCCCATCGGCGATGTGAATTACACTCCTTTTATCCTTATAATGTTTAGCCAGGCCATGGGTGACCATCTGGATCACATGAGCAATGGTTTGCTCGTTATTGTAGCAGGGAATACCCACCAGAATATCCGCAGTATCGATCTCCTCAATCCGTTTGGAAGTATAGGCTCTCAGTGCAGTATCATAATTCATATTGTACTCCTCTACAGTACCTGTAACATCGTGGTGGTAGAAACCATTGCCACTAACGATTACAGGTCAGATATCCTATGAATAAGCCTTGTATAAGTCAAATAAAAATATAGTCAACGTAAATAACTCAATCTAAACACATGAGGTTCAATAAAATTCAGGTCGAATATATATTTTTCTTTTTTCACGGACTTTTCTAGCAGCAAGGCGGTATGCCTCCAGATACTGTCTTGCTATAATCTCCCAACTCACAACCTCATTGAGATACTTAAAAAGATTATTTCCCATTGTTATCCTGAGGTCTTCATCCGTAGCGATCCTCAGGACATTTTTTTTCAGTGTCTCTTTTGAACTGAAAAGGAGTCCTCCCTCAGATTCAACTGTCTGTTCAGTCAAACCCTCCATTGGAGCAGTTGTAACATAAGGTTTATTCAATGCAATAACCCGCGCCAGTGTTCCGGACTGTGTTTCATCTAATGACGGAAGAACAATAAAGTCACATACTGCCATCACCTTATAGTATATATCTCCCCGAGGAATGAATTGAAAGAATTTTGCAATGCCATTTATCTCCAGCAACTTGACACTACCAACGTACTTCTCAAAATCCGGTTTGTGATTCGGGTCACGCATCTCACCAGCAGCAAATAAAAACCAGTCTTCTCCTGTTTGCTCAAGAATTTCGTAATAAATTTCCTGCCACATACTTGTAAGAATATCCCATCTTTTATTGGACTGTATCCAACCTATAAGACCAATAATATGTTTCCCGATAAAATCATCAAGACCGAGTTCTCGTTTCAGATCATCAACCTGATCAATTGCCCAGCGATAATCAGGTCGTGCACCATGGGGAACTATCATAATGTTTGTCGGAATCTCCCATCCATAATTTGTAAAGGTCCATTCAAGACGCCACTTCTGATAATGACATTTAAAAAAGACAACCGAACATTTCTTGCATATGCTTCTTGCAAATTCCTCCTCACGTGCTTTCATTCGGCCATGAATTGTATGAGGCTCTATAACTACAGGATAGTCAGAAAGCATGTCAAGCATTTCAAGAAGTCCCCGGTTTTTATCACCCTCACCGTTTTTATTTTTATACTCATAAAGACCATATTCATGCTGAATATGAATAACTTCAGGATCAAGTTCCTTTATAGTATCGACAACCGGGAGATACCAATCTTCGCGTGACATGTCAATTATTGGCTTAACAAATTCTCCCTCTCCATCAGTGTGGGAAATAACATATACCTTTCGTTCAGGCGCTGCTTTTCTAATAAACTCAACAGCCTCCTCGGCAAACGTGGCTATACCACACAACCTTGGTGGCCAGCTTGAAATCATAACTATTGGTCGCATTTTCTACCCTCAGAATTTCACACTTCATTACTATCGTGAACGACAAAAGAAAGCTGTAAGCCCGTCATTGCGAGGAACTTCGTTTGCAATGACATTCTAAATATCAACTTATTTAAGTCGTTCACTATAGTCTTGAATAAAATAATTACAACGGTGAACGAGACTTTTTTATACACAGGTCAACAAGATCTTTAACATATGCGGTGCCTGCACACATAACCGTATCGGCTCCACCCCAGTAGATCTTTACTGTACCATCATCTTCAGGTACTGCCCCGCATGTGAAAACAACATTATGCACATACCCTGTTATTTCCCAGGGATCTTCCGGCTGAAGGATCCAGTCATCGGAAACACCGATGATCTGAGAAGGGTCATCAAGCTTATGCAGGGCAACACCCAGGCGATAGATAGAACCATCCATTGTTTTAAAAACACCATGAAAGATGTTCAACCAACCATGTTCTGTTCTGATTGGTGGGGCACCTGGACCAATCTTCATCTCATCCCAGTGGTATTTTAAAGGTTTTATCACAACCTTAGAATCACCCCAATAAACCAGATCCGGAGAATATGAAATCCAGATCGACCACGGTGAAATTTCAGTATGGGGTCTGTCCAGACGAATGTAATTCCCATCGAATTTCTGTGGGAAGATAACAACATTCCGGTAATCGGACTGGGTTATAAACGCTATGCGTTCAATATGCTCAAAATCATCGGTCTGGGCAAGACCTGTACGAACCCCATGTCGGGAGTAAGCACTGTAAGTTATAAGATACCTTTCATCAAGCTGAGTTACGCGGGGATCTTCAACACCATATTCCTCATATACAGAGAATACTCCCTCAGATTCTGGCACTAAAAAAGGTTTCGGCCTCACAACAAAAGAGAACCCATCGCTGCTTTCAGCGATGCCGATAATTGAGCGTCCATTTCTCAGATGAGAACGAAATAGCATGATGTAACTGCCACGGTATTTTACCACAGCGGCATTGTGCACTGTTTCTACAGGATAGGGCACATCCTTCTTTGTAAGGATGGGATTTTTTTCATATCTTTTTATAATCGGTTCATGTATATGCATGGGCTATGCCCTTCCGAAATCGTCCTCAATTCGTTCAATATCGTCTTCGCCAAAATAATCGCCTGTCTGAACCTCAACAAACGAAAGCTCATCTGTGCCGATGTTTTCAATCCTGTGAAGTGAGCCTCTTGCTATGTCCACAGACTGGCCATCATTAATTATAAATTGACTATTGTCAAGTGTCATCCTTGCCTTGCCGTGTATGATGTGCCAGTGTTCATCACGTTTGCTGTGTCGCTGGAGACTTAAGCGTTTGCCGGGATACACAACAATTTTCTTTGCCTTATAACTTTGCTCATCACTCAGCACAAAATAGTATCCCCAGGGGCGGTGGTTCTCTCGCCTTCTTTTCTCGAGAACTTTCTCATAGACGTGAACATATTTTTCTACCATGCAGTCTACGGTGAAATGCTCTTCAACGCTCCTACGGCAGTAAGACCTGTCAATCTCCTTGATGTGAGCCACTGATTTAATCGCTTCATCATTGTTTGAAACAAGGAAGCCGTTTTTGCCGTGGTCGATAAGTTCCGGCATACTGCCACGATTCAATGCTATTACAGGTGTTCCACAGGCCATTGCTTCAACTATTGACAAACCAAATGGCTCATTAAAATTTATAGGATGAAGCAGCGCATACGCATTCCTCAAAAGTTTGTTGCGCTTTACAGAATCAGCGCTACCGACATATATAATATTCTGATTATCAATAAAAGGTTGCACATGCTGTTTATAATATTTTTCATCCTGAATGATGCCCGCTATAATAAGTCTCCTGTTACAAGCTCTGGCAATCTCTATTGCCTCCTTCGTTCCTTTGTCATGATGTATGCGCCCGAAAAAGAGTAAATAATCCTCAGGTAAAGACTGAAAGTCAAAGTTTCTCAAATCTATCCCGTGATGAACAGTAGCTATATAATCAAGTTCAGGAGCGCGGTCAGCATCACTTATCGAGACGTAAAAAACTTTTCCATCATATTTCTTATACACAGGCAAAATTGAAGGCGATGAGAATCCATGAATAGTTGAAATCAATGGTGTTGTCATAAGATTGCTGTAAGTTAAAGGAAGGAAATCAAAATGATTGTGAATCAGGTCAAACCCATCCGCCCGTTCAAACAGCTCAGAAATATGCAGACATTCCCACACCTTCGGATTAATATTGCTGTCTTCTTCGTACCCTTTTTTACATACTGCATGGAGCTTTCCTTTTGTTTCGGAGTCTGCTGTAGCAAAAAGGGTTACATCAAATCCCCGTGCTACCAGTCCTTCGGTTAAAAGAGAAACTACACTTTCCCAGGGACCATAGTGTCGGGGTGGGGTTCTCCAGGCAATGGGTGAAAGCATGGCAATACGCATAGGTTAGCTCCCGTTTTTTTGGAGCCATGAAAGCATCTCTTTAATACTACCTGTTGCCACAGCAATACAGGAATCTGCTGCGCCATAGTAAAGATTGATTTTATCTCCTTTGTGGGTAAACCCACAGGGAAATGTCACATTGTCAACGTCTCCTATCCGCTCGTATGGTTCCCGGGGCCCAAAGATCCATTCTTCAGACCGCCGTATGACCTTTACAGGGTTATCTAAGTCCAGAAGTGCCAGTCCTAACCTGTACATATCACCACTTACCATTTGCTTTATTCCATGATAAAGTATGAGCCACCCTTCAGACGTTTTCAACGGAGGTGATGCCAGGCCGATTTTATGAGCGTCCCACCAGGCACCAGAGCGTGCCTTAAATAGAATTCGGTGTTCTCCCCAATGTTTGAGGTCAGGAGAAAACGATATCCAGATATGTGCCTGAACAGAGGGGTGAGCAGCCGGTACCGGCCGGTGAATCATAGTCCACCTCCCCCCAAACTGGATCGGGAAAAGTGCCGCATCCTTGTCCGTTGGAAGCATGGCCGGACCCAGACGTCTGAATGTCTTAAAGTCATCGGTCTGGGCTATTGAGACCAGCGGGCCATTCTCTGAGTATGCTGTATAGACAATTGCCCATTCTCCACGCTCTTCAAGGAAGGTTATCCTTGGATCTTCAATACCCCACAGTTCCTCAGGATAGTGGTCAGGGTCAGGAATAAACGTAGGCTGGCTGTCGATCTTCCATCCATCCAGACCGTTATTGCTGCGAGCTACTGTAAGGTGGGATATTCCCCGTCTGTCTTCAACACGCATGAGCAGTAAGGTTTCATCACCAAATAACGTTGCGCCTGCATTAAAAACCGAATTTACAGGATAGGAAATATCTTCAGAGGTGATTATTGGATTTTTGGGGTATCTTCGGAAAAGATCAAATGTTTTATCCATAAAAACTCCTTATTCATCATTTGCTTTTTTTCTTTCTACCCTTGCTGGTATTGATTGACGGTGAAGGTTGTATTAAGATATTATCAGCAGAAAGTTTGTGCATTGCTATGAGGGAAAGGAGCCAGGCAAGTGTTGACTCAGCGCCCTCATTCTGGTTAACCCCATCTGCCATCAAACCATCTCTACATCCTCCGGTTTTTGGGTCATACAAAGGAACATTAAGATCGTTTTGGCCAAGAAACCAGTTAAAACAAAGTCTAGCAGTATCTATCCACTTTCTGTCCATCGTTACATTAAATGCTTCCATAGAAGCCTCAATCATTGCATGTGCCTCTATTGGTTGCTGATCAAACCGCGTTTTGATACCATTTTTTTGATACCAGCCATTATTACCAACAGGAACAAAATGTCCGTTCTCTGTCTGTATCTTCATTAACCATTCAAGGGTATTGAGACCCAGATCAACCATATCACCACGCTGCATCCACTGCCCTGAAAGCAGTAAAGCGTGGGGCAGCTTTCCATTAGCATAGGTTAATTTATTTTCAAGCCAGGGCCAATCTTTGGTTGCATGTTTCCTGAATCTTTTAAAAAGCCTATTTGCCATTACCTCACGAATCCTTCTTACTTCACTATCTCCAGAAAACCTTCGCAAGTATGCATGTATTCCAACCAGGGCAAAAGCCAGTGCCCGGGAATCTCTGGCATTTTCAAAGGGCTTAACAACTTTATCCAACAGCGTTGTGATCATTGCAAGCTGTCCCGGGTCTTCCAGATATGCTACTGCCATACCTAAACCCCACAGTGCCCTTCCATGAGAATCTTCTGATCCCTGGTCTTCTGTCCATTGACGGGAGTACGTCATGAAGTTGCGAAATCTGCCGGTTTCCTCATTAAAAGCATACTGGAGAAAACTCAGGTAGCAGTTACTCAGTGAATAGAGCAAGGTTTCATCAGAGGGAGAAAATCGACTTGCCATGGTAGAAACCAGGAGGGCTCTGGCATTATCATCCGTACAGTATCCGTGGGTGCGATCAGGGATTGTATGGGTTGCATGCTGAAGAATCCCTGTATCATCGGTGAGTGCCTTAAGATGGTCCAGCTTTAATTCGGGAAGTTCGAAGGTTGTAACTGATTCAGGTATTTTGGGAAAGTGTGTGAGATGCGGGTACCGTGATCTTTCATGCCTAACCTCAGAAAAAACCTGTAAATATTTGCGCGCTACCTCCTTCCAAATTGCTTCACGACAGAATGTATATGCGTTTTTCCTTATAGTATGCCGAGCAACATCATTATCAAACAAATCAATAACCTGTTCCGCAAGGGCATCGGGATTTTTAAAGGGAACTATTCGTCCTCTCCCATCAGAAAGCATTTCAGAGGCATACCAGTAGGGAGTTGAAATAGTGGCCTTTCCTGTCCCCATCGCATATACCAAAGCACCAGAAACAATCTGGGCTTCTTCAATATAGGGGGTAATATATAAGTCTGCTGCACCCAGAAATTCACACAACTCCTTAAGTTCAACAAAGCGGTTTTGAAATATGACATGTTCACTGACTTTCAGGTTTTGTGCAAGTTGCTGTAAGCTTATTCTATATTCTTCACCGCTTACTTTTAAAACGTGTGGGTGTGTAGCGCCAAGGATAATGTAAGTAACATCAGGGTGTTGTTTTATGACTGTAGGAAGCGCTTCAATCATATACTCAATACCCTTGTTCGGTGAAAGAAGACCAAAGGTTAAAAGAACTTTTTTACCTTCAACACCAAATTGATCCTTGTAAAAGTTGGGATCAATGAAAGGAGTGTCGTGAATACCATGGTGGATGAAGGCTATCTTTTCTTCAGGGACAGAATAGATATCAATTAGAAATTCACGCGTTTTCTCACTCATCACAACGAGTTTGTCAGAAAGTGTCACTAATTTATTCGTGACTTCCCGGTATTCCGGAGAGGGATCTTTTAATATTGTATGCAATGTAGTAACAACCGGCATACGAAGATCGCTTAAGAGTTTTAAAATGTTACTGCCTGCCGGTCCTCCGAAAATTCCGTATTCATGCTGAAGGCATACAATATCAATCTGGTTTATATTGAGAAACTCAGCAGCAACGCTATAGTCAGAAAGTTTGTTTTGGTTTATTTCAAAATGAACCTTTTCGGGATATGGGTATCCCTCTGGTATGTCATTCATCACTACTGCCCAGCAGTTGATATTTGTGGATTCTGCTGATAAAGCCTCCACCACGTCGGTCGTAAATGTTGCGATGCCACACTGCCGTGGTAAATAGTTACCAATAACAGCAATAGAGTTTATTCCCTCATGGTATTGGATAAGCGATGACATAATACTCTCTCCTCCTCACTTTAAAGCAAATACTGTTTAATAGCAAAGTATGAAAATAGTATTTATAAAGTTTGGTAATTTATCACTTTTCTTTTCGATGATTTCTAAATGACTGAAAATAATTTTTCTTAAACCAGTGCTTTCCCGTAGGGAATATTCCTTCGCTTACAAATTTGACATCTTCTACGGTATAAAATGCATGTGGATTAAATTTTTTAATGATTTCAACAACATTTTTAAGATCGTGGCGTTTTATAATGGAGTAAATAATTTTTACTCCACCTGTAGCACCTTGGGCATCTGTACTTGTAATCCCATAATCTGCAGATTTAAGAAATTCAATTAACTCGGATGCTTCTTTTCTTGTAATAATTCTAATAATTACCGTCCCTATTGATAATTTATTTTCTATGTAAATGCCAACAAAAGTCCCCATTGCAAAACCACCGGCATAAGCTACATAACAGGCAACATTGGACAAATTATGAAAAATTTGACCAATTGCAAGAAGCCAAATCAATATTTCAAAAAAACCAAGCAGTGGGGCAAATAATTTCATGCCCTTTGAAATAAACACCACACGAAGTGTTCCAAGACTGACATCTAAAACCCGCGCAACAAAAATAAGTAATGGCAGAATAAACCATTTAAACAATTCTGAATTTAAAAACAACTGATCACCCATTTTTTATGCTATCCAGATAATTCCCAAAAGAATATGTTAAAATGAAACGGTACGGTCTACACATAGAGGACTTCCGCCCTAAAAAAGCCGGTTAGTTTTTCTAGGAGGCTGTCCGAGAATTACAACTTATAAAAAATATATCATTGAAAATTGAGACTGGATAGTCGAACAAGCGGACTTTTCCAAAAACAGAAGAAAATCTTCCCCTTAAATCCAATCTTTT
>SDBT01004677.1_pt1 | contig 23170 bp, 24 predicted proteins | sample 2277101 | NCBI WGS metagenome assembly SDBT01 (sample SAMN10404973, study PRJNA504765) | marine sediment metagenome | isolation source: marine sediment core GS10_PC15, 103 cmbsf | place: Arctic Ocean: Southern Knipovich Ridge | collected 2010 | reverse complement strand
TGCCTTCAACACAAGTCAGGAGATGATGACGCTGGTAGCTCCGGGTATGCTATGGGTGACCTTTGCCTTTGCCGGGGTGTTGAGTCTTAACCGCTCCTTTATCCTGGAGAAGGAGGAAGGTTGTCTTGAGGGACTAATGGTATGTCCTATAAGCCGAGAAGCTATCTATGTCGGCAAGATGCTGGGAAGTTTGCTTTTTATGCTGATTATCGAGGCGATAGCGCTGCCCATTTTCGCTTTCCTTTTCAATCTACCGGTTCTCTCACTCCAGATCGTTGTCATCACAGTTTTAACTACAGTAGGATTTGTCGCTGTCGGCACCCTGTTTTCAGCCTTAGCGGTTAATACCAAGGCGCGGGAGATGGTGCTCCCAATTCTTTTCCTGCCCGTCATTGTCCCCATTATTATTAGTGCAGTGAAGGCTTCAGGGCTGGCACTCTCTGGTAAACCGTGGGCGGATCTATCCCCCTGGCTTCAGGTAATAGCGGCTTTCGACGTCATTTTCTTAGTGGTATCGTTTTTAATCTTTACCTTCGTTATTGAAGAATAAAGGTGAAACATGAAAGAGAATCGTATATTTAGAAGGGGGTTACTGGGGCTAAGCTTCATTCTCTTTGTCGGGGCTCTGTACCTGATATTCATCTATGTCCCTACTGAGAAGGAGATGGGTATTGTGCAGAGAATCTTCTATCTTATGGTTCCCATGGGATGGCTGTCTTTGCTGTCCTTCCTTATCGTTTTTATTGGCAGCATTCTCTATCTGGTAAAGAGGGCAAGCAAGTGGGACATCCTCGCCTACTCCTCGGCTGAGGTAGGAATTGTCTTTACCACCCTGGCTCTGATTGTAGGCTCCATCTGGGCAAAGCCCATCTGGGGGGTGTGGTGGACCTGGGAGCCCCGCTTGACGGCTACCCTTGTTCTCTGGCTGATTTACCTCGCCTATTTCATGGTGCGCTCCTTCGCCACTGAGGAGTCCCGAGGTGCCAGATTTGCCGCGGTAGTGGGCATTGTTGGCTTCATCGACATTCCTATTGTCATTCTGACAACCACGCTTTGGCGGGGGATGCATCCCGGACCGCTGATTTTCCAAGGCGGACTAGCCCCGTCTATGCTGTTAACTCTTTTGATCAGCCTAGCTGCCTTCACCGCTTTATATTCTCTTCTCTTGATTCAAAGGGTTTCAATGAAAAATGACGAAGTTGAAATACGGAGATTGAGGGAATTATGCAGTTAGGTATACAATTAGGGAGGTAATAAGAATGGAGAATGCTGGCTATTTATTGGCTGCCTTCACTATAATTTGGGCAGTTGTTTTCGGGTATATACTTCTTCTGCTTAATAGACAGCGAAGCCTGCGGCGGGAAATCAACTCACTAAGAGAAGCACTTAAGGAAAAGGAGAGCGAACAGTAGAGAGACAGAGTCTTTACTAGAGAGTGCCGTTGTTAATGAAACAAAAAGTTCTTTCAAAGCCAATCGTGAGGAGAGGAAGTAAAAACTCTTCAATAGCCAATGAGGCAAGTAAGCCTATGAAAAGCCGTGGAAGCTCCAGTGACTACTTGCAGGCAATTATCGATAGCCTCGAGGATGAACTGATGGTTATTGACCCGGACTATCGCATCATACTGGCTAATAAGGCAGTATTGATGAGACACGAGAAACAGAGGCAAGAAGTTATCGGACAGTACTGCTATGATATTTCTCATGGCCGAAAGGAGATTTGTCGTCCACCTCACCATGAATGCCCCATCAATGCAGTATGGGAGACTGGTAAGCCAGCGAGAGCAACTCATATTCATGTCTACTATATTAAGGGTAAAAAGCGAGAAAGATACGTTGATATTATTGCCTCTCCGATTATGGATAGCCAGGGTAACATTACCGCGATTGCTGAACTGATGCGCGATGTGACCGAGGCGAAAGAAATGGAGATGAAAATTGCTGAAGCCCACCGTGAGCTCTCGGCCCTGAACACTATTGCCACCGTGGTGAGTCAATCGCTTGATTTGGATACTATACTGAGTAGCGCCTTGGATAAGACGCTGGAGCTAATGGATAGAAACACCGGAGGCATACTCCTGTGGGACGAAGAAAAGCAAATGCTATGCTACCGAGTTTATCACGGCCTGTCCAAAGAGCATGTTCAAGGAGTATGCTGTCGCTTAGGTGAAGGCATAGTCGGAAAGGCGGCTCAAACTGGGAAAGCAATTCAAGTGAAAGACATCTCAACGCATCCGGATACTGTCCATCCCTGTTTAACAAAAGCAGAAGGGCTTCGAGCTTTTGCCAGTATTCCCCTACGTGCAAAGAATAAAGTCCTGGGCGTGCTTAATATTGCCAGCCATAAGGCACACAAATTCTCTTCTAAAGATATCCAGCTCTTGAGTAGCATTGCTGCACAAATCGCCATTGCTATCGAAAACGCCAAGTTGCATCAAGATGTGCAACGTAAAGATGAAATTCGTGGTGAGCTATTGGGTGAGATGTTTTCAATCCAGGAAGAAGAACGGAGGAGGATTGCCCGTGAGCTACACGACGAAACAAGCCAGATCCTCGCTAGCCTAAGTGCCAACCTCGAAGCTGCGGTAGGCATGTTACCCCCCGGTGCCAAAAAGACCGAGGCTATATTAAGAAAAACACAGACTCTATCTATCAACGTCCTTGACGAGCTACACAAGTTGATCTACAAGCTTCGCCCCACATTGCTCGACGATTTGGGGCTGGTGGCCGCTATTGGGTGGCTAGTAGATAATAATCTGAGGACGGCAGGGATTATAGGTAATTTCAAAACTACAGGACGGGTGAGAAGATTGCCTCCTCAATTGGAGACAATGCTTTTCAGAGTTATCCAGGAAGCCGTTTCTAACATCACCAGGCACGCTCATGCCAAGAGCACCGATATAAGTCTTGGTTTTAATAAGAGCCTTATTAGGGTTCATATCAGAGATGATGGTAGAGGCTTTGACGTTGAGGAGGCCATAAGTTCAAAGGATAGACCGCGCGGATTGGGATTACTGGGTATGAAGGAAAGAGTAGAACTTATGAACGGCACTTTAGGCATTCGGTCACGACCTGGTAGCGGTGGCACGGAAATCAATATTGAGATTCCCCTTAATTAGGAGGCTTATAGTGAATAAGATAAAGCTGCTCGTAGTAGACGACCATGCAATAATGCGAGATGGCATTCGTGCTTTGCTTGGTCTCCAAAATGACATCGAGATAATAGGAGAAGCGTCTGATGGAAAGGAAGCCATCGAGAAAGCACGAGAGCTTGCGCCTGATGTAATACTTATGGACATAGCTATGCCTCATATGGATGGTCTAGAAGCTACGCGTCGCATAATAAAGAAAAATCCAAAAGTGAAAGTTCTAGTTTTAACCCAGCACGACAATAGAGAGTACACAATATCGGCCATCAAGGCAGGAGTCGTTGGTTACGTACCTAAGAGAGCACTAGGGTCAGAATTGGTATCAGCCATACATGCTGTACACCGGGGTGATTCATACCTATACCCTTCCGCGGCTCTAACCGTAATTAAAGATTACCTGAGGAGGGCAGAAAAAGAGCCGTATGACCGTCTAACCGATAGAGAAAGAGAAATACTGAAGCTGATTGCTGAGGGTTACACCAGCCGACAAATTGCTGACATGCTCTTCCTTAGCGTAAAGACGGTTCTGGGCCACCGGACAAAAATAATGGAAAAGCTGGATATACATAATCGCACCGAACTCATAAAATATGCCATGCGCAAAGGCTTAGTAAATATGGATACATGAACGGAATAAATCACACATTACTTGGTTAATATAAACGTTAAAACTCTGACCTAGAGTCAGAGTTTTTATTTCTGTTTTATTTTAGTTTGCTAACGGAATTTGAAAATAGGACAGGCCTGGTAGTCAGGGCTGACCAGACCTGTCCCCGCTGCTAAGAAGGAGTATAGAGGAAAGGAACTGCATAGACAACATTAATTATGTCTCATTATGAACGAATGAAGAACAGGGCAAACGCCTTATTTTTCACAAAATATTTACTGTATTTTTTACACGAATCAACCTTGGACTTAAGTGAAGTTTGTGCTTGCTCCAGAGCTGTCGCTATCTGAAAGATTACCCCGGATGTTGGGGTGTTATTTATAATTATTTTTTCTTCAAAACGGCGCCCTTTTATCTCAGCCTTCCCAAAAAAACTTATCCAGATTCGTCTGAGCTAAGTTAATCCCTGGTGAGCCTTAAAGCTTCCATGGCATGTTGTTGAATATTGGCCAACAGCACAAATAGGTTGTTTTTATCCCAAAACAGGGTATTTTTACCTATTGCACTAATGGCTAATACATGATACAGTTATTCAGAATTATATAGATTCTTATAGATTTCAGTAGATTTTTTTAAAACGAAAACGAGTTGAACGATTTCTTTTTACGCTGTTGCCATGTCAAGGGAGCGGTATTTGAGCGAACGAACTCTAATCAGCATAAGAGAGGCCAGCCAAATCCTCGGCGTTAGTGAGACGACGCTTAGACAGTGGACTGATGAAGGCAAAATAGGAGCTTTCATAACTCCTGGTGGCCACCGCCGTTACTCCAAGGTTGAGATACGCCAATTTATGGGTTTACAGCAGAGGGTGCACGGTATCAAGGACCTGGTTGCCGAATTAGAAGGTGCCGCTACTCTCCACCATGATATTGCTCTGGCAAATTTCACTAATACTTCATGGTTTAACAAGCTCAGTAAGGAATCCCAAGAGCGTCTGGCACAGTATGGCCGGCGACTGCTTAACCTAGTTATCAAATATATAACCGAGCCCAGTAAGCGCGAGGAGACCATCAAACTTGTTCATAATACCGGGGGCGATTTCGGAGAAGAATTGGCGAAGCAGGGCCTTTCGCTTATTGATTCACTTGAAGCTTTCATTCTACACCGGGACCCGGTAGTAAACTCGGCTACCCATCTCCTAAAGAGAAGAGAGGCACTAAATGAGCGCGCGGTGGAGGCTATACCTTTAGTAACACATATCATGGATGAGGCTTTGGTCTCGCTGGTAGCCGCACACCAAGGCAAGCGCAATATTACGCAAAGTAATGACGAGGGAGGCGTTGCTCAGTGATATCGATTTCACGACTACTCTGTAATAACATCGGGCCAGGTGATTACCTCCGCTACGGTGTCCAAGAGCCTAGCTCCCCAAAGATAAATCATCCCACAGAGAATGTTCAGCCTCCCATTGTAGTCTGGAACTGCACCAGACAATGCAATCTGCATTGTATCCATTGCTACGCCAATGCAAACAGTCTAAGGAACCCCAAGGAGATGGGCACAGAAGAAGGAAAGGCATTCATTAGCGACCTGGCTGAATTTGATGTGCCTGTCCTCCTTTTCTCGGGCGGTGAGCCTTTACTCAGGGAAGACATCTTTGAATTAGCTCGCTTTGCCAAGGAACAAGGAATAAGACCTGTCCTTTCCACCAATGGCACCCTCATTACTAAGTCTGTAGCCAAGAAGATTCATAACATTGGCTTTTCCGAAGTGGGAATCAGCCTGGATGGCATCGGTGTCAAAAATGACCATATTCGTGGCAAAAGTGGTGCCTTTCAAACCGCTCTCCGGGGCATCAGAAACTGTGTTGCCCTTGGGCAGAGGGTCTCCCTGAGGCTAACTATCACCCGCTTCAACTATCGGGAAATACCGGCTATTTTCCGGCTGGTAGAGCGGGAGAATATACACCGAGTCTGCTTCTATCACCTCGCTTACACGGGTCGAGGCGACAGCATGATAGAAGACGACCTGAGCCCCGCTGAGACCAGAACTGTCGTGGACACGATTTGTGAGCACACTCTAGACCTGCACCGGCGAGGTATCCCGAAGGAAGTCCTCACCGTGGATAACCACGCCGATGGTGTTTACCTGTATCTTAAACTGAGGAAGCAAGATACACAGCGTGCTAATAACGTTCTGGCTCTACTCAAAAGAAATGGCGGCAACAACGCAGGAATTAGAATAGGCGCGGTTGACGATTTGGGGGATGTTCATCCCGACCAGTTCTGGGGGCACTACTCTTTCGGTAATGTGCGTCATCGTAAATTTGGCGACATCTGGATGGATACCTCAGAGCCATTGATGGGGGGGCTTAAGAATCGAAAGGGATTACTTAAAGGTCGTTGCGCCCGGTGCCAGTTTATCGACCTGTGTAACGGCAACCTGCGAGTTCGGGCTGAGGCAGTTTTTGCTGATACCTGGGCGGAGGACCCAGCATGTTATCTAAGCGATGAGGAAATCGGGTTGAGCTAATGACAAAAGAGATAACCCGAGAAAGAGACTCAATGCAAAAAGATATGTTAAATCCCAGACTACAACTGGTAGCCTGGGAAATAACCCGAAGTTGCAACCTCTTTTGCGCCCACTGCCGAGCCTCGGCGGTTTACGGCCCGTACCCGGACGAACTTTCTACCGAGGAGTGCTTCCGTATCATCGACGAGATTCTGGAAGTGGGCAAGCCAATTTTAATCCTGAGCGGTGGGGAGCCGCTGCTGAGGCATGATGTTTTCCAAATTGCTGAATACGCAGTCAGCAAGGGACTGCGGGTAGTTATGGGCACCAACGGGACGCTTATTACCGAGGAAATCGCTGCCAGATTGAAGGAGGTTTCAGTGTCGCGAATTGGGGTAAGCCTGGACTTCCCGGCACCGGAACTTCATGACAATTTCCGGGGTCAGCCAGGTGCCTTCGAAGCGGCAATAGCCGGCATAGCCAGAGCCCAACAGGCAGGGATAGAAGTACAAATCAACAGCACCATCACCAAGCTAAATGCCCCTTATTTAGATGACCTGCTAACCCTGGCGCTCAAGACAGGTGCCGTTGCCTTTCACCCATTTATGCTGGTACCCACCGGCCGGGGCAAGGGCTTGGAATCAGTCGAGCTCTCACCTCAGGAATACGAAGAAATCCTGAACTGGATTTATGATAAGCAAGCGGAGATGGGAGACAGAATGTTCTTTAAGCCCACAGACGCCCCCCACTACCTGCGAGTGGTTAAGCAACGGAATGAGAAGGTCAGGCAACAAGAGGAGTTGCCGGCTGAAGAAGCAAAGCTGACATGCAGGCATAACCCCATGAGTTCCGTCACCCGGGGCTGTCTGGCTGGGGTGGGCTTTTGCTTCATCTCTCACCAGGGCAAGGTTCAGGGATGCGGCTATCTGGATGTGGAAGCTGGTGATATTAGAAAGGAAAGCTTTAAGAAAATTTGGGACGAGTCACCCCTGTTTCGTGATTTAAGAGACCTCTCCAAGATTAAGGGTAAGTGCGGTCTCTGCGAGTATAAAGAGCTATGTGGCGGTTGTCGGGCACGGGCTTATGAAGCCACGGGGGATTATCTTGAAACCGAGCCCTACTGCATATACGAACCAGCGGCAATCCAAGGAGCCTAAAATCAGGTGGATAAAATGTATCTTGATAGCACTGACCGAAAGCTACTCAACCTGGTGCAGACTGAATTTCCGCTAACCACGGAACCATATGCCGACTTAGGGTTGCAGCTAGGGATTGATGTAGACGAGGTACTTCATCGCATCAAGCAGTTAAAAGCGAAGGAAATTATTCGCCAGATAAGTCCGGTATTAGATGCCAGAAGTCTTGGCTACCAGACGACGCTAGTGGCAATGAGGGTGGCAGAGAGCCAATTAGATAAAGCAGCACGAATTATTGTTGAACACCCGGGGATAAGCCACAGCTATGAACGAGACCACCACTTCAATCTCTGGTTCACCCTCGCCTTACCGCCTGAAGTTAGGATGGAGACCGAGTTACAAAAATTGAGCACCCAGATTGGGGCTGAGGCCATGTTGGAATTACCAGCATTAAAGCTTTTCAAGATAGGCGTCTATTTTGACTTAGCTGGGAATGGCCAGCAGATGCCGGGCAGCAACGTCGCTCCCCCAAGTGTGCTCCGCCAGAAAGCTGACCTCTCCCCGACAGACAAGGCGGTAATTAACGAGCTACAACAGGAGCTCCCCCTGGTCCAAAGACCTTTTGACATGATGTCAGCACGGCTGACGATGGATGTAGGCAAGTTTCTAGCTCATTGTCATTCTCTTCAGCAGCGCGACATTATGCGACGCTACAGTGCTTCCATCAGGCACAACAATGTCGGTTTTAAGGCAAACGCCATGACCTGCTGGGTAGCTCCACCAGAGGCGGTAGAGATAGCCGGGAGAAAGGCAGCCGCTTTTCGAGAAGTAAGCCACTGTTACGAAAGAAAGACCAGCCCACTTTGGCCCTATAACCTATTCACCATGATTCATGGACATACCAGGGAAGACTGTCAGACGGTAGTCGATAAAATATCCCGGGAGACCGGGCTTGACGAAAATGTAGTGCTGTTCAGTGTCAAAGAATTCAAAAAGACGAGGGTCAAATACCTATTATGAAAAGGGATAACCAAGTACCTCGTTATTACCCGATTTTCCTGAACATTAGAGGGAAAAGATGTGTAGTGGTGGGCGGTGGCGCAGTTGCCCTCCGCAAGGTAAAGGCACTTCTTGAGCATGAGGCTAGTGTTAAAGTTATCAGTCCTGAGCTTTGCCCTGAGCTAAGCCAGTTAGCCAAGAGCCGGGCAATACAAGTACTCCAGAGGAATTATAACGGCAGAGATCTGCAGGGAGTCTTTATCGCTATCGCCGCAACTGATGATGGTGAGATAAACAACAAAGTAGCTGAGGAGGCGAGAGCAAAGGGAGTTTTGGTTAATGTGGTAGATGACTCAGAACATTCTGATTTTATCGTCCCATCACAGCTCCGTCGTGGCGATATTACCATTGCGGTTTCCACAGCCGGCAAGAGCCCTGCCCTGGCACGCAAAATCCGAACCAGGCTGGAAAAAGACTTTGGAGCTGAATATGCTTCACTGGCTCTCTTGGTTGACGAAGTTCGTTCTGAGCTGAAGAGGCAGGGAATCAAGATTAATGGTTATGGCTGGCAGGAAGCCATAGACCTGGACATGTTGATTGAGTTGCTACGGGCTGGTCAGAATGAGAAAGCCAAGGCTACCCTGCTGGCTAATCTGAAGAGACTCAGACAGACGAAAACATAAGGTGGAACTAGAGATATGCATGTTAGCTTAGTAGGCGTAAACCATAACACCACTCCGCTCAGGTTCCTCGAGAAGCTGGCTATCACCACATCTCAGCTTCACGATAGTCTACTACTACTTCGTCAACAGGTATCTCACGGTATTATTCTTTCCACCTGCAACCGAACCGAAGTTTACGCTGTAGCTAGCGATGCCTATCCCATTGAGCAATCCAGTATCAACTTCTTAAAGACTAGAGCAGATATCTCTGATGACGACTTGCTGCCTCACATTTACCGCCATAAGGATGAAACCGTATTTGAGCACCTATTTCGCGTAGCCAGCGGGCTCGACTCGATGATTATCGGCGAATTTGAGGTTTTAGGCCAGGTGGGACGTGCCTTGGAAGCTGCCGAAAAAGCCCGAATGGTAAATTTACCTTTACGTAATTTATTCCGACATGCTATTCGAACTGGTAGGCGCGTTCGAGAGGAAACACTAATCAGCAAAAATGCCCTTTCTGTCAGTTCCGTAGCGGTAGACCTGGCGACAAAGATTGTCGGCGACCTCAGTAGCTGCAAGATTCTGGTCGTTGGTGCTGGCGAAACGGGAAGGCTGGTAGCCAAAGCCGCCAAGAAAAGAGGGGCTTCCCAGATAATTGTTTATAACCGCTCCCGGGAAAGAGCTTCAGCTCTAGCCGAAGCGCTGGGTACTGCCATGGTCGCCTCAGGTAACTTGATGGAGGAGTTAAGTACTGCTGATATAGCCATCAGTTGTACTGCCGCCCCCCACATAGTATTGAAGTTACACCAGGTACAGAAGGCAATGAGCACCCGCCCTAATCGCCCTCTGGTAATCATTGATATCGCTGTTCCCCGTGATGTAGACCCTGAGGTGAAGCTAATAAAAAATGTCTTCCTTCACAACATTGATAACCTTACTGAGACTTCAGCTTCGAACCGCAAGCAGAGAGAGGGCGAAATCCAAAAAGCCGCAGAGATTATAAAGGACGAAGTAGATAAGTTTACCACCTGGTGGCAAGCTTTGGAGGTGAGACCGTTAGTCAGTGCTATGACAAAGAAGGGTGAAGATATACGCCGGGCACAACTGGACAAGACCCTTAAAAAGCTGCAGGGGCTCTCTGATGAGGAACGGGATAGCCTGGAGGCCATGACCAAGGCAATCGTAACTAAGATACTCAATGACCCTATACAATACCTCAAGAAAAATGCACATAATGAGCAGGACTATATCCATCTGGTCAACGAACTTTTCCGGTTGAATGGGGGGAAGCCAGATTGAGGAAGAAGATTATCATTGGTTCTCGGGGCAGTAGGCTTGCCCTGACTCAGGCTGAGTCAGTGTTGTCCCAGCTAAAAGAGGCAAACCCCCACCTCAAGTTCAGCCTTAGTAAGATAGTAACTGAAGGCGACCGCAATCGCCGCCTTTCACTAGACCGAATGGCCGGGGTTGGAGTATTCGTGAAGGAACTGGAGGCAGCCCTACTCGATGGCAGGATTGACCTGGCGGTGCACAGCCTTAAGGATTTGCCTACTGAAATTCCGGAGGGACTTTATCTGGCAGCAGTGGTGGAGAGACTCGACCCACGAGATATTCTGGTATCCCGTTCAGAAAGACTGGCTGAGCTGGCTCCAGGCTCAAGGATAGGCACTGATAGTATCCGGCGTACTATTCAGCTTGTCGCTTACCGCCCTGATTTAGAGGTATGCAGTATAAGGGGAAATGTTGACACCCGTCTGCGAAAGGTGTCCTCCGGTGAACTTGATGGGGTGATACTGGCGGCTACCGCCATGCTCCGCCTAGGTTGGGCGGACAGGATAACCGAATATTTACCCTTAGAGTATTTCCTGCCACCAGCGGGACAAGGGGCACTTGGGATGGAAATACGAGCTAATGACGAAGAAATAGGTGAGATTGTCTCCCGTCTCAATCACCAGCCGACCTGGCAAAGCGTGGTTGCCGAGCGAACCTTTCTCAGCGCTTTAGGTGGCGGCTGCCGTGCCCCAATAGCCACCCTGGGGACCATCAACGGCGATACCTTAAACCTTATGGGGATGGTGTCTGATGCCAGTGGCAAAAAAATTCTGCGTGCTTCAGAGGAAGGTAGCGCTGCCACTCCTGAGCAGCTGGGAATCCGATTGGCACATAAAATGCTGAAAATGGGAGCATCCAAATTTATCGTGACGTGAGACTGTAATGAAGCGAGGAAAGGTATACCTAGTAGGCGCCGGGCCGGGTGATACTGGCCTGATTACGGTGAAGGGGCTCAATTGTCTCCAGCAAGCCGATGTAATTATATATGACCGTCTTCTTGATGAGAGGCTACTGGACTCAGCACCCCCCGAGACGGAGAGGATATACGTGGGTAAGACGCCTGCACATCACACCAAGGAGCAAGCTGAGATAAACCAGTTACTGGTAGAGAAGGCTAAAGAGGGGAAGACGGTGGTAAGACTTAAAGGAGGCGACCCCTTTGTTCTGGGGCGGGGAGGAGAAGAGGTGGAAGCTCTAGCCCAAAATCACGTTCCGTTTGAGGTAGTGCCGGGGATATCATCAGCAATAGCTGTCCCCGCCTATGCTGGTATTCCAGTCACACACCGCGGTCTGTCGTCATCCGTTACCATTATTACCGGTCACGAGGACCCCGCCAAGGGCAGTTCCAGTATCGCCTGGGAAAAGCTGTCTACAGGCGTGGATACCTTAATTTTTCTTATGGGTGCCGGGAACCTGCCTCAAATAGTAAGACAACTGGTAAAGAATGGCAGAGTGCCCTCTACCCCCATAGCTTTGATAAAAGATGGCACCAATCCCCATCAGGTAACTATAACCGGTACTTTAGCCGATATCATAGCCAAAGCGGAAAGCAGTAATTTCAGTCCTCCAGCAGTGATAGTGGTTGGAGAGGTGGTCAAGATGCGAGAGAAACTTCGCTGGTTTGATAACCGACCACTCTTCGGCAAAAGGGTATTGGTTACTAGAGCGCGACCTCAGGCTAGTGCATTGAGCCGACTTCTCCTAGAGCATGGTGCCCAGCCAGTCGAAATGCCCACTATTGAAATACAGACTATACCCAGCACAGAGGAGCTTGACCATGCCATCTTAAACTTAGAGAACTACCAATGGATAGTTTTTACCAGTGTCAACGGCGTAGCATCCTTTTTTCACCAGGTCTATGCTTTAAAGAGGGATGCTCGGTCGTTTAAGGGGATTAAAATTGGTGTTATTGGCCCAGCCACCGCCAAGGCTTTAGCGGAGAGAGGACTGCTCACTGACTACCTTCCTCAAATTCATACCAGCCGGGGTTTTGTGTCCGGGCTTAAGGACCAAGATGTCAGCGGATGCCGGTTTTTACTCCCTAGAGCCGACATAGCCCCTAAAGAGTTAGCTGATGAAATTACCAAGCTTGGGGCAGAAGTCCACGAGATAATTGCCTATAAAACTGTTCCCCCCAACGAGGCCATTTCCCAGGGAAAGCAGATGCTTTTAGCCGGGGAAATCGATATTATCACCTTTACCAGTTCCTCCACGGTAACTAACCTGTTGTCTCTGATAGGTGATAAGCAACCGGCGATAAAGAAGGCAATAGTTGCCTGTATTGGGCCAGTAACGGCAGCTACCGCGGCTAAAGCCGGGTTAAGGGTAGATATAGTTGCCCGGAACCATACCATCCCCGGGTTGGTAGAAGCTATGGAGCAATATTTCTGCGGAAAGGAGATTAAATGACTGGTTTTCCTCAACTACGCTTGCGTCGTCTACGCCGAACAGAGCCACTTCGGGCATTGGTTCGCGAAACCTCTGTTGAGGTTGGTGACCTGGTTTACCCCCTCTTCATCGTAGAAGGTAATAACCTGAAGCAAGAGATAGCCTCAATGCCAGGCATCTTCCGCTACTCAGTAGACCTGTTGCCTCAAGAGGTCGAGGAGATAGCCAAGCTTGGCATTCCGGCGGTGCTCCTCTTTGGTATACCTGAGCATAAGGACGAGGTTGGCTCAGCGGCTTATCACCCGGAAGGGGTTGTTCAGCAAGCTATACGAGCCATCAAGCAATCGGCACCGGAGTTAATTGTGATAACTGACGTTTGTCTCTGTGAATACACCAGCCACGGCCACTGCGGCGTAATAGTCGATGGCTATGTTGATAACGACCAGACCCTGCCGCTTCTGGCAAGGACAGCTTTGTCCCATGCTGAAGCCGGCGCTGATATAGTAGCCCCCTCGGACATGATGGATGGCAGAGTAAAATCAATTAGAGAGGCGCTGGACGAGGCTGGATTTAATCACATTTCCATCCTTTCCTATGCCGCCAAATACGCTTCCGTCTTCTATGAGCCTTTCCGTGTTGCTGCTGAAGCCACACCCCAATTTGGCGATCGCCGCTCCTACCAGATTGACCCACCCAACTGGCGAGAGGCTTTAAGAGAAGTGGAGCAGGACGTCGCCGAGGGAGCTGACATGATTCTAATCAAGCCGGCTCTGGCTTACCTGGATGTAATACACCGGGTGCGTAATACCTTCAATTGCCCCCTGGCCGCCTACAATGTTAGTGGTGAGTTTACTATGGTAAAAGCGGCCGCAAGATGTGGCTGGCTGGATGAGCGGCGAGCGATTCCAGAGATACTCACTGCTATCAAGAGAGCCGGGGCGGATGTTATCATCACCTACCATGCCAAAGAGTTTGCGCAGTGGCAACTACTTACTTAAGACCGTAAAAAATGATGAAACGAGAGCGTTCAGAAAAACTATTTCAGGAAGCTCAGCACTATTTGTCGGGAGGCGTCAATAGTCCGGTGCGCGCCTTTAAAGCCGTCGGCGGAAATCCCCTTTTCATAAGCAGAGGACAGGGGTCCAAAATCTATGATGTGGACGGAAACAAATTCATCGACTATGTCTGTTCTTTTGGCCCGCTTATCCTGGGTCATTCCCACCCCCGGGTAGTCGAAGCACTCAAAAAGGTAGTAGGGGGAGGGACAAGTTTTGGCGCTCCCACTGAACTGGAGACAACACTGGCCAAAGCTATCTGCGCGGCTATGCCCTCAATCGAGCTGGTTCGCTTTGTAAACTCAGGCACTGAAGCCGCGATGAGCGCCATTCGCCTAGCTCGGGCGTTTACCGGTAGAGATAAGGTAGTGAAGTTCGCCGGCGGCTATCATGGTCACTCAGACGGACTGCTAGCCAAAGCCGGCTCGGGAGTAACGACCCTGGGGATACCTGACTGCCCGGGTGTGCCTTCAAGCTATGCCCAGAATACACTGGTGGTTGACTACAATGATGCCGGAGCAGTAGAGCATCTTTTCAAACGCTATCCCAGGGAGATTGCCGCCATAATAGTCGAACCGGTGGCGGCTAATATGGGTGTGGTGACACCCTACCCTGGATTCCTGGAACGCCTGCGCCAATTAACAGAGGAGTCCGACTCTCTCCTTATTTTCGATGAGGTAATCACCGGTTTTCGCGTCGCTTATGGTGGAGCGCAGGCACTCTATAGAGTAACTCCAGACTTGACCTGTCTGGGGAAGATTATTGGTGGGGGACTGCCCATAGGGGCTTATGGTGGTAGGAAAGAGATTATGCAGATGTTGGCTCCCCTGGGTCCCGTCTATCAAGCCGGCACTCTGTCCGGCAATCCTCTTGCCATGACCGCAGGCATCGAAACCCTTAAGATTTTGAGCCAGCCTGAAGTCTATAGCCAACTTGAGGAGAAATCATCCCTCCTGGAGAAAGGCATTACTGATGCGGCAACTAAAGCCGGAATAAATATCCAGGTGTCAAGAGTGGGGTCTATTCTTACCGCCTTCTTCAGTGGAGAAAGAGTGCTTAACCATGAGCTAGCCAAGCGCGCCGATACGGAACTATATGGTAGATTCTTCCAACAGATGCTGATGGACGGAATATATTGGCCGCCTTCCCAATTTGAAGCTGCTTTCATCTCTGCGGCTCATTCTGATGAAGATATTCAGACTACAATTGAGACAATAGGCAAAGCGCTCGAGTCTCTGGTATCGGCTCGCCAGACCCGATGAAAGGTGGAAGACAAGTAATAGACACTTTAAGTGACGATGCTACATTCGTCAAGTTACACCCATCGCACAATTTGGCTAATTGTTACGTCATAGCATAACGAGGGTTTTGGCCTGTGCGGGTTACGGTGATGGAGTCGGAGACAAAGCTTCATCTTTTAAGCTATAAAGGTAGGCAGCAATATCCTTAATCTGTTCTAACGTAAGGATATCCTTATAGGCCGGCATAGTAGTACCAGGAAGAACTGATCTGGGGTCAGTAGTAAATGACTCCAGGAAGTTTATCGAGCGGCGGCTTCCTATTGCCGACAGGTCAGGGCCAAGCGTTCCACCCTCGCCGTTTATCATGTGACAGCTTAAGCAATTCTTCTCGAAGAGTCCGGGGGCGTTTGCACTGTAACTTATCTCTGCCCCCAGAGTCCCCAGATAGGCAACCACAGCTTTCAGTTCTTCTTCAGTAAACTGGAGCTTGGGGTGCAGAGTGGTCGGCACCATTGCATGGGGATTCTGTAAGTAGGCGGTAAGTTCTTCACTGTCCAGCCCACTGCCAACGTTCGAAATATCAGGCCCAATATTGCCTCCCACCCCATTTATACTGTGGCAGTAGGCGCAGTTAATCTCACGATAGACCTCTCGTCCTGCCTGAACCAGCGGGCTTATTTCGCCAGCTGGTTGGGATGGGGCGGACATGGCACCCGTCACAACAAAGAACGCAAATACTACGACTACCAGTGTACCAATACCTATGCTTTTCTTCCTATACGTCCAGCGCCGTCTGAGACCTCGGCCCAAGAATGGTACTAGAGCGAATATCAGTAACGCAATTATTGGGATGACGACTGCTGCCACTGACTCCAGCGAGCCAGGGAAAAGCTTGAGAAACTGGAAAAAGAAAAGGAAGTACCACTCAGGTCGGGGATTATAGGTAGTACTAGTTGGGTCTGCGGGAGGCTCACTCTGTACGGGGAAGATTATGGCAAGGACGAAAATTACCACTACCACCAGTAAGGCTACTATTGCATCCCGGATCAAGGTATCGGGAAAAAACATTTCACCGCCTTGCTTACTGGCTTCGTACTGCTCTTGGTAAATTTCCTTTTTGCTTTTTTGTGGAGAGAATTGTGCCTTCATATTACTCCAGTTAATCGATTTTCATCTAAGATCACTTTTCTGGTGGTGCTGAGATACCTTGTTTTGCCACCATAAAGATGTGAATTCCGATGAGCAGGATAATTAGCGTAGGAATGACACCGATATGAAAGGTAAAGAAACGGGTAAGTGTCAGGGCGCCGATCTCAGTGCCCCCAATCAGAATCTTCTGGATTAATGGACCTACCAGTGGCGCCTGACCAGCAATCCCGATGCCTACATTGGTTGCCCAGTAGGCTCTTTGATCCCAGGGAAGGAGATAGCCGGTGAAGGCAGCCCCCATAACCAAGATGAACAGAAGGACGCCAACTAACCAGGTTAGCTCTCGGGGGTATTTGTAAGCTGCCATGAAAAAGACTCGCAGAGTATGTAAGCCAACCAAAACAACCATGGCACTGGCTGCCCAGGAGTGCATACTCCGAATGAGGGTGCCGAAGGGCACCTCATTTACAATATACTGCACACTTTCGTAGGCATGGTCAGGTGAGGGGGAGTAGTTCATCATCAAGAAAATCCCGGTAATCAGCAACAGAATGAAAGTTACCAAGGTAGCGCTGCCAAGTGTATACCACCAGCCAACCCCCCGGGGCACTTTTCTGTAAAGAAAGGAATCAACGAGCTTCCTTACCTCCAGTCTTTCCTCAAACCAATTACCTACCCCGTTCATCATTGTGCTAGCTTTCTCTCCCCCTTATTATTTTGCCGGTTACCAGGATGTTCCCGTCCTCGATGATGGTTTCTAGCCTATCCAGTGGGCGGGGGGGAGGGCCACCGAGGACATTACCATCAATATCAAACTGGCCATTGTGACAGGGACATTGAAATATCTTCTTTTCTTTATCCCAGTAATAAGGGCAATTCAAATGAGTACAGCGGGGGTCAAACAAAACGAATTCCTTACCGTCTTTAGTGACGCCCCAACCCCCTTTACTCAACGTGCTGACATACCAGCCATCACGTATTCTCTCTTCGTAAGTGATGAATATGGGTTCACCCACAACAATATCACTAACGCTCGCAATGGGGGTAAGTCGAGGAGTTTTCTTCTTCCAGACGGGTGACAGGAAGTAGCCAACTACTGGTAATGCCACTGCCGCTCCTATAGCGCCGCTAATAGCCCCAATAGCATAGCTTAGAAACTTCCGCCTTGTTACTGGTTTGTTGCCCCGATTATAAGCCATACTATTCAAATTGAACATCATCCGGGTTGTCAGTGACAAGGCTTCTCTGGAATTCTACTATCCAGGTTCCGTTAGTATATGTAGCCGCAGTTATTACATCAGCCCGGCTGCCACTCCCATCCTTCAACACATATCCAGAAATGGTATCGCCTTCGCTCCAGTTGGCGTTGGGAGCAAATGCCACCGCATCTGCCTCAAAGAGAAAGTTAACATTGGCTCCGGGATCATTCTTGTGCATATATTTTGGCAAGCCAGCGTCTTTATTGTCTGAATAGAAACCACTTCCCGAATCAGCAAGGCGTGTCGTTACCTTCTTCGCTCCCTCATAGGTTATCTCCTTGCCCTGAGTCAGGTCTACCCAATGTTTGTCGTCAGCGTGCCCTTTGGGGTTAGTTCTAGCTGCCTTCCAGTGCCAGACATCAACAGTCTCGCCAGGAATATTGGTGCCCATCTTATCTTCAGAGACATCCCAGTCTGGATTGCCAACGTGGCAATACACAGCACAACCTCCATCAAAATCTGTAGCGTTAATGTTAAACAGGAAATAGACTCGGTCTTCGTTGCCAGATTGTGTCCATGTCTTGTCAGCAGCATTATAGGTCCACATAGACTTGTGGACGTTCTGGGTCTGGGTGGGGTCCTGCCACTTCACTAGAAAATAAATATTATTATCGTCATAGGCGGCCTTAACTGTCGCCTTAGAGGGGCCACCACCCTTCTGGACAGGAAATGATAGATTTATCTCTGAAGTTGGCCCCCAAGCATCATCGCCATCCTTGCCATCAATGGTAGGAGTGCCTTGTTCAGCCACTACCGTACTGGTGCTTGGTGTCCCCTCCCCAAACCTCAATGTCAGAACAGAGACACCGTTTTTGTCCCCACCGGAGTTATCGCTTATTGCTAGTGAGAACCGCTGGTCCGATGGCCCTGGCTTTTGAGCCGTACATGCACCCACGACCATTAGGGCGATGACTGGCAGCAATACAGACATTATGAGAAGTATTTTTTTCATTTCGAAACCTCCTTTTTAATTTTTATATTTTAATGCTCCTCTCGTGTCTAATTTAGCATCCGATGTTTGAGAATAGCACCATACTAATTAAAAAGTAATAAAATAAAAGAGAAAAAAGTTACCAAATTATGACATTTTGGCCTCCTTTCAATACTCTGATGTCGAATGTCTTTGACTTGGGGACATATAAGTTCTACAATACAAGTAGTGCCCTGCGAATTGAGCTCTGGTGCCCCTAGGGGCCGCCATTTCATTTTAGGGCACAGTGTTATCGGCTGGTTTTATCCAACGGAGAGTAGAACGATAAGATGGCTAGAATAATCGCAGTCTGCAAGAGTAAGGAAAGGGAAACCAAGAAGAAAGCTGTCGCCAGTAGTACCCTCAGAGAGAATTATGGACTTGTTGGTGATGCTCATGCTGACTCTGGCACCCACCGCCAGGTAAGTTTACTGGCAATCGAAAGCATTAACAAGATGCGAAGTCTGGGCCTCAATGTAGGCCCTGGAGATTTCGCCGAAAACCTTACCGTTGAAGGAATAGACCTGGTCTCACTACCTGTCGGCACACGCTTAGGTATCGGAGACGAGATTGTCTTAGAAATCAGCCAGATTGGCAAAGAGTGCCATAACGAATGCTCCATCTTTCAGCAAGCCGGCAAATGCATCATGCCCGAAGAAGGGATATTTGCCAGAGTAATCCGTGGTGGCTTGGTTAAGCCTGCAGACACGATAAAGGTAAAAGATGAAGAAAGGCAAGATGGTGGAGAAGGAGATTGAGAGATTCCCCATATTGCGGGTTACTGAACAGGGTAAGAGCCAGCGTGAAGATACAGTGGTCAGGGAATTCCCCCTTACCATCATTTTAAACAACCAGGAACTGGTAACTTTGCTCTGCTCTCCCAATGATTTAGATTATCTGGCGGTCGGTTTCCTTGCTTCCGAGGGATTGCTTAAAAGCAAAGACGAAATCAAGAAGATAACCGTTAACGACCAGATTGGTGCGGTACGCGTACAAACCAAAGAAAACTTTGCCAGTGAGCTCTCCTTCAAACGGGTGATAACTTCGGGCTGCGGAAGGGGGACCTCTCTTTACAGTGTTGCTGATACCCAAGGACCGCCAAAAGTTGAATCCCAAATTGGCATTTCCGCCACTAAAGTCTTTACAATAGCAAGGGAGTTCCAGCAACGTTCCCAGCTTTTCAGGACAACCGGTGGTGTCCACAGCGCCGCTCTGTGCAATACCGAGGGTATCCTGGTCTTCAGCGAGGACATAGGCAGGCATAATGCCATTGATAAAATCTTTGGGGAATGCATTTTGCAAGATATACCCACTAATGACCACATAATAATCACCAGCGGTAGAATCTCTTCAGAGATATTACTCAAGATAGCCAAGAGAAATGTACCAATACTTATCTCTAGAGCTGCCCCAACTAACCTGGGGATAAGGTTAGCCAATGATTTGGGTATAACTCTTATCGGCTTCGTCAGGGGGAGGAGGATGAATGTTTACGCCAACGACTGGAGGATGGTGACCGATGGAGAGTAGAAATGCCGAGCTAATTAAGAAAATTCTAAGCCTCAAGCAGAGAAGGAAGGCGGTTATCCTCGTCCATAACTACCAGCTGGGTGAGGTTCAGGATATAGCTGACTTTGTAGGTGATTCTCTAGGGTTGAGTCAAAATGCAGCTAAAACAGACGCTGAGGTGATTGTATTTTGTGGCGTTCATTTTATGGCGGAAACAGCCTCCATCCTCTGCCCGGAGAAGACAGTCTTATTTCCTGATATGGATGCTGGCTGCCCTATGGCTGATATGGTTACTGCAGAAAGGCTGAGGCAGAGGAAAAAGGAACTCCCCGGAGCTACTGTAGTTTGCTACATCAACTCTTCAGCAGAGGTAAAAGCAGAATCAGATATTTGTTGCACCTCAGCTAATGCGGTAAAGGTCATAGAAAGCCTGGATGCCAAGGAGATACTCTTTGTTCCTGACCAGTACCTGGGACATTATATTTCTACCAAGACTGATAAGAAAATAATACTGTGGCCCGGGTTTTGCCCTCCTCACATCAGGATACAGCCGCAAGATATCACCAGGCTGAGACAAGAGTATCCTCAAGCCAAGGTGATGGTTCATCCCGAATGCAGACCGGAGGTGATTGCCCTCGCTGATGAGGTCCTGAGCACGAGTGGGATGTGTAGACTCGCCCAACAAACCGAATCTAACGAGATAATTGTAGGAACAGAGATTGGGATAATACATCGGCTCAGGAAGGAAAACCCTGGCAAGAAATTCATCCCCCTCTCCGAGCAGGTAATCTGCCCGCACATGAAGCTAATCACCCTGGAAAAGATACTATGGTCTCTGGAGGAGATGACACCCGAGGTGAAGGTTCCCGAGGAGATTCGCCTTAAGGCAAAGGCAGCCGTGGATAAGATGCTGGAGATAGGAAGGGGCTAAAACAATTAACAAAGTAATTATTGGCATACTAGTTTTCCTGGCGATTGTTATCGGTGGGCTCTGTTTCTATACCTACACGCTTAGCCAACAAATTAACTACCTGAGTGAACAACTGGCAGTCTTTCAACAGGAACAAGCCGCCCAAATTGATGCCTTAAGTGAAAAGCTTACCACCCTTAAAACAGACACTCTAATCAAGCTTGGTGTCTTAGAAGGCGAGATAGGTGAAGCTACCAGCAGGCTTGATATTTTGGAAGACGAGATAGGAGACGTGGCGGCTGCATTTTCCCCCTCCCTGATAAATGCCAGCGAAGTTTATCAAGAAGTTAAGCACGCTATAGTTAAAATCAGCAATGGAGAGCGGACGATTGGCTCAGGGTTTATCCTTGATGCCCAAGCTCATGTGATGACCGCCCATCATGTTACCGAGAACCTCCCCAATATATACGCCATTTTATCTGATGGGCGCATTTCGTCGGCAACCATTGCTGGAAGTTGCCAGCACAGTGACATTGCCGTCCTCACCCTGGAAGATGAACTGGCTGTCGGCCCGCTAGCATTAGCCGATTCGGCTACGGTGAAGATTGGGGAACCAGTCGTCACTATTGGCAACCCCTTTGACCTGACCGAAACTTTAACCTCTGGCATTGTTAGTCAAATCAACCGATTTGTAGAAATAGAAACCGATTCGGAAACTCGCTGGGTGGCTAATTTAATCCAGTTCGATGCTGCCGCCAATTTTGGGAACTCGGGTGGTCCTCTTCTGAACTCCGAGGGAAAGGTCATCGGCATGGTTATAGCTAGAGTTAACCCTGACGAGGGAGATGGAATCTACTACGCTGTCTCTTCAAACAAGATCAGGAGAGTTGCCGCCTCCCTCATCGACCAAGGTTCTTTTGACTACCCCTGGCTTGGGGTCGAGATAACCAACCTCACCCCCCAAACGGCTGAAGACAGGGAGCTGGAGACGGCCAATGGGGTGTTGGTTAAGAAGGTCTTTGCTGATGGCCCCGCCTCGACAGCTGGAATTAAAGTTGACGACATCATAGTGGCTATTGATGGAATGGCGGTTAGGGATGTGGCTGACTTTACCTCTTATCTGGGAGAGCACAAGAGTCCAGACGAAGAAGCCACGCTGGCACTGATACGAGATACCACAAAAATGGAGCTGTCGGTAGAGATAGGCAAGCGGGACTAACTGCAGAACGAGTTTGACAACCCCAGAATCAGAATGTTAAAATTAATTGTGACCATAGGGGATATCTGTGTTATCTTTTCTTTCCCCAGAAGAATGCCCTTGAGTTAATCACCAAGAAAACCTGATAACGGGTTTGAAATAAATTAATAAGGAGTCAAGCCATGCGTGAGAAGGTAGAAGCCGCCCTTGATAAAATAAGGCCCCTCTTACAGGCAGACGGCGGGGATGTCGAGCTGGTAGACGTGAATGATGGGGTAGTTAAAGTTAAGCTCACCGGTGCCTGCATGGGCTGTCCTATGTCCACTATAACTCTGCAGCAAGGGATTGCGCGCATACTAAAAGAGCAAATACCCGAAGTTAAGGAAGTAGTTGCTGTCTAATAGCCTGAAACGGGGAAACAATGCCGATATACGAGTATTTCTGTTCAAATTGTAAATGCAAATTTGAACTGTTGCGACCAATGAGCCAGGCAGAAGAGGCTGGTGTATGCTCAAACTGCGGGGGTTCGGCGGAGAGAGTCCCTTCTCTATTCCGCAAAGGCTCTGATGGGGGCTCTTCCTCCGGAAGCGCCTGCAGCACCTGCTCTACCGATACCTGTAGCTCCTGCTCTATATAGGGACACAGGATTAAAAGTGGACACTAAGAAAAAGCACCTTACCTGTAATTCATGTGGTGAAGGGGTAGAATGTTCTCCCGGAGAACCACCCTGCGAGGTGCTCAAGGGTTGGTTCACTGTTTCTCAGTGGGAAGGGCCGGGGGCGGTTTCCCACTATTACTTCTGCTCCCTCAGTTGTCTTAAGTCTTGGGTGAATAACCGGGTCCCTAAAGTCCCTCAGGTATTTCTAAAATCCTTTGGAGAGGATGAAAGCCGGGAAGACAAAGAGTAAAAGATAAACACGCTCATCTTTGGAGTGCCCCGAACTGAGATTTTTAGTAACCTCACCCCCTTAATCCCCCTCTCCTTGATAAGGAGAGGGGGAAGTATAATTTTTGAAGGGGCTTCGCCCCTTCAAGCCTCCCTGTTAATTTTTACTTTGCCAAGGTTTTATTAGGTATCCCCCCTTTTGATAAG
>SDBT01004676.1_pt1 | contig 23171 bp, 46 predicted proteins | sample 2277101 | NCBI WGS metagenome assembly SDBT01 (sample SAMN10404973, study PRJNA504765) | marine sediment metagenome | isolation source: marine sediment core GS10_PC15, 103 cmbsf | place: Arctic Ocean: Southern Knipovich Ridge | collected 2010 | reverse complement strand
CGATATGCATGAAGACGGAACAATCTCAAACGCTCGACACGTCGTGGCCGAGACGCCCGAGGACGCCCGGCGACGAGCCAGTAAAATGCCGACGTTAACCCGTGTAACCGAGGAAACTGATATGGAGCCTGATTTAGGCCCACATATTCATTGCGCCAAGAATGGGATTTGCAGAAAGCATTGTACGGCAAAATGTAATTGCAGCCAGAGCCGGATGCTGTCGCTTGTCTTTTTTGGGCAAACCGATGACGGCGGAAAAGATGACGGCTTACGGTTGGTCCTGTGAAGCCGCTGCACGCCGCCAAGAATATCTGATTAGCCATGACAACGCCCGCGAAGTACTGTAGTAAGAAAGAGACCCATGATGACCTACCAAATTGACCACGACGTCCCCCTCCCCCCGACTCGCCAGGGTCGGCACGAGCGCATATCGAGGTACCCCTGGGCCAACATGGCTGTGGGCGACTCGTTCTTCGTCTCTTGCTCCTCCGGCGCGACGAGCCTCACCCGGGACCGCCTGGCGAACGCCGCGGTCCGCTACGGGAAGCGACACGCGATGACGTTCTCCGTGCGCGAGGACTTCGACGACAAGGCCAACCCCGGGGCTCGGGTGTGGCGGACCGCTTAGCGGTGAAAGGAGAACCGTGATGCCCTATTATTCCATCGACCACGACGTTCCACTTCCACCGGTGAAACTTAAGCCACCCTTTGCCGACATGGTTGTGGGCGACTCGTTCTTCGTTCCTACGCCGGAACGCGAACAATCTAAGACGGGAAGACTCCTAGCACGTGTCGGAATGAAATACGCTCTACAACACGAGGGGGTAGAGTTCTCTACGTGGCCTGCATTTAGGGAAGCATTAGACGCGGATGACTTCCCCTTTTATCAGGTATATCGAAGGACTCAAGAAGATGGTCCTAACTATATACGCGGAATCCGCGTCTGGCGGACCGCCTAACGGCACGCCGCCAGCGTGTCGTAGTAGAAGCGATGCAGAAACCCGAGCGGAACTTCGCCGCGGGCCTCAAGCGCAGCGATCCACCTTCGCCGCTCCCACAGCCATAGCGCGCGCCCCGACCGACCGTTCCCGTCGGTGAAGGGGTGGAGGTTCTCGTAGCGATGGTGGGTCTCGTGGGGATCGTTGCTCCTGATCTCATCATCGTGGCAAACACCCCTAAGCAATTCCTCCAGCGCCGCCTCAATCTCCGGTCCCCCACGCGGCGCGATATACCCGCCGACCTGTACGTCCATCCCTACTCGACGCCGCAGACGCGCCCCCGGTTGCACCGCGAGGACGAAGTTCTCCAGGTCCGCGACGATGAGCTCGGACTTCATGAGCAACTTCGCGTGGGCGTAGATCTCCTGGGTCGACGGTGGGCGGTGGATGCCCTCGATCGTGTTGCTCTCGGCGATGAACTTGAAGAGGTAGGTTCGGGAGATCGTCATGGTTTCTTCCTCTTATGGGCTGTTTCAAAGTAATTCGAGTAGCTAGGATCCAGGTCGAGCGCTTCGCGCAGGTCCTCCCATAACTTTGTCTGCTGGACCGGGGCCTTCACCTTATGGGGCAAGGTCCAGCGGCCGGCCATGTAAAGCGCCATGGCGGCGTCGCTTAGTTGAGTGAGTTTCATTGACCATTCTCCTTCTGTTAATCTGGTCAGGGCGGTCGGATTCGAACCCCTGATTCCAAGTCAGGCGCGCTGACCCGACTGCGCCACACCCTGAATAGTGGTAATATGATGTATTATTTCCTCATCTTTTAATTTTCCACAACGTCTACACGTTATGGCTGCATCAGCGATCATCAGCCCATCGGGGCGGAAAACCCGCTGATCAATGATTTGAAATCGTGGTGCTACCCAAATATGGCGCAGGCAGCGATCTTGGAGATATTCTTGTTCAGTCATGTTTCTTTTAACCGCCACTCCCCCCCGATCACGTTCAGTAGGCTACCCTTCCCGTTGGCGTAGATCACGTAGTGCGTCTGGAGCCACGAGCTCGGGCCACCGACGCTCCAGTCGCGGGTGAGGTACGAGCTCGTCCCGACCCGACGAGCACCCTCGTAGATCTCCGGCGAGTGGCCGTGCCCCGTGACCGACTTCGTGCCGATCCGCGCGAAGGCCCGCACGCTGCCCCGCGCGCCGTTGACGCCGGCGTGACCATGCATCCCGACCTCATAGCCCTTGATCACACAGCTCTCGCCCGGTTCGAGGAACCGAGCGGTGGAGTTCATTAGCTGTCGAGCCCAGTAGTGGAAGGCGTCGACGGTCTCGACGCCGCGCTCGGGGGTTAGCTTGGCCGCTTGGATCATCGCTAGCGCCGTCTCGAGGTAGAACTCCGCATTCTCCGGGTCGGCCCGCCAATCGGTCTCCCGGACCCACTTCCCTAACGCCGCCGGATGGTTCGACGGCACGAAAACGTTCTCGACGCCCTCGGGGGAGTGCTCATCGACGAAGCTACAAGCTCGCTCGACCTCTGCACGAACGTTTCCTCGGTGTGCTTGGTGAACCGCTGCCGCGATAATAGGATTACCCCGATGATGATGGCTACGGCTATGAAAGTCAAGAAGATCGTGCCAGACAAGTTTCTCGGGGCGCAACACGGCGGCCATCGAGCCTGGGTTGGTGAACGTCGCGCGGACTACGGCGGGATCGACGAAGTCGACGTGAGTATCCCCCATGACGAGGGCCGCGGCCGGCGGCGCGGGCTTAACGCCATGTTGGCTCACGGCGAGGTCTAGGTCGATGAACTCACCGCGAGCCGTCGCGTTGAGCTGCCGCAGGTGGAAGGCGTCACCATCGAGCTCAACGACGGTCGCGCCGTACGTGTGATGGAACTCCCCCTTCTTACCCGTCTTCGTGTCGCTATAGTTGGGCTTGGTCACCGCGCCGGTCGTCGTTAGGATCTTCGGCAACTTGTGCTGCGGCGTTGCCACGGTCTTGAGCTGGACCTTGGGGTGGCCGATGATCGCAGAGCGGTGGTGCGTGATAGCCTCGAGCCCCTCGAGGGGGCTTACCGCCGTCGGCTGGACCTTGACGTCCGCGAGGATGGTTAAGCTGCCCCCTAAGTCAAAGCGGCCGTCGTAGAGGTAGGGCACGACCTCCTTAGCCCACCACTCGTCGTTCTCGTTGTTCGCCGTCCAAACGCTCGTCGGGTTACGGTAGCGGTTGGGGACGACGATCAGCTCGGCCCCGACGTGCTCGCAGTAGACGAGCAGCGCCTCCCAGAACGCCGCGAAGACCGGCGTCGCGTTCTGGGCCGACGTGATGACGTAGCGGTTCGAGGTGGGGAGCTCGGAGTGGAACTGGATCGCCGGCGGCCCCAGAACGGGGCGCGTCGTCCTGTGGCCACAGTCCGCACACCTCCAGCGCTGACGTAGACCACCATCCGTGCGACCGTTGCGTTGAAGCGAGTCCGAACCGCAGCGCGGGCAGCGCCGCTCGGAGGTATGAGACTTGGGGCGGGCCATGTGGGAACCGTCAGTCGTTTACGGAGCTTGTATTATACCACGTACACCTAGGCCGTAGGTGTTTATTCTATACCGCACCACGGAGCGATTTTACAAAGTAGTTTCATCATTCGTTTCTCCGCTCCCTCTCAACAGCTGTGCTCAATAACATATCAACAGCTTGATAGCCGTCGGCAACCAACCGGCGAAGCGCATCGATGAGCCGTTTAATCTTTTTCATCATTATTTCCCCCTACCTGCCAATCGGCAACCCCAGGAACCCCATCACGATCAACCCAAGGGCAAGCGCCGTGCCGAGGAACCACTTACCGAAGTTCAGTCCGCCACGCCACTCGGACGTGGTAGACTCGATCACGCCGACGCGGTCGGTGAGCGCAGCGGTCGCGGCGGTGTTGGCGTCGACCTTCTCCCCCACGACACCGAGGGCATCGTGGACGCGATCGATGGCCACCATGAGATCGACCTGCGAGACGCGGCGCTCGTGAGGTGTGGTGGGAATAACAACGTCCGTGCCGCCCATTCTCGCTATTCCCTATTACGGGGATCAGTAACATCGGGCGCTACTGTCTCGTCCTCCTCACTAACGGTCGCACCGGTCGGCACCTTCTTCAGATATCGCTGATAATCGATCGGCGTGGCGAAGATAACTGGTAGACCGATCCGAGCGGACTGCGCCTGAACCAGCACGCCCACGACCTCGCCCGTCTCGACGAGTACTACGGCCGAGCCGCTTGAGCCAGGCGCGCCAAAGATCTGCATAAGAAGGTAATCGTGCTCGTCCGTGCCTGGGCGATCGTAGTAACCCGCTAGCGTCCCCTGGTAACTGATCTTCGCAAGACCAAGGGGAAACCCGACCATCGCTAAAAGCTCTCCAGCCAGAAGCATCGAGGAGTCGGCGGCCAGGGGAAGAATCGGAACGTCGACGCCGTCCATCAAAAACAGCGCCATGTCGGTCTTCGGTTCGTCGTAGGCTCGCCACTCATCGCCGCCCAGCTCATAGTGTGGCACTTGCCAGACGCGGAGCGGCCGGAACTGATTGTCCCCGAAGTTGATGAGGTAGCTGACGCCCTTCTGCACGCAGTGATAGGCAGTCAGGATAATCGTCGCATCACCCTCCCGACCGACAGCCGTCGCGGAGCAAAGAAACTCCAGATCTCCGCGTGCCTCGAGGGCGTAGAGCGCACCTACGCTCGGCTTAAGCGTGGCGAACGTGTCGATGAGCACGCCACGGTTCGCGTCGTTATCCTGGGCAAAAGTAGCGCCTGAGCCGCCAATGAGGATCAGCGAGAGGCCAACGAAGAAAATACAGGTAGCGATTAGCAACTTCATGTCGGGTCTCCCTTGGGTTTAAGCATCCGCAGAATCGTTTGGTCGAGCTGCTGCCAATCCTTCCCGTTCCCCGCCATACAGGTTATACCCTCGGTGTCCGTCAAGATAAACGTCCACGACGAGCCATCAGGCGAAAGCCAGAGCTCGAAGACGATCTGCTCGTCGATGGTTATACCGAGACCAACTACAACCTCCTCGAAATCCGACTCGAGCTGAGCCCGAACCGTAACTCGATCGGCGCACTTTATGTTGAGCGTCGCAGTAAAGACCTCGGCAGCGCTCGCTGCGGAGGGCGAACCAACGAAAGCGAGGAGACCAACGACGACCGCTGCCCCCAGCACGGTTAAGATCGTTCTCATGACGTTGTTCCTCCTTGTGTTTCGTTAAATCTCAGAGTTAATCCATTAGAGTGTAAAAAACCACTTAAACCACCAGAACTGATACCCTAATTATCGATCAGCCCATCGATGTAGCTCTGGAGGCGATGATCCTCATAGCGACCACCCTCGCCCGGCACCGCAATCAGCTCCCCGACGTGCCGCAAGCCCCAGATGGGCCAGGGATGGGACGGGACCGCGTCGTCGCCACAGACGAAGCGCTTCACGACGACCCGGCCAAGCCAGTCGGCGGCGGTGGCCCAGGACACACAACGTGGTGAGCCGAAGGTAGTCAGGGTGGCGATCGCGTAGTTGTTCCGACGGAGGATCGCCGCGGCTTCGGTAGCCTCCCCACCACCCTTCGAGTGCCCCGTGAGGTGAACCCGCTTGCCAGCGGCGAGCTGCCGGCGTACCTCGTCCTCCAGCTGGGGATAGATCTCATGGACGCCGGCGAGGAAGCCCGCGTGGACCCGCCCGATGGCCGGGTCCACGATCGTCGGGCCGGGGTGCCGCCAGTTAGTCAGGAGCCAGAGGAGGAAGGAGTCGGGCGCGCTCGGCGGCACGCCAAGGTCGGTGAGGATGTCCCCGTAGTCGAACTCCGTACCCCGGAACGCGAACACCACATCGTGCTTTCCAACCTCGCGCACGAGAACCTCAACGCCGCCCGCCTCGAACGTACTGTCCGCGTAGGCGAGCTGGCAGGCGATGGCGAGGGTGAGGGGGTGGAGCATGTTAGCCGCCGGGGTCCATTTCAAATTTAATTTAAGGGCCTTTCACCCGACCGTGGGTATTCCTGTTTTGGTGCACGCTCCGGTAGGCAACCCATAATCCACCGTGATCCTATCCGCCGGGGTCTCCATTATACGGCCCCCGTCCTATAATCCCCAGCCTTTTCGTCCGTGCCGCCGACGAAGCCCCCCTGACCGTCGATCCCGACGGGGATATAAGCGATGATAAAGCCACCCTGACCGTCGATCCACGAGCCGACCGCGGCAAGGACATATGGCCCCGTGCCACCACCCTTTGGTAGCGTCCTATCATGGAAACCCTCGTCTCCTCCAATCCACTGCTCCTCGTAGACGAGATAGGTACCACCAATATCGAAAAGCCCTTCGGCGACGATCCAGTTCTCAGGGTCGATCAAGCCGTTGTCGCGATCGATCCAATCCTTGGCGTCCGACACGGAACCAAATGTCCCGCTCCGCTCGGTCAAACAGGCCGGACCAGCGAGGGCCGCCTCTCTCAGCTTGGCACAAACGATCCTGAACTGCTCAAGATCAGTCTCACTTCTCTCCCGATCGGAGAACGGACCGAACACCTCCTCGACGAGCCGCGTAAGCCGTGCCTTGTTTCGCTTCACGCGGCCGTCGACGGCGGCCCAGGCCTCGTCGAGCGTCGTCTCACCGGCGCGAACGGCGGCGAGCAACTCCCGAACGTCGAGCAGCATCGCCACACCCTTAGCCCCTTGGCTCAGTGACTTGAGCGCGTCGCCGAGGCCGAAGGACGTAAGGCGAGAGAGCACCCGACTCTTGACCCGGTCACCGGCGGCGATCACGATGATCCGCTTTGCGTCGAACAAGTCCGCGTGCGACCAGACGGCGTCCGCCGTTCGGATCTGGTTAATCGCTCGCTCGAGCTGACTGATGAACACGTAGACCTGGCCGGCGTCCTGAGCGTCCTCGCGATAGACCCGATCGGTCGCCATCTCAGCCGCGATGGCGGCGAGCGCACCGGCGCGCAGGGCGCGCTGATCGGCGGTGTCGACGATCACGGAGTCCTCGGCGGCGTCTAGCTGGGCGATGGTTGGGCCGGCGCAGCCGCTGAGCAGCAAGGCGAGCGCGAGACCGGCGAGGAGGGTCGCCGTGGCCCGGTACTCGTAGATGAAGGTTCGTAACTGGTTCAGGATCATGATAGCTCCTCTCAAGTTTGGTAGCGGGACCCAGATTCGAACTGGGGTCACGCGGGATATGAGCCCGCTGCTGGAACCTCTCCAGTCTACCCCGCATGAAACTTTTATCGCCCTAGCCGTATCGAACGGCTTCCACCATAACTACTGCCAGTCAGTTCTGGCTCCCTCTAGGGTATTCGATAGTTTCGCGGACGAAACCATCGATAGCAACCTCTAGTGGCGCATTCCACGCTCGGGCGGTAGGTTAGATCGCGTACTCGCGAATATCGAACTCAGCGTCGATCACGTAGGTGCCGCCAATTACACACCAATCACGCATTACGGCCACCACTTCTTACACATAACATTCTCCTTCTTACAACATGAAACCTTCAATAATTATAGCAAGGATCGATCCAATTGCCCATGAAGCTGCAGGATCGGCCCTTAATCGGTTCGCCTCAGCGAGGATAGCAAAGTAGTCGAGCACAGCCTTACAATCTCTATTATACCCCATCTCACCCCCCAAGTATACCCCCCACGTGCGCCCGCCACGACGCGACGAACTCATCGACCGTCCCCGCGCCGAGCTCGGTGTTCCAGTGGGCCTTCCAGTACCGCCCCAGGGCCGTGACGTACTCCAGATCGTCGGGCAGCTCCAAGCGTCGCGGCAGCGGCTCCGGGATCATCCAATATCGCAGCCGAGCCACGGCGGTAGCGAAGCGCAGGTCACAGATCAGCTTCGAGCGTAGGTCGCGCAGGTCGAGGTTCTTCCAGTCAATCCGCGAGCTGACCAGCGGCCACGCGGCAGCCTCAAGCCGGTCACGCAGGTCGGGGCGCGTGTCGAGGTAGCGCACGACCACGTCCGCGGCTACCCATGGCTCAAACTGATAGGGGCTGACCCCCGGGCCGCGCGGCGACTGCCGCAGGTGCCGAAACCCCATGCTCTCGTGTGCCCCCGACCCAACGAGCAGGTCCTCGGCCTCACGAGAGTGCATCCCCAGGTCCCGGATCGTCGGCGCGACGATCTCCTCGCGGAAATCGTCTACGAACTGGCGGGCTTTGGCCATTGGGCTCCCTATTGAACTATCGAATAATGGCACATCAGGTCTTTCACCAAGAGCCAGCCACCGCTTTTTAAATACGCCGCCGGCATGTCGGGGAATATCCCCCCGCCAACACCAAGTGGGTCATTCTCCGAGAATCCTTCAACGATTATCGGAACCCGCCTCTTCCCATCCAACTCCACCTTGAACGGAGCAGTTGCCGCATTCATTTCTTCCACCGTGATCGGCATGGTTAGATTTGCTCCTTTACGCGACTGCCTAATTATACAGCAAAATCTTCCCCGATGTAATAATTTACAAACTGCCTAACCATTGGACTCCCTCGATCTCGACGTTGGCGTACAGGTAGTTTAGCGCTTGCTCAAGCTTGAACGACGGGCAGAGACTGACCATGAAGGCGTTGGCCCCGTGGGGTCCGTGGCGCGACGCGCCGAGCAGGCCCGAGGGGTAGCGGGGTAAGAGGTCCTCGGCGATAGTCCTTACCTCGGGGGTAGCCCGAGCGAGCAGAAAATGAAGCTCGACGAGCGAGTCGGCAAACTCACCGACCTCCGCGACGAGCTGAAGGTTGATCGGGGCCTCGCCCGTTAGGACGGTCACGACGTGTCCTCCGGGATGGGTTCCCAACAGACTGCGCAGTGCGGCTCGCCCTCGAGGTACACGACGCCGACGCGCCGGCCGCAGTGGGGGCAACTTTCCTCGGGGAGTGGTTCTCTGCGCTCAGCCCACCGAGACGACTCGACGGAACTCGTACGAGCGCGTAGTGGTACGACGGTGGGGTTACGCAGCCCCACCCGGACCTCCGCCCCGGAGAGCTCGAGCGACGTAGTTCGGTTGCGCGGCCGCGCCGCACAGCGACGAGCAATAGGCTGGGCCGAGGGAGCCCCGATCGTGGCGAAGAAACCTGCGGCCACAGTTGGCGCAGCGGACCTTGGGGAAGGGGATGACCTGGCAGTGGTGCCCGTCGAGGGTGGCTACGGCGATCACGCTTCGACCCCCTCGTACTCGGCCTCGACGACCAAGGGAGAGCCGTCGTCGAGCAGGTCCAGGTTCTTTAGGACGTCGGCCTCGATCTCCTCGCGCTGCACGGTAGTGAGCTCGACGTCAAGCTCGATCGGACCGCCGCCGGGGCCGCTGAGCTCCTTGCGCTCGACGACCATCCGGAGGTACTTGCCCAGGAACTCGAGGGAGCCCTGTTTACCGTGCAACTTCAGCTTGGTCTCGGTGCCGATCGCCCGGCGACTCTTCCCGCGGCCCTCGTAGAGCGTCTTGGTCGTGATCTCTTGAATCGCTCGAGTCGCACCGCTCGGAAGGTTCTTCAGGTCGATCACGAACCTCCCCTTATCGTCGGCCAGACCATAGTCAGTCAGGTCAGAAAAGGCGAGGATCGCAAACTCCCGGAGCACCCGATCAACGCTAATCCGCACGTCGTAGAGGCGATCGTCCATCTCTTCCAGGAGAGCCGCTTGGATTGTATCACGCTTTAACAACCGATTAGCTTGGACATGCGCGCCCTTTGGGGGAAAACCGGCAGCGATCGCGGAGTCCTGAATGTGGAAGGTCTCGCAATATGCCACGACGAACGCAAGCTCACGCGGATCCAGGAGATCGCGCGCGACACGCTTCACGCGGGGAGGTAGCTTGGTGGGAGGTTCAGCCATGCTCCCACCATATACCCGAGGGAGGTGAGGGTAAACTTGGGTTCATGAGGTACTTTTATCCTTTATAAAACAAGGGGTTACCTCCGAGGTAGGGTAGGTCTCCAGAAGGTCTATAGCATTTTTGTCAATAAAAACAACCTACTATAGACCTACTATACCTACCCTACCTATATATATATATATATAAATAAGAGGAAACCTACGGAGGTCGTTATTTTTCCACGATTTCTTCCGGGGCTAAAACTAGGTCGTATAGGTCTGAAGGTCTGAAGTAGTTTAGAATCGCGTTGTTTTAATTGGGAAAAGTCATGTAGACCTCTAATTCGAAGGTCTCCAGATAGGTCTGAAGTTCCGACCTCGCCATCATCGTGGGGGTTGGAGCGCTCGGCGGGACTCGAACCCGCAACCTCGAGATCCGAAGTCTCGCGCTCTAGTCCGTTGAGCTACGAGCGCCTCTCTTATTGGGCCGATATTAACCGCTTTCGATTTCCAAAGCTATCCGCGCCAGGCACTCCCTGAGCCACGATAGTTTTTCTACGGGGAATTCAATCGCCACGCCACAACGTTCAAACCCAATGGTTTCCTCGCGACCACAGAATCGAACGGCACACTCGATACCTGAATCGTCGACGTAGTGTTCTTCAAAGGCTATCTTTGTCATCATTAACTTACTCCTCCGCCGCCTGCCGCTCCGCCTTCGGCCCGTGAAGCACCGTGCTCCACCAGTCCCGATAGTCCTGGTCGACGAGACCGTACTCGATCGTCATTTGCCCGGCGTCTTCGAGCATCTGATTGCTGAGCTCGTGTGGGACGATGACGTACCCCGCCGCGTGTAGCGAATGTTAGCTCGTCGCTCGAGCTCAGGCCAATATCACCCCCACCACTCCCTCGGCTGCGGGCTAGCCGCATAGGGGCTCTCGATGATGACGAGTCTCATACCGTTTTTCATGTCGCGTCCATTCTATAACGTTTTTTCATGGAAAGTAGCTGTTTTTCACGTCGACCGCCTGATGATAGGAGTGATACACCAGTCTGGGTATCGGAACCCAACTGCCCGATCATCGGGCGTCCGCGTAACGACATACTTCGGTGAGCGAAGCGCTGGCGTCACTACCGGCCGTGTTTGCTCTACTTCGATCACATACTTTCCGCCGACCGATACTCGATAGGTTCGACCGTTCAGGTCGATGAGGTCGCCGCGCCCGATCCGCCACTCACCTCCAGGGACGAGGAAGAAGTTCCGGTTGGCGAATCCGTCGGGGCTAACCCAGACCGACTCAGCCTCGATCGGGGTCGGCCGAGCCACGACCGGCATGAGTGAGGCCGCGCGCACGATCGCCGGCGCGGCCAGGAGGCTGAGCCCTCCGATCAACGCCGAGCGGCGCGTTATCAACGGGTTCATGTCGAGTCCTCCTGCTGGACGTCATCCCCCGCTGGTTCAACCGACCGGCCAGGCACCCACCGCGCCCCGAGCAGTACGGTCTCCCGCGCCTCCTCGATCCACTCCGTCTTGCGGGTAAGGCGAAGGAGTGCCTCGGTCACGACCTCGGCCGCGGTGCCCCGCTCGTCGAGAAGGTTGAACGCCGCCGGCCGGATCGTGGGTGGGAGGTATTGCTGTACCCGCGCGGCGAAGGCTCGACGATCAACCGGCTCACCGAGCTCGTTCGGCGTATATCTCGCTACCGCCCAGTTGACTTGCCACGCCCAGTGGGCGACCACTTCCCGCACGCACCGCCCGTAATGTCGCAAGCGCTTCGCGTCGGCCTTCGGCAACAGCTCGAAGAGCTCCCGCTCCTCGCCGCGGAGCACAAGCTCGAGCACGCGCCGCTCGCGGCTCGTTGCGTCGAGGGCGCGGTGGAGGCGTAGGTACCGATCGGTCTTGATCTTGTAGCGCTCGCCACCCTCGAAGAGGACGACCCAGCCCTCTATCTCTTGGACGTTGGCCCGCAGGACGTCGAGGTTGAACTCGTGGGACTCGTTGGGGATTCCCCGCCCGACGAGGGGCACGTTGAACTTCTTAGCCCAACCTTCTAGCTGCGATCGCGTCGCGTACTCCCCACTCGTCTTGGTTCGCGCGGCCAGCAACACGAGACGGGGTTCAGCGTAGCGTACTACGATCTGGTTGGTTGGCCCAACGTATTCGAGGGTCGGTGTCATGCACAAGTCCCCGAGCGCAGTAAACATCTCTAGGTGCCCGAGGGTAAGGTACTCCTCCGCCGCCCGCGCCACGTTGGTTAGGCCCTTACGTGTGGTCAAGCGCCACCCGACCTGGCCCTCGTCGTCGGCGAGCGCCACCGGATTAACCATGCTCCCGTCGAGCTTCTCGATGAGGTGGTGCGGGCGCGTCCAGTCGATGTCCTCGGGCAGCGAGCCGGGTCGCTCCCCGACGTTGAAGAACTTGTGAAGCGGCCGCGCGGCGATCTTCCCGTCGGGATAGAACTTGATGCCCCGGCACTCGCGCCGGATCGGGTCGTCAAAGCTATCGGGGAGGACGTAGACGTAGTCGATCCAGGTCAGCTCGGGCGTCGAGCGGACGATGAACTCGTCGCGGCCGACGAGCGCCGGGAGGACGTCGTCGAGGCAGCGGATGGTGGGGTAGGTAGCGGTCATGGGCCCAGGTCCTTTTGAGATTCCGAACTTTTTTCTCTTTGGGCTTCTTCTTCCGCAACTCGATCGCGGGGCTTTCGGAGGTAAATCAGCAACAGCTCCCGCATCGAGGTCGGTACCCAAGGGGATATTATATCATCGTGAAAGCCCGTTTTAAGTAGAGCTACGAAGTCCCCGGGGCCGGTGCTGTGACTAGCAATCCACAGACAATCTGGGCAAAAGCCCGTCTGGGCTCCTGCCCACTCCCAAGGCCCGAAATCGTCATGTTCGTGGCAGCACGCGATTATAATTTTACGGGGATGCAGACAGAGTGTTCGTTTGAACCAATTTATCATAGGAAATGTTCCTCTCATTATAGCCAGTCGAGGGCTTCTCGGATACGCTCGCCAATTTCGTCCTGCTTTTCCGCTACCATATTTTCAGCGAGCTTTAACACTTCTTTCGCGTCCTGTTCCGTCGAGAACATCGGCGTTCCGTAGCGGACAGTACACGGCCCCTCGACGTACCACTGGCGGGGGCTAAAGCACGCCGTATCTCGCTTGATCTCTATTATCATCATTATCCCTCTTAAAAGTGAACGTCGTCGAGTCGCCCGTCCTCGATGGTGATTAGAGCATCACGCAACCATCCAATCCGCACTTTACCTGCGCGGATCTTGTTCTCCTCGCGCTCGATCAGGTGTTGAACGTGCCCTCGCATGACTTTAGCGTCGAGCTTCGCGCCAGGCTTACGGTAGATCTTTGCCTCGGGTTGGTTTTCGTGTCGCATATCGACGATGTCAGCCGGCCGGTAGTGGTCGACTCGGAAGGCATTGATTTCGTCCATCTCACGAAGGTTTCCCTGATACTCGATGTCTATCTCGCCTAGGGCTAACCAGTTGGAGGAGCTGTCAGCCCAGAAGGTATCGCAGAGCCTATTGCCGAAAACCACGGCCTTTCTTGAGCGACAATGATAAGGCATGGCACGGTTCTCTAGGCTCTTCCAGCTCCAGAAGTAGACGTCGCCGTCCTTCATCTTGCGGGTCATGGTGAATCCTCATGCTCCTTCACGTATTCCTTTATGATACTTTCTTGTAAGGCTTGCTCCTCTTGGGACGTTCTTCCACGCATTGTTGTCGTCGACCGCTTCCCAAGCACCCGAATCAACGCAGCGGAGATCACCACGGCCAACGCGCCCACGACGAGCGGGAAGTGCGCCTCGGGGATCGGGGGTAGGAGCCCGAGCCAGTCGGTCGGGACGATCGCGAGGAGGTACGCGAGCGCGCCGCCCACGCTACCGTTGGCTACTATCGTGTTGGATTTCATGGCGCTAGTTCCTTCTTGAAGTGGGCAATGAACGTATCGAGACACTCGAGGCAGTTGGCGAGCCGATCCCCGTGTATGGCGATGAGCCCGAAGTCCTTCTCCTTGATCTTCGCGATGATCCGCTCGCCCCCTCGGGTTTGGAGTCCTATCCATGGGCGACACACGAGGCCCTCGGCGGAGAAGTCCCCCCAGGCGGAGTCGAACCCACTTCGAACGTACTCGATCGCCTCCCCGAGCGTCCCGTGCCCCACGACGGGTACCACGTCGAGACCGAGCTTCGCACCGATCTCGTCGACAGCCTCGCGGCGCAGCCACCAGTTCCCGACGCGCACGTCGAACAGGACGAAGCCAACGCTGTCACGGTACTTCCCGCCGTTCTGGATCTTCGGCCCGTAGCCCTCGCCGTAGAGGCACGCGCCTGTGGGGAGCAGCTCGGCGAGCCGCGCTCGCTGCTCATCGGTATGGAAGAGTTTCTCGAGCGCGGTGATCAGCTCCGTGGGGAGCTGGGCCTTGTTCGTCTTACCGGCGAAGGTTACTGGATAGAGTGGTCCAGCTGGCCAGTCATCTTCGTACTCCTCTAGTTTGCGCGCGTCGCACCTGACCCGGACGTTCGTCCCGTCGACCTTCTCGGTCCAGACCCAATCAAGCTCGGCGAGGTACTCGAGCTCCGGCGTGGCGTAGACGCCCTCGAGGAGCGTCTTGAATTTATTATCGGGATCACGCTTGTAGACGGTGGGGATCTTGTGATAGGGCTTCATGCCGTTACTCCTCTAAATCATCTGGCTGCTGAACAATTCTGATCTCATAGATGCCCACGTCACGCATCTCCTCGGTGTGCTTCTGGCATCCGTCTATCCATGCACCGTGTAAGAACGGGGCCGTATACTGGTGAGTGGCGAGACGCACTTGATTCTTCTCCCCATGGCACAGATCACAGATGCGACGTTTGATGATCATAATCCTCTCTCCCTAACCCACGCCCGCACCGTCTCGAGCGGCACGGGGGTGAGGTCGAGCTTCTCGGCGCTGACGTTGACGTAGCGGGGATCGGGTATTTCGACCACGCTTGCCGCTCCGTTGTTGACCCTTGTAGTTTGCCTCAGCGCCATGATCTCACCGTCGATCGCCACGTCCCGCGAGTGGGTGTGTCCGTGGACGTTCACCTTGAACCTGAACTCCAGGCAGCTCGGGTGGATGGGAAAGTGGGTGAGCAGCAGCCCAGCCAAGCTCATTGGGCCTCGGACCTCAAAACCGAGCTCGAGGTACTCCTCGGCGCTCAGCGAGTCGTGGTTGCCGAGGAGTAACCTCTTGCGACCGTTCAGCGCCGCCGCGAGGTGCTGGCTCTGTCGACCCATTAACAGATCGCCAAGGTGCCACACGATGTCCCGGCGACCCACGACCGAGTTCCAGCGCTCGACGATCGCCTCGTCGTGCTCCTCCTGCGACGAGAACGGCCTCGCCTCGGCCTCGAACTTTGCCCAGATGTTGCGGTGCCCGAGGTGGGTATCGGCGATGAGGAAGGTGTTGGTCATGACGTATTCCTATCCATCTGTATAGCCGGCCATGATGATGCCGGGAGCGAGAAAGGTGTGGTCGCCGTTCCGGATCTCCAGGATGAAGTCCTCGACCTTTTCCTGAGAATCGAACAACCGTCTCGTTAGTGGCCCCTCAAACATCGGCCGCCAGCTAACCCTGATCCACTCGTTGCCACGCCGGACCTCCAGTCGCCAGTCATCCGAGTTCCAAACCTCATCGTGTTTGAAGTTGGCCCGATAGGTTTCCTTTGTCGCTGCTTCGGTCGTAGTCCGAAGCTCTGCGTCGGTTAACATCGAATAAGGTTTCGGTGGTACATTGGTCATTACAAAAACCCCTTCACAATCCAACCCGCTATCAGAGCTATCCCTGGCCCAAAGAGGTTGAAGGTAATACGAGCGGCTATCGCGTCGCTCCGTTCCTCCTCGCCCGATCGCGATTGATGCGTGAGCAAGTTAACCACGAGCATCACGCCGATGGCGGCAGGGATCGTTAGCGGGATAAACCCGAAGGTCGGTACCATGAACCATCCCCACAGGACGCTTAGCGCGTAACCTCCCCATAGGAAGCTGATGCCGTCGATCGCGATATACCCGATGAAAATAAGTATCGGCATCACTTATCCTCCTCCGTTAGATCCAACACGTTCACGTCGTCTCGCTCGTCGCCGGCGAGGATCTCCCGCCGCTGCGAGCGGAACGCCTGGTCGTGCCGGCGGATTACCTCCTCGGGGAGATCGATCCGTGCCGCTTGGCCCGACCATCAGCGTGAGTAGCGTTCGCCCAGTAAGATCCTCGTTCGTCGCCGAGGCGAGCTTCCACTCCGCGTCGTCGACGACGAGCACCGGCACGCCGTTCTCGCGCCACATCGCGACCACGCTTGGGTGGTCGTCGATCGCGAGCACCGGCGCGAATCCCTGCCCGCGGATCCCCGCGAGCATCTCGCGCTTGACGATGACGGCCGAGCGGTGGTCCCCGTCGGCTCGCATGAGGAGGTGGTCGTACTCGACGCACCACGTCTGGAGCCACTTCTCGGTCGCTTCGCGGTGCTCCTCGGGCCGGGCGGTGCAGATGAAGATCTCGAGGCACCACACGAACGGTCGCTCGTTATATCTCCCGATGAGATCGTTAATCAGCCTCACCTCCGGCCGCGGCTCGTCGTCGACCGCCGCCGCGAAGAACGCGGGCCAGTCCTTGGGGCGCTCATGGATGTGGTGGAGGCGGTGCCGCACGTCGGCGAGCGTACCGTCCAGGTCGAAGATCACGCAGGGCTTGGTATCGGTCATCTTTTACGCTCCTCTATTGTGGATTCAGGCGTAATGACTTTTAGGGCGCGGTCTAATGCTGCTCGAAATCCTTCTTCCGCTTTCTGTCTTGCTAGCGCCGCGGTGTCCTCGAACCCTTCCTGCATCTCTTCATGGCTAGCGTGGACAAGCCATCTCCATTTTGGCGTCGGCTTTTTCTCAGTGGCATCTTCTGGTTCGACGGAGATGGAAATAGACAGACCGATACCAGCGTGCTCATGCCTACCATAAGGCTTCTGAGACCATTTTAACCTATATTTTTTCATGTCTTCTCTCCTATTTCTTCCTCGTAGTTCTTCCAGTCGAACCAGCCGATCCTTGGTGAGCCCAAAGTGGGATACTCTAAATCCCCCAGGTCCCAGACGTACCAGGCAAAGGCCGTCATCGTAGCCAGGTTCCCCTTGAGCTCCTCCTCGTAGCGGCCCATCGGGATCCGCCGCGACGAGACCCAGACGCGGGTCAGGGCGCTCTCGCGGAACCACGGGCCGCGCTTGATCCCCTCGAGGAACGCCAGTCGCCCGAGCATCACCACCCGCTTGGTCGCTACCTGGAGGGCACGGTTGATGAATGGCTCGATGAGGTTGAACGGAGGGTTGGTGACGATGGCTGGGATCCGTCCATATCCCGGGCAATATTCATTAAGGAAGTCAATCGGACTCAGGACAACGTGGTGATTATCTCTATACCCTCGGTCGTAGAGGTCCGAGCTCACCACGACGTGGCAGCCCTCGGCGATCATCACGCGGCTCATCGCGCCGTCGCCGCAGGCGGGCTCCCAGATCGCGCCGACCTCGCTCAAGTTCTCCAAGCGGCAGATCGCCCGCGTCGCGGCTGGCCACGTCCGGTAGAAGTCCAGGCCATCGCTCGGCGCGGTGCGGGTGATCGCACCCTGGGTCCAGGTATGTTTTTTATCGGAGGTCATTTTCTATCGATCCTCGCGGCTAGGACCGCGATCAGCCCAAACGCCATAGCGATAGCGATGCCGATATCTTCGTCAGTAAGAGTCGGAGAAGTGGGATCTTCGAAGAGGGAGAAAATTATCCATAACACGGAAACCATTCCGGAGGCTACTGCGATCCACTTGATCATAACTCGCACCACCCCTCGCGCTTCCCCCCGTCGTATGCTCGGCCCAGGTCCGCGGCGATCAGCTCCGCGGCGAGGTTCTTCCTCGCAGCGTCGTAGACCTCGGCGATCAGGCGACCGTACTTGCCCCGACCGTGAAAGACGACCCAAACCTGGTCGTCCGAGCTCGCGACGAACGCTCGTGTGAAGTCGCGGGCCAGCGCCTTCTCCTCGGGACACCTTCCCCGGAGCTCCGGCGTGTCGACGCCGCGAACCCGGATCGACGCAGTGATCGCCACGTTCGGCCAGGGGTGCCCCTCGATCGTGAGCGTGTCCCCGTCGTAGACGGAGAGCACGCCAGCGTGGACCAGCTCGTGGGCCTGGGCGAGTTGGGTTAGGGCAAGGATAAAGAGAGCCACGAATCCCCCCACAAGGGACGCCCAACCGAGCCACGTCGCAACTGTATCAAATAGTTTCATCTTACGTTTCCTCTCAACGTCATAACGACTTCCCTCCCACCTCGTCCTTACCCGCTGGCTTCACGTCGCTACAGACGGTGCAGCGCCAACCGTGCTTCGGCGCGTGGTTGTGATATCGCATGCCCGGCCCGAGGCGCTTGTCCTGGTAGGCGTGGGCGCAGGTACACTTGATGCTCTTCATCATCTCTTCGACTCCTCGTTGGCGCGGGCGACGGCGATGCGAACATTTTCTCGAATCGGCGACCCCGGCGTAAATTCCACGTCTGTTATGCAATCCATAACGTCAGTTATCACCATCGCCAAATCGGCGATGATGCTCTTGAGCCGGACATTCTCGGCCTCCGCGCGCTCCAGAGCGGCGTTCTGAGCCCGTGAGTGATGTCGATCGGTCATGTCTTTGACTCCTCATCAATAGCTGTGCTCAGCAGATCATCGGCGAACCCGAGGTGGCCTTGCAGTAGTCCGTCCTCGCGCCAATAATTATTCGGGATACTCGACAATATCTCGCGCGCGTTCCTAACGCTGTCCCGAGCCCGCTTGAGCGCGGCGGTGTGTTCGTTGGTCATGGTTCGTTCGGGCTCCTTACCGAGAAAGCCGTTTTCGTCTTAGTTCTTGGCGACGAGCGACTTCTTGCTGGTGGATTTTGGGAGAAACCGCGTTGCCTGTTCCGGCGCATTTGTGGCAATCGGCCCCAATATTGTCAATGCCAGTTCCCTTGCAGTTGCCGCATTTCCAATAAGTCATTCGATCTTCCATTCGCTTCGTTCCTTATTCTTGTTCACTCTGTTCGCGTAAATTCTCGATCTGCCGAAGCGCAGTCATCAATGGTCGGGAGACGGATTCAATCGGTCCTGACATGAATGCCCCCTCGCAACCGATGCCAGCCCTTTCCAGCCGCGCGCAAATGCAGCTTGGGCAGAGCAGCCCACCTTCATCACCAGTCGGAGAAATGCGTCTCCAAGCCTCATTCGGGATTATCAGATCGGGGAATCCTGGATCGCCGTAAGGGCGGGTACAATCATGGCATCGCACAATCATCTCAGTCATGGCTGCGTCTCCGGTGGATCAGGTAGGGGCCGCCAATGGGTAGGATATGAAGGCCAATCTCTGCCGGGCTCCATAAATCCAGCGCCGTTAGCCCACTTTTTAGAGCCTTCAGGAACCGGCGTTGATCGACATATAAATGGATGATATCTGTCAACCACATGATCCTCGACCGTCCTAGCAACCGTATGATAATTGATCGCCAAAAAACAATCTCCATCCCTCGGTGCCGTCTCGATCGGCAACCATTGGTCCATGGCCGCGATGGCAACGGCGGCCTGCTCGCGGGTAACATCCTGTTCATATGCCGTCCAATCGTTCGGCCAGCGCATACACTCACGGGCTTTGAGGGTGATATTCCCGGCGCGCCTGGCTATGGCTTCCGCCACTCGCTCTACTTGATCAGTCATGCTCCATCTCCCGGAGATTTCGTTTCATCGTTGCGCTCTTGGCCTGCGCCGCCGATATCAACATGCCTATCTCACCGGAAAAGTCACGGTCTTCTGCTTGCCCTTCGCCCCAGAACCTGCCCCAGTTCGACGGGATCACGACCTCCTCGACCATATCTTGGTACACCTCCAAGAGACCCCATCCCTCGGGCGTCTCCTCGGGCTTCAACAGACCTGGGGGCGTCATGTACAGGCGAAACGCCCCTAGACGTTTGCTGGCCTTAGCTGCCCCTTTCTTTTTGTCCGCCATGAAGTCGGAGCGTGAAGTTTTACACTCAATTACGATGCTGACCGTCCCCCGCCATCCGATGGCGTCCGGCTCTTCATATGCGTAGACGCTGCGCATTTCCGTCAGAACAAACCTGCACCTTGCCGTGCTTGTGAGCCAGCGTCTGGCCCGTTTGACAAGATCATCGTGTGTCATGCTCTCGCCCTCGCCCTCAATGCGGCTATGCGGCGGGCGATGGCTTCAATTTTATGCTCGCCTTTGACTTGTCGGCCATCCTCTCCGTATTCATCAGCGTGCCAAACACGATAAACGCCATCGTGCTTTGACATCTCAACGATATTCTCACCGGGGAGCTTGGCATCTATGCTGGTGGTGTAATGGGGTGCATCAACCGTCATCCCCAAGCTGTCCCAATGATGGTTTTGTGCTCTAGCGTCCACAGGTGCCCCGCTTGTCCAGGGCTCAATCATTTCTGATAGCGCGGTGTATTCAACGGCGTGAGCGTTGGGGCCATACCCGCCACCATCGGTCATCACTGGTGTTTCAGGGTGAAGTTGTGCCGTTATGCGAACATCCAACTCCCGCGACCCCTCGCCGGCGACCAGCTTTGCAATGAGGGCTTCAAATGGTGTATCAGTCATGCCAGTTCTCCGTTCCATCTTTACAGACGCGAACGTGCCTCGCCTCGTGCGCCATTAATACCGAGTTCAAAAACATATCGGTACGGATATACACCGTGGGCAGCTCGTCGGGCTTACGGCCGCACACCGTAAACGCTCCTGGGTTGTCCTTCGTCCCGCCAAGCCCCTGATATTTGTCCATCAGGTTGGCTTCGTCGAGCACGATCAGGGTAAAGGCACTGGGGATGATGGTCCACGGGCTCAGGCTAGGCGAGCCCGAATTGGCGCAGCCGGCCAGCAGCAGCAGGGCGACGAGGATTAGGGTGAGCTTCATCACAGTTCTCCTTTATCGTGGCGGATGAGGACCGCGCGCGCCGCGTCGACCTCACCGTCGACCCAATCGGCGTACTCCTCGCGGGTCGCGCCACTCCCGGCGCAGGCCGCCGGCACGTCCTTCCCGGGCGGCATCTTACCTGTTGCGGCCTCGAACGCAGTGGCCTGCTCCTCGAAGTCGAGAAGAGCGTCGCCGGTCGAGCCGCAGACGAGGGTCAATCTACGCAACGCCTCGATCGTACGGTTCATCGCGCGGCTTATTCTTCTGGTTCCGAGCCTACTGTGTAGTCGATTGATCTCGTGCTCTACTATCGTCATTCCTTCAACTCCCAACATGGGCAGAGTTGCCCGAATGCGGGTTGAATGGCACCCAAGGTAGGCGGCCATGAAAACCATTTCACGACGGGATCAGGAGGTATTGGTGGGCATTCACCGAAATCGTGCCCGCATTTGCCATAGGAGTTACGGCGGATATTACCTTTTGGCGTAAACTCCCACTCAGCTTTTCGACACGTCTTACAGGATTTCATCACCCTCTTTATCATCTCCCCTCCTCCTTTTCGGCGGCCATCCCCAGCGCCTTGATCAATCGCTTCACCGGCTTGCGGTACTTCCCCCGGCTGAGCACGTCGATCGTGCGTCCCTCCAACTTTGCGGCCTTGATCGAGCGCCGGTCGTCGGCGTAGCGAGCGTGAGCGATCTTAAGCAACTTCCGCAGGGGCACGTCTGGCACGTCCCTAGCGCCCGTCTCGGGCCACGTCTCGCCGAGCGTCGGCTCCTTAACGATCAGTGTTGGGATCCTCCCCCGCGCCAAGCTGAACGGGCTGAACAGCTCGACCCACTTCGGCCCCTCGCTCGTAACGAGGACCCGCTGCTGGCCGAGGGGGAAGTTGGGATGGTTGAGGTAGAGGTCGACGTATCTCACGGTAGGCTCCTTTTCTCAGGCGAGTATTGTACGACATTTTTCGGGGTTGGGGTAGATTATTTTCATCTGCTCCCAAATACATTTCGTATCTGCGCCCGAAGCTCGGCCCCGGGGGTGAAGTAACCAACCTCATCGTTGGTCGCGAGGAACTCCTCGGTGAGTTCCCCTGCCGTCCTCAGTTCGAGTATCTCGAACATGGTCATCGGTGAGAACTCGTGGGCGAACAGGGTCAGGTTGAACGGCCCCACGCTGACGCTCACGCTCATGGTGTCCTTGGACCTACGCCGTGAGCAAGTGTTCGGCCCATCGGAAAACCTACCCGATCTCTTGACCTTGAACACGTCTCCTAGGTCAACGTTGAAGGTATATCCACGCTCACCAAACGCTCGGGACACCAGTGACATCACCCAGCCACTCTCCCTGGCTTTAGGCACCCGTTCGCTCACGAGGTCACGAGTCAGGTGTGGTTTTTGGTGTAGATCCCACAAAAGGTAGAGGCAATGCTTACAGACAGGATCGTCCCACCAGCGAGACATCATACCGTCCCAGTCCCCGAGGTTTAACGTGGAAATCTCCTCCCAGGCACGCCAGTTGAACTTGGCCCGATTGGGTTGCTCGCAGGTCCCGCCGCAGACGGAGCACTTCGACAGCTCCTTCTTGGGTCTTGGTTTGGGTCTCGTCTCGGGGACCTCCACAGGGATCAACCCAGCATTGATACCGTGAATATTAGCCATGTTCGTTCTCCTTTTCTACTCCTATATATAATCACTCCTTACCTAAATGTAAACCCTTAAACGAAAATAAATATAAACTTAATCATCTAACTAGATCAATACGTTGGTTAGAACACCTCTCCCAGCATCCCCCCGACCTCGTCCTCCTCGACAGTCTCCTCCGTCGGCCAGTCGTGCTTCGCCCACATGAAGGCGTCGAACGCCGCGCGGCTCTCGGCGAGCGTCGGCATGGCGTAGTACTTGCGGGGCGACCGCTCAAGCCGACCGTTTGTCGTCGGGACCTCCGTCACCAGCGTGACTGTCTTCGGGTGTCCCTTGGGCAGCACCCGGGCCAGAAAGATCCCCATCATCGTCTTCCACTGCCGCGCCACGAGGCCACGGCTCTTAAACTTCTCGCAGTAGTCCGCCTGGAGCGCGTCCTTCTCGACCCGGCGCGGCCAGCCGGTTTGCCCCGTTAGGACGACCCCGTCCTGGAGCTTGTCATACCACCAGGACTCCTCCGGCTCCATCGACCGGTGCTTCTGGTCGAGCAGCGCCGCGGTCTCGGGCACGGCGTAGTGATCGAAGCCCGCGAGGTCAAACGCTAAGAGGTCGTGGGGCAGCCCCGCCAGTCCCTCCCCCCTCATCTGCGCCTTGAGCGCCCGAAAGAACTCCGTATCGCGCTGGCGGGCGACGCCTACGTCGAGGACCATGTACCGGCGCTCCTCGTGCCCCGCTGGCACGACCCACTCCGCGTTGCTCGCCATGATGACGTGTAGGC
>SDBT01004675.1_pt1 | contig 23172 bp, 20 predicted proteins | sample 2277101 | NCBI WGS metagenome assembly SDBT01 (sample SAMN10404973, study PRJNA504765) | marine sediment metagenome | isolation source: marine sediment core GS10_PC15, 103 cmbsf | place: Arctic Ocean: Southern Knipovich Ridge | collected 2010 | reverse complement strand
GGGTTCTGGGATAGTGTTATCTGTATGGGTAAATACATAAAATGCATTCCTGAGCAGGTCAGCCTTGGCTCTCAAGATGCCTTCATTCTCTGAACCAGACATGGGATGACCGTCTATAAAAAATACATCTTCAGGAAGCAGTTCCGTGACTTTTTTGACAATATTTTCCTTTGCGCTTCCCACATCTGTGATTATTGCCCCTTTTTTAATATGGCCCTTTATGGAATTTATTACTTCTACGATCTTACTGATAGGGGTCGCGATTATTATAAGGTCAGCATCCCTGGATGCATCTTTATAGCTGCTTGCGATCCTGTCTATTACATTACGGTATTTGGCGATATTCAAGGCTTCGCTCTCAATATCATACCCTGTGACAATAAACCCGTCCTCCAGGTTTTTTAAAGAAAGGGCAAGTGAACCGCCTATCAGGCCCAGCCCTATTACTGAAATCTTCTTAATTTTTTTCATACCTGCGAACCCTGAATATATTTAATTATACATTTGAATAAACTAATACTATATAGAAATTATTTGGTTTTGTCAGTAATAATAGTTTATATTTAATATTTTACTATAATTGGTATTTTTTTCTAATTTATAATAGAAATATTACAGAACTCTTGTTTTCTATTGACATGAGTTTTTCTTTCTGTTATCTTTTTATAATCTTGAGGCAGGAGGCAACTTTCAGGTATAACTTTGATTTATTTTTGAAAATAAGTGAATTGAGGCTAATACCCTGAAGAGACCCTGAGAAAAGCACTAAGATAAGTCCCGAGATCTTTAGTAGCCTACGGTGGAAACTATGGTGAAAGATAACTCGGGATTTTTTTATGCCTGGTCCATCACCGGATCAATATTGGCCAGGCCCTTAAGTATTCTGATTTCTCGATTATTTCCCTGACCCTTTCTATTTCATCATGGGAAATATCTGCGATCTTCATCATATCGTCATCTGTGTGATTGTTCTCAATACCAAAAAGTATAAGGTCCAGTTTACTGTAAGGCAGGCCCAGCATATCTTCATCCACGACTCCAGGGATCAGGTCAGGGCTTGGAGATTTTTCTATAAGATGTTCATCGATCTTCAGGTATCTGGCTAAATCAAATACCTGGGTCTTGTAAAGATTGCTTATGGGCATTATATCTGCAATATTATCTCCATATTTTACAAAAAAGCCAGTGAGCAATTCCGTTTTATTGGCGGTCCCCACCAGTAAATAATTATTCAGTTCTGCATAATAAAAAAGCATGCTGCTCCTGAACCTGTGTTTTATCCGGTAAAATGCCATGGCTTTATTAAGGTCCCTGTCAGGATAGCCTTCAAGATTGGCCAGGAAAATATCTTTTCCTATTTTTTTAGATAAAGCGATTCTTTGTTTTTTAACAAAAACGGCCTGTAGCCTTCTTGTAATAAAAAAAGTTGGAGGATAGAGCCGGTAAACTCCAAAGAGCCATAAAATGGAAGTTATTTTTTTTAGGATAAACCTGACTCCAAGTGATCTGGCATATCTTACTGCATCTTTCATATTTCTTGGGCTTGAGTCCCTTTCCGGCAGTATTACTGCCAGGATCTTTTCCCTGCCAATAGCTTCGATACATAATTTCAGGATAATGCAGGAATCGATCCCACCGCTCAGACCGACCACTATCCCCTCTTTTTTCAGGTCCATCACATAATTTCTTATGAAATAAATGGCTCTGTCATAAGTCTCTTCAGGATTCAGGTCCAAAAGGCCCGGTTTGTTTTTCATGTGGGTTCCATATTAATCATTTAACAGTTCCAGCATCTTACCGGCATCATTAGTTGGAAGTTTACAGTAATAATTCTTACATACATATACAGTTGTTTTTCCATTGATCAGTTTTAAATTCCTTGAAAAATCAGATATTTTATCGATTTCACTATCTTTTTCATCTGATGGCTTAAATACTATTATTTTATTGGGAATATAATTTGAATTTATTGCCCTTATAATGTTTAAAGTCTGTGTTGAATCTTTCTTTCCGACTATGAATACCTCATATGCAGGGCCGTATATAAAAGACAGCGCTGCCAGCATATATGTATGGGAAGAAGGTGAATTTTTTATAATACCGGAGAAATGATCAGCGATCTTTAAGGCTTTTTCTTCAAGGGCCCTATCGCCTGTGATCCTGCTCAATTTGGCAAGATTAAACATGGAAACAGAATTTCCGGAAGGAATTGCTCCATCATAGCTTTCTTTTTGCCTTGAAATAAGCTTTTCGCTTTTATCAGACGTGAAGTAAAATCCTCCATTTGTACTGTCCCAGAAATGCTTTATTAAAGTATTATTCAATTTTATTGCCTTTTTTAAATGATCTGTTTTGAACCCGGTCTCATAAAGTTCAAGAAGTGCCATGATCAAAAAGGCATAGTCATCCAGATTGGCTTCGAAATCGGCCTGGCCCTCCCTGTAGCGGTGGCAGAGGGAACCATCTTCCTTAAACATTTTCTTGAATATAAACCCGATTGCTTCTTCTGCGGTTTTTTCATACTCCTTTATATTAAATACCCTTGCAGCTCTTGCAAAAGCTGAGATCATCAGGCCGTTCCAGTCTGTTAAAATTTTATCATCCTTAAAGGGATGTATTCTTTTTTCTCTTTGATCGTTTAATTTTGAACGGGCTTTTTCAAGTTTTTGTTCCAGGATTTTCCGGGTGGTATTTAATTCTACTGCCAGCAGATCCAGTGATTTGCTTAAATAAAATATATTTTTACCAGTTTGTTCCCCGGTGGCCTGATCCAGGTAATTACCTTCCCTCTTTATATTAAATACTTCTATTATCAGCCCGGCTTCCTCTTTGGAGAAAAGGGATTCTATTTCATTTATGTCCCACACATAAAAAGTGCCTTCCTCTCCTTCGCTGTCAGCATCCTGGGCTGAATAAAACCCGCCTTCCCCAGACTTCATATTTTCGGATACATATTTTAAGATCTCTACTGCTGTCTCTTTATAATAAATTTTTCCAGAGGCACCAAAAGCATCGGTATAAGCCAGTGCGCCCAGGGCCTGGTCATAAAGCATCTTTTCAAAATGCGGGAGGATCCATTTTCTATCAGTTGAATATCTGTGAAATCCCATTCCAATATGATCCCATATTCCACCTTCCCTCATAGAAGTGAGTGTCTTTTCAACCATTTGAATGGCTTTATCATTTCCGGTCTTTTTCCAGTAATTGAGTAGAAAAATAAGATTATGTGCAGTCGGGAATTTAGGGCTGTCGCCGAAGCCGCCGTATTTGCTGTCAAATGTCCTGTGTAAGGCCAAAAATGCCTCCTCCAGGATAGATCCATCCAGTTCAGCGGGTGTTCCGGCATTACTGAATTCTAATATTTTTGAAGTGATCTTTTCAGCTGAATCCAGTATCTCGCCTTTTTTAGAGTTCCATATTTCTTCGATCCTGGGTATCAGCTCAAGCATGCCCATTCTTCCAGGCTGTGACTGCCGGGGAATATAGGTACCCGAAAAGAATGGTTTTTTTTCCGGGGTCATGATAATAGTAAGGGGCCATCCCCCACTTCCGGTCATCATCTGTGCAACAGTCATATATATTTTATCGATGTCCGGGCGCTCTTCCCTGTCGACTTTAATATTTATAAATACCCTGTTCATCATTTCTGCCACACTACCGTCTTCAAAAGATTCTTTTTCCATGACATGGCACCAGTGGCAGGTGGAATAGCCGATTGAAAGAAAAATGGGCTTATTTTCTTCTTTGGACGCAACAAAAGCTTCATTGCCCCAGGGATACCAGTTTACTGGATTACCGGCATGCTGTAGAAGATAGGGGCTCTTTTCATTTCTTAATTTATTTTTTAAATTTTTGGCCTGGTTCAAATCAGGATCGCATCCTTTTATAAGATCACATCCTGGATAAGGTCCTCCAGGAATTATTTTTATATCTATTGAGATATATGTCACAGCCGTTTTTTTAGGGCCAACACTGTACCTTCCCTGCCAATTATTTATTATACAGATTTAATATCAAAACTGGAAGATTAAATCAAATATGGTATGATCGTTACTGCTCTTTTATCCGATTCTAAAAAATTTTGATATTAAGATATAGTGGGAAGAAGCATATTCAATTCACATCAAAATCCCTTATTTAAAGATTTTAAGGCCTGCTACTGATAACCGTATTCCTTTTCAACTTCAGCAATGGATTCCTCAATAATATCCAGGGCCTTAGCTGCCAGGTCCTCTTCCATTATTAGAGGAGGAGACATTCTCAAATTTTGTTTTGAAGGTATCCATGCTACGCCTCTGGCAAAAGCTTTCTGGTAGACTTTATTTCCAGCGTCGATGAACGGCTCTTTGGTCTCCTTATCCTTTACCAGTTCTATTCCAAGGAGACATCCTTTCCCCCTGACTTCACCGATTATCTTATGGCTATCCTTCATCTTGTTTAATCTCCGTATTATGAAATCCCCCAGCTTTGCAGCTCTCTCAACTATGTTTTCTTCTTCAATTACTTCCAGGGATGCAAGGCCAGCAGCAGAAGCCATGGGATTGCCGCCGTAGCTTGTAGAGGCAGAGATCTTCTCCAGGACTTCAACATATTCTTCCTTTATGGCAAAAGCAGTACAGGGAAATCCATTTGCCAGGCCCTTACCCAGGATCATTATATCCGGGGTCACATCATAATGGTCCACACACCACATCCTGCCGGTTCTGGCACAACATGTCAGGACCTCGTCAACGACCATAAGGATCCCCAGCATGTCGCACATTTTTCTGATCTTTTGAATATATCCATCAGGGTAGACGACAGAACCTTTCCATCCCTGGACAGGTTCCAGGACCACTCCAGCAACATTACCAGTGCCTTCCATTTCTATTTGTTTTTTCAGGGCATTGACACAGAAGATATTACATCCTGGATAGGTCTTCTCGAATGGGCACCTGTAGCAGTGGCCGTTTGGAGCCAGATGAGTCCCGGTTGCCCGCGGCCCGGAAGTATAGTTTGCTGTTTCAGTCAGGGATACTGCACTTAATGTCTTACCATGAAAATCACCATAGAAAGAGAAAAACTCATGCTTATTAGTGCATGCCCTGGCGGCCCGCATTCCTGCCTCTACTGCTTCGGTCCCGGCACAATACATCTGGATGCCGTTTAGATTGCCCGGAGTGACCGAGGCAAGTTTTTCCAGGAATAAAGTCTTTATCTCTGTAGTGTAATCATGGCAGTTCATCAGCTGGCTGGTATATTTCTGGATATATTCAACGACTTTGGGATGGCAGTGCCCCAGGTTAGTCACATAGATGCCTGATGAAAAGTCAATATAGGTGTTTCCATCTGCATCAGTCAGAGTCACGCCCCGGCCTGATTCAAAGGCTACCGGAAACAGCTTTACCTGGGAGGAATATCCTTTCATATATTTTTCTGCCCTGGCATGCAATTCTTTGGACCTCGGTCCTGGAGTCGGGACCTTAATGTCTGGTAAGGTGGAAGCATCTACTTTAGCCCAATTCTTATCATAGCTCATATCTAATACTCCTGTCTTGATCTCTTAATGCTCATAATTATGCAAAAATAGCCAATAGTTACCATTTTTTGTACTATATAGCATTATTTAGAATAAATAAAGTGTTGTTTTACTAAATTTAGCGGACAAGGGATCCTATGGTCAAAAACAAAGTAAATATCCGGGAAATAGAAGGAACGGGCCCGCGGTAATCATAAAATAATAATTTTTTGCCCTATAATTATTAGTTATTATTTGATGATACGGCCCGTGTCAGCTCTAAAAATACAACAACATCTGCTATTATTGTTGTCCTGATCTCACCATTTACTTTTGTTATTTTCCACAGGACCTGGTTCCAGCCTGGCGGTCCCACCGGAACGACCATGATGCCCCCATCCTTTAATTGATCCAGAAGCGGCTGCGGAATATGATCAGGAGCAGCAGTGACTATTATCCTGTCATAAGGTGCATTTTCTTCCCAGCCATAATATCCATCATGATTGCTGGTCATGATATCTACGACGATGGGCTGGGATATGGTCTGCCCTTCCCCTATCAATACTGGAGTATCATCATAAGCCTGGTTCCTGTATTCTTCAGGTATAAACCGGTGCCTGGGGACAGTTCTCATTGCTTCTATAAGTTTCGTATCTTTTAATATATGCTGGATACATTTTTTTATCCCTCATTTTGAGTATAACCATTCCTGGTACAGTTCATCCAGCTCGATGCCGGAAGCTTTTTCAAACTGGCCAAGCAAGTCATCCGGAGAAGCGATCCTGTATTTTTTAAGCTGGTAATATTCCTGCAGTGCCGTAAAAAAAGCTTTATTACCGATTGTATTGCGCAAAGAATGGAAAAAAAGTGCCCCCTTGACATATACGGCCAGGCTGTAGTGATCAGGGCCCAATCCTTCAAAGTGGTCCAGTCCCTCTGTGATGATGTCCTCACCTCCGGAATCAACATTTTCCTTATGTTCGATTTCAAAATATCCGATTATCTGCTGGCTGTCATTTTTACTTTCAATGAATTCAAAAAAGATGACTGAAGAGTATGTAGTCAGTGCTTCATCAAGCCAGGGGTCATCTACTACATCATTTCCTACAACATTGTACCACCACTGGTGAGCTATTTCATGCACGGTAAACATTGTGTCACCATATAATCGGCTGCCTATCAATACAATTCCAGGGAATTCGACTGCAATATATCCATTCATAGGTGCATCTATGATATCCAATTCAGTGTATGGATAAGGGCCAAATTTTTCATTGAAGATCTTTAGTGCATTTACTGCTGTTTCCAATGTATCACTTGCAGCTTCCTTATGGTCCGGCAAATAATAAGTATTTATTATGGTCCCCTGCACACTTTTACTTACTACCTGGAAATCCTGGCCCAGGACCAGTACAAAATCCCGGGATGCCCTGCTCGTCAAATTATAAACGACCAGGCTTCCACTAATTTCTTTACTGTCTATCTGGATGCCTGTTGATGCTAATATCAGTTTATCTGGAGCAGTCAATTCAATATCATAATGAGCCATATCAGCATATACTGAATCACCGATATTTGAAGAAGGATCCAGATTCCAGCCTTCATCATCAAATACAGGCACTATGGGGAACCAGCCGGCAAGAGAGATCACGTCCTGGCTTAAATTGAAGATACCATAACCATCTCCATCAAAATCATGCGGTACCCGACCGTCAAAATCAAAAGTTACTTGTATATGTTCTCCGGCCTGCAGCGGCTGTGGAAGTTTTACTTCAAGAACGCTATCTTCAAGAGACAGGATAGTCCGGGCATTCAGGCCGTCTACCTTGATCGATGAAACTTCAAGGGAGCCATTTCCATATGCCCGACCGCTATTAGGAAACAAACGGAAATAGATACTCTCCAGGGAAACATCTTCCAGGTTAGTATAATCTATGAGGGCAGTTCCACTGTAACTTGCATTTGGATAATCCAGCTTGACCTGGATATTATAATGGGGAATTTCCGGTAATTCTTCTACATCTTTCTGCGCATCCGGCAGTAGGTCCGTAAAATCATCGCCTGCGGGTACAGGATCTTCCTGACGAATATTGCTGCATGCAGAAGCCGATATAGAAAAGAGGAAGACCAGTACCAGGAAAAGAGGAAATAAATTTTTAATATTCTTGCTTATTATTTTCAATTTTACGGTTTTGCGGTATTAGTCCGGGCCTATTTAAGGTCGACTTCCCTGTCCTCAAATATCAGTTTGTCCAGTTTTGCAATTATCACTGAATCAATTGGTTTTTCATATGTCAGGTCCGTGGCCCTCGATGAGGTCCCATTGGTGACCAGGACTATCTCGCCGGCTCCCACACCTAAAAGGTCAACTGAAATATAAAAATTTTTATCATGAGTCCCGTCAATATTCATTTCCTGCACGATAAGCAACTTAAAGCCATGATAGGATCTATCTTTTATAACAGATACTATATTGCCGATTACCTTACCCATTATCATTTTTATCTTCTTTCTTTTTATCTATGTCCAGGGAATCGATTATTGCAGTAATGGCCCTGTCTACCGGGACCATATGGTCCTTATAGGCCCAGGTAGCCTGGAAACTTTCCTCCCATGCGATCAATTCCCCGATAGCGACCCCTATAGGATCTACAGCAAAAAAAGGTTTACCCAGGGGTTCTTTATTCTCTGCGTTTATTGTCTGGATTATTTTAATATCCAGCCCCTCCAGTGCAGGGTGCATAAACTTTGAATAAGTCTTGCCTATTACTTTTCCACAATTCATGGTAAAGATTCAAATCCTTTTTCAATATTGACAGTTTCGACTCTTGCAGTTATGGCACAATCAATGGGCATATTTGCATTACCGTCGACTTTTCTTGAACCGCTTCCAGTTACCATTAAAACAATATCACCGGCTCCAAGACTGAGTCCCTTCTCAACTGCCACAAAATATTTTTCTTTTTCAGATAGATCCAGGTTCAGGTGTTTTACTATAAAGATCTTTGCTGCATCAAGTCCCGGATCCTTTATGGTGCAGACGAGTTCCCTTTTTATTTTTCCAAGTATCATATACCCTGCCTTGATCAAATATCAGGATTATCAATTCTTGCCACAATCGATGCATCTGTGTGGGCAGGCTCAGAGATTTTTGTAAATCTTGCGCCGCTTCCCTGGGTGACCACCACCAGGTCATCTTTTCCAACACCTATAGTGTCGATTGCGACTACAAAATCATCTTTTACCCTGAACTCATTGTCTGTAAATTGTACCAGGAAAAGTTTGACCGGCTTTAATTCCTTGATCTTAGAGACCGATACTATCCTTCCCACTACTTTTCCTATTTCCAACTAAACTCTCCGCGGTCATTTAAAAAAATCAATATTATTTATTTTTGCCACGATGCAGAACCTTACCGGGACATCCTCTTTGCCATGAAGCATCTGGGATATTGCTATCTCATCTTCAGCTATTAACACTTTTTCTCCAGTTCCGGCACCGATACTGTCCTCTACCATTGAATAGCTTCCTGCCCAGCTTCCATCAGGTTTTATGAGCTTTGCGATCTTGAATTTTGCTCCTTTAAGGGAGTCTACCCGGATCACACAGGTCGCGGACCCTATTACTTCTGCTAAAAACATATACTTTTTCCTATATAATATTTAATTATAGATCTAATATCCTGGTTCCAAAAAACTTCTGCATTATAGCTTTCAGCTTTCCTTCATATTTTTTTATCAGGAGCACTGGTGCAGAACTATGCTTGGCTATATATTGTGCCTTATTCCCCATAAAAAACATCTTGAATATATTATCTCTGGGAGTATTCAAGATCAAAAGGTCATATTTCTTGGAATATTCAATTATGGTCTTTAAAACATTTCCAGATTCTTCAATTATTATATCATTTTTCTCAATATCTTTTATACCATTAAAACCATTCATTATTTTATTTTTTAATTTTTCCACCTTTAAATATTTTTTGAGAGGTTCAATATGAAGAATGGTTATTTTTGCTCCCATGGCTTTAGCAATAATATTAGACATATCTATGCAGAGTTTAGTTTTTCTTATATCAGCGACAGGAAGTAATATCTTTTTTATTTTTTTTAACTTATTTTTCTTTAATTTCAGCACCAGGTAATCACATTCAGCATTTGATATAATAGGATCTATCACGCTGCCAAAGACAAAATCACTTTTCCTTGTATAACCCCTCCATCCCAGAAGCAAAAGATCGATTTTTTTATCCTGCACTGTATCAGAAATAGCTTTTTCAGTCCTATGGGATATCTTTATCAAAGAGTTTACAGGAATATTATATTTTGCAGCTACTTTAATAGAATCATGTATAAGCGGCCTGTATTTATTAATATATTTCCTGCCGCTCCCGATGGGAAGAAGGGTCGGTACATCTATTACATTTAAAATAGTGAGCTGGCAGTTCATATATTTGACGATGGGAGATATAAAGTCGACCAGTGCCTTAATGCTTTTAGGATTAGCAATGGGAAGCAGCACATTAAAGTCCTTGCTTAAAACCTCTTTCTCTTCATGTACGGTCCTTACGACCTCTTCGATCTTCTTTTTTTGCTTTTTACGGGCATAGGCATAATAAAAAATTACACCTGCCATGATCCATAGTATAGCTGTGTACCATGCTTTAGGGCTGTATCCAAACATAAAAACTGCAATAAACAGATTGGCAATTATTGCAAATATAGGTATATACGGAACCCACGGTACCCTGTATCCCCTTTCAACTTTTGGACTGGTCCTCCTCAGATTGATCAAAGCCATATTTACCATTAAAAACAGCAAAAGGAACATGATAACGGCCGCACTGGCCACATCATTTATGGGTAAGGCCATTGCCATGAATATGATTATGATACTTGAGATCAGGGTCGCTACAAAAGGGGTCCTTTTGGTGCGGTGGATCTTCGCAAATATTTTTGGGAAAGAACCGTCCCTTCCCATGGCAAATGAGACCCGGGATGAAGAATAAATCGTAGCATTCAAGGCACTCATGGTTGAAAGAAGGCCGCCCAGGAGCAGAATGAATTCTCCAAAAGGCAAAAACTGCCTGGCTGCTTAGACCATCGCTAAATCTTTAAACTTTCCCAAAAACTGCCAGGTCGGTTCCGTTGATGTGATTCCCCCTATCCCTACAAAAGCGATCAGCAGATATATTGGAACGACAATAATAAGTGATGAAAATATTGCTTTTGGAATATTTTTTTTAGGATTTTTTACTTCTTCTCCTGCCTGTACTATTATCTCATATCCTTCAAAAGCAATAAAGGTGAGCCCCATGGCAAAGAGGACCCCGGTAAAGCCATTTGGCATAAAGGGTGCAAAATGGCTAAAAGAAGTTGTAGGATTTTTAAAAATGCTTACCAGCCCGGCAATAATAAAAACACCAAGGATCGCCATTTTTACCAGTGTTGCTATACTCCCGGCAATACCAGTTTCTGATGCACCCCTGTAATTAATATATGTAAAAATAATTATGATCAGGACTCCCAGTAGTTTTGAGACGATTTCTTCACTCATAAAAGGAATGTTTATGTTCAACATCTTTATTATAAGGTAGAAATATGCTCCAAAACCAAGGGCATACAAGCTGCAAGCTACCGAATGGGCAAACCAGTCCATCCAACCGCTTAAAAACCCGCTTGGCTGTGGAAGGGCTCTCTTGACCCACTGATATCCGCCGCCAGCTCCCGGAAAAGCAGAACCAAGTTCGGCATAGCTCATTGCAGTCAATAGAGTTATTATCCCGTTTAATAAATATACAAGAATAAGTGCAGGGCCGGACGCCCCGGCCGCGAGGCCCGTCAGGACAAATATTCCAGCACCTATCATGGCTCCCACTCCGATCATGGTGATGCTGAACAGGGACATTTCCCTGCTTAACTCGACTTTTGTAGTGTCGTGATCGTCACTGGAGGAATTACCATTAACGCTATTATTATTTTTATTATCCATTAAACAGTTTTAAGAATAAGTATTCACTCTTTAAATTTAAAATTATTTTTTAATCTTTCATATTTTACTCTTAAATTCTATTCTGACAAGTAATTAATCTATAAAATACATATTTTTGGAAAAATAAATAATCCCTGATATCTCCCATCCCTTCAGGTATTTTTATTTTGTTGGATTTATATCTGTCAATGCAAAGGATCTCCCGACCTTTATGGCTATTTTAGCCGGGCATGAGACATGATCGGTTTCAGGGTCAGTAAAAGCCTGAAGGGCCCCTTTTTTCCCATTACCAAAGAAAAGGACAATAGCAGCTTTGCTCCGGAGCATCAGCTTCCGCGATGAGCTCATCCTGCGAGGAGGCGGTTTGGGAGAATCATTCATTATAATATAATATTTGGAATCATCCAGGATGGAATGATGGCCGGGATACAGGCCTCCGACGTGGCCGTCTTCTCCAGAGCTGAGCAGGATCATATCATAGGACCCGCCAAACTTTTTTAATTCATCTTCATAGCTGGAGATCCCCATCGAAGGATTTTTTTTATCATAGATAAATGGATGTATATTGTCCCGCGGCATGGATCTTTTCTGTATAAGGCCGTCAATGAATAGATCCTCTGCCAGCTTGAAATTACTTTCAGCATCATCAGGGGGGACCAGTCTCTCATCCAGCATAAAGATATGAATTTTTTCCCAGTCAATAGAGCTTGTTTCTTTCAACAATTTAAAAATACCGACCACGCTTCTTCCCCCGGGAATTGCAAAAACCAGGTGGTCTTTCTTATCCAGAAGGCCTGCTGCTGATTCTTCGATAATGCTTACTGCCAGCCTGTCAAGAGCACTGCGAGACCGGTCATATATTATTTCCATTGCTCGCTGCTCACCCTTTTAAAAGATTACTGTATTCCGGCACGACATCACCCATAAATTTTTCCATGCCTTCTCTTGTCTTGAAATGTTTTAAGAGCTCACTTATGACATTTATGGGCAGTGTAGCAATATCGGCTCCTACGATGGCGGCTTCCCTGGCCTGACGCGGATTTCTTATGCTCGCAGCCAGTACTTCTGTATCCTTTATATTGTAATTATCAAATATATCTTTTATCTGGGCCACCAGGTCGATTCCTGATACGATGCCATTATCACTAAGGATCTCGCCATCCCCCTCTATGCCGGAGGCCGGGAAATAATCACTTTTTTCAAAACTGATATTATTCCGGCTCCTGATATGATCATCGATCCTTCCAGCAAAAGGGCTTACAAATTTTGCACCGGCTTTGGCTGCAAGAAGCGCCTGCTCGGGAGTAAAGATCAGGGTACAGTTTATGGGAATATTCTGTCCTGATAATTCTTTTATAGCTTTGATCCCTGCAAAATTATCGCCACTTTCATCATTTATAGAAGGATTTACAGGTATTTTTATATACACATTGCCGACAACTGGATTAAACATCTTAAACAGTTTTTTTCCTTCCCTGACCATGTCTTCAAAGTGTGGACCTATGACTTCCAGGCTCACAGGAAGACCTTTTGCTATGAGCAAGATCTCTTTAATATATTCCTCTATATTTATGCTCTCTCCCCTTTTTTTATATCCCTCTACTGCTTTTTTTATAAGAGACGGATTTGTAGTGACTCCATCCAGGATGCCGGCAGAATGAGCATCTTTTATTTCCTGGATCATGCTTGAATCTATAAATATCTTGATTTTGATCACCCTCACTTTATGATTATAATATTTTTTTTATACTGGATATTATCGCTTTTTTGGATATTTCCTCATATTCAAGAAGTTCGCCGGGCCTACCGCTCTTGGGCATTTTCCTGACTGCAAGTATCTTGACCCTGCACTTTTGGTCGATCGAACTTTTAACAGCTTCCCCAAGCCCACCTTCAGCAAAATGGTCTTCAACAGTGATTATGGTCCCGGTTTCTGCTGCGGCCCTGTTTAAAGTATCCTTATCTATAGGTTTTATGCTGTAAAGATCGATTATCCTGGCTGAAATATTATCTTTCTTAAGTTCGGTATAAGCTTCCAGTGCCTCAAATAAAGTCACTCCTGCCGCGCATATGGTCACTATGTCATCACTGCTTTCTTTTAATACCTTGCTTCCGCCAATGCTAAAGTCTTCCTCTCCACCGTAGATCACAGGAGTGTCCATCCTGGTGGTCCTGATATAAACATTTCCCCTGTGCAGAGCGGCTATTTCTACAAGTTTTGATGTCGAAAATCCATCAGAAGGATAAAACACCACGCAATCAAGCAGGCTTCTAAACATGGCGATATCTTCAAGGCCCATCTGGGATGCACCGTCCTCGCCTATTGAGACTCCGGCATGCGAGCCGACAAATTTAATATTAGACCTGGAATACTGGCTCATCCTGATCTGGTCAAAAGCCCTGGTAAAAAATGCTGCAAAAGTGGAAATAAATGGTATTTTTCCCCGCAGTGCCAGGCCCAGTGCGGTTCCTACCATATTCTGTTCAGCAATAAACATCTCAAAAAATCTTTCCGGTATTTTATTTTTAAAGATCTCTGAATATGTTGAATTGCTTACTTCTGCATCCAGGACGACTATATCTGGAAATCTGGAAAAAATATTTACCAGGGTATTTCCATATGCCTTTCTTGTAGCGATTTTACCAGTACTTATTGGGATCATTTCAGGCTTGCTTGTATTCCCGGCCCTGTCAAGGATCTCTGGTACGGCCAGTTTGCCCCTGATATCTGTATCGATCTCCCCTAGCTCCATCAATGCTTCGTCTTTTTGCTCTTCGGAGAGTGCCTTTCCGTGCCAGCCTTCCTTATCTTCCAGAAAGCTTACACCTTTCCCTTTGCTGGTGCCTGCAATGATCATGGCCGGTTTCCCTTTGATCTCTAATGATCTATTATATGCAGATATGATCTCATCAATATTGTGCCCGTCAATAACAATGGTCTCCCACCCGAATGATGCGACACGTTTTTTATACTCATCCGTATTTTTTCCGTAAAGAGTCTTTCCTCTCTGGCCAAGGCCGTTTACATCGATGATCCCTATAAGATTATCTAATTTATAATGTGCCGCGATCTGGAGCCCTTCCCACTGTGAACCTTCTGTCATTTCACTGTCTCCGAGAAGCACAAAGGTATTGTACGGCAGAATATCAATATATTTAGCATTCAGGGCCATTCCCAGCCCAATAGAGAGCCCCTGCCCGAGAGAACCTGTTGCTGCCTCAGAATATGGAAACCCGGGCGTAGGATGGCCCTCAAGCCTGCTGCCCAGCTTGCGCAGTGTCAGGAGCTCCTCTTCGCTGACCATGCCTGTTGCGGCCCACAGACCGTACATAAGCGGCGAGGCATGGCCCTTTGAAAAGATCAGGCGGTCATTATTATGGTATTCAGGTTCATCTGCCCTGAACCTGAAAAAACCTCCAAAAAATAATGTCGACAGCAGTTCTACTGCTGATAATGAGGAGGTAGGATGGCCCGAACCTGCCCTGGTCGTGGAGACCAGTATAAAATACCTGATCAGTTTTGAAAGTTTTTCAATTCCTGTTTTATCTTGCATAGTCCCTCCGGAAAAATATTATAAATAATCATATGTTTATTTCAGGTCCCAGGCTTCCTTTGCTGTATTCATGCAGCTTATTTTGTTTCCAGTTTTTATATATGGGAGTGATAAATTCCCAGGCAAGGCATACTTCTTCTGTGCTGGCAAACAGTGTCTGGTCCCCCCTGAGGCAATCCAGCAGCACTTTATCGTATTCACCTGTAGTATCAGCAGGGTCTCTTTTGTAGAAAAATTTAAAATCTCTTGGCTCAAGGTTTCCCAGAAGGCCCAATCTTTTGGCCCAGAACCTGATAAGGATGCCCTCATCAGGAAATATTTTAATATTTAATATATTCTGGTGCTTGTGCTTCCCATGTGACTCGGGACAGACGCATCTTTTTACATCCTGGAAATATATTATTATCTCAGTTTTTTTATTTTTTAAAGCTTTTCCACTCTCAAGGTAAAAAGGTATATTCTTCCATCTCTTATTGTCTATGAATGCCTTGATCTTAAAATATGTCTCAGTCTGCGATTGCGGATCAATATTTGCGGTGTTTCTATAGCCTGAATACTGGCCCCTTACAACATTACTTTTAACAAGCCTTTCATTGTCCAGCGGCATCAGGGATTTAAAGACAGCAGCTCTTTTTTCCCTTATTAAAGCAGCATCCGGGCCACCCGGATTATCCATTGCTATCAGGGCCAGCATCTGCAGCATATGATTTTGCCCCACATCCCTGAGAGCTCCCATATTATCATAAAAAGAACCCCTGGTCCCGATATCAAGATCTTCAAGGAGCTTTATTTCTACTTTTTCGATATAACCATTGTTCCATCCGGGCTCAAATATAATATTTGAAAACCTGAAAAAAATTAGATTCTGGATGGTATCTTTGGCCAGGAAATGATCGATCCTGAATATCTGTTCTTCTCTGAATAATTTTCCAAGCATCTGGTCAAGCTTTTTTGCTGTTTCAATGTCCCTGCCAAAAGGTTTTTCCACCAGCAATCTTGTCCATCCTGTTTTATCACTGCATGAAAGGGTGAGTCCCGAAGCTGCAAGGTTTTTGAATATGCCCTGATAATGCTTTGGAGGTACCGCAAGGTAGTATAGCTTATTCGAACAGATACCGATCTCATCGTCCCTATCAGCCAATTTCTTCTTAATAATATCATAGGCCCTGACGTCTTCAAACATTGCCCTCTGGTAAAAGACATTGCTTAAGAAATCATTAATATCTGTCTTTGAAAATTCATTGAGTCCGGCCTCCAGGGCCTCTTTCATCAGGAAATCCCTGAACTGGCTGTCACTATAGTCCCGCCTTGAGATCCCGATCACCTGGAACTTATCAGGCATAAAACCCTTGCAGTAAAGGCTCAGTAGTGCACCGGCAAGTTTTCTCCTGGTAAGATCCCCTGTGGCGCCAAAGATCATTATAGCTGTCGGCCTGATAATTTTATTTTTATTGTTCTTGATCATTGATCTTATCTTTCCATTCGGGTGATCTTGCTGATCCTCCTGTGGTGCCTCTCTTCCGGGCTAAAACCGGTTTCCAACCAGGTCTTGATGATCTCTTCAGCCTGCTCCGGATCCAGGTAATCCTGTCCAAGGCATAAAATATTTGAACCATTGTGCAATCTGGACATTTTTGCCATTTTCGTACTGCAGGCATTGACTGCTCTTATCCCGTGGATCTTATTGGCGGCAATGCAGACCCCCACTCCGCTGTCACAGACAAGTATCCCCCTGCTTCCTGTCCCCGAGACTTTTACTGCCACGCTTTTTGCATGATCCGGATAATCGTCTCCAGGAGTATATTTTTTATTGCCCATATCGATACAGTCATAGCCCTTTTCAGTAATGATCTCCTTGATCTTTTCTTTTAACTTGAACCCGGCATGGTCAGCACCAATAAATATTGTATTTTTGCTGATATTTTTATCCTTCATAAATTTTTTTGAGACCACCTTAAAAAAGACTTTATGCATGATCGAACATAATATAATTATATACTATCCTGCAATAAATTTTTATTTTCAGGAAACCGCTCCATAAATGGTCCATGCTGATATTATTTTACCCGGCGGCCCTTCTATTCAGGTTCCATATGGATTGCTACTTCATTAAGGTCCTTAAACTTATGTCTTATCCTGTTTTCAATTTCTGTTATTATCAGGTGAGCTTCCTTTATATCCAGGCTCTTCTTGAGGCGGCAGTGAAATGCAAGATTGTAGCTGCCCTTTCTTTCGAGCAGTGTAAAATTATGACAGGTATCAGGATTTACAAGAAGGGAGATTTCAGCTTTTAACCTGTTTATTAATTTTTCAGAAGTCTTTGTAATATCTTCCCAGTCTTCATCACTTTTTGCGTCTTCTATATGGATGTATATGCGCCTGACTCTATTGATTTTTTTAGTTATTTTATTTTCCGCATTTTTAGTTAATTTTTCAGTCTCATCAAGTTTCAGGTTTTTCCTTAATTCAACATGGATAGAGATATCCATGTATTCTCCCACATCATATATAAAAATATTATGGATATCCTTGATCTCTTTATAATTCAAAATGACCTCTTTTACAATGGATCTTATATTTGTCGCTTCCAGTGACGACCTGGTCTCAAGGATTATCTCTGATCCGGGAAGATCTGACAGGATCTTGCTCCTGACGGCCCGCTTTATTTTTTCAACCTGGGACAGGTACAGATTGTCATCCAATCCCACATCAAGATTGATGAATTTTATATTTCCCACCTCGTGTATCTGTAATTTGTTAACAGTTTTTATTTGTGGGATCCTGTCAAGTATGGAGTCGATTTTTTCAGTTACTTCTCCTGGTATATGATCCAGCAGATTCCTTATTATCTTAACTGATAACCTTAAACTAAAGATCAAGACTATAACAGCTACCAGGATCGAAGCTATCGGGTCAGCATATACAAACCCCCTGCCCGCCAGGTACAGGCCCGCTATTACGAGTATCGAGCTTACAATATCACTTGAATAGTTTACAAATTCAGCCTGGAGCGCAAAAGAATTGAACTTCCTTGCCGCCTTGCCCACATAATAGACTCTTACCAGGTTTATCGCCACCGAAATTATCAGGACCAAAAAAATGTATATATTTAAATTGATCTCAAAATCCCTGTATATCATCCTTCGGATTGAAATAAAGATTATGTAAAAACAGAGCAGGGCGATTATTGCCAGTTCTATAAATGCTGAGAGATTTTCATACTTTGCATGTCCATAAGTGTGGTCCTTGTCTGCCGGTTTTGTGGCCATCCTGATGGCAAGGAAAGCGATCAGGACAGTAACAAGGTCCAGGCCATTGTTTAAAGCTTCAGAGAAAACACCACTGCTATTAGTCAAATAGGCAATCGTGACTTTTATACCGACAAGCAGGACCGATACGAGCAGCGAAAACAATGCTACTTTCTTCTTGGTCCTGTTTTGAGAATTTCTTTCTGGAAGACTTATTTTTATATTATTCATGCTCAAGCAGTTCCAATACAAGATCAATCTAATACTATATCGTCAAGGCCCAGCTCTTTTACCCTGAATATAAACTCCTGGTCGGTGCCCGGCCTTTCTTCTCCATCCCATGAAAAGGAAAAACCATCATAATAATAGCTGCCCCAGTCCATTGTTGTATTTTCATACAGATAACCAGGGCCTCTTTCAGTAACTATATTCAAAAAGAAATTACTTCCCATATATGCTCTTTCATTGGTTATATCCATAGGTATCCAGCCAATACCGGGAAGTTTTACCTCGACCCATGCATGGCCTATATCTATTTCCTGGCCTTCTTCGAAAAGAATAGTATAAACCGGTATTCCTGCTGCAAGCCTTGCAGGTATATCCACTGACCTTAAAAGTGCAGTGTACAGGATAGCATAATCTGCACATACGCCGCTTCCTTCTTCAAGTATTTCCGAAGCATACATCAGGGGATAATCCCTGTCATCGGCCCTGTCATAATCATAATAAAGGCTTGCCACTACAAAGTCATACAGTATTCCCGCAATTTCAGCAGGATCTGTCTCGCTCCCTATGATTGATCTTGCAGTGTTTCTGATCGCCTGATTATCAGAATCAATGAATAGGTCGTCCCTTGTGTACTCCCTCAGGTCTTTATCATCTTCAAGATAAGCCAGGCTCTCTCCACTGCCTCTGATATAATAATATTCACTCATGGTAATTTCTGCTTCAATTTTTGCAATAAGTGTCTCGCCTTCAGGAAGTCCATCCTCAAAATTAAAATGCGTCAACAGGTTCCATTTATTATCAAAAATATCCTCAGTATTTGATATGCTTGGCCTGCTGCTGTTTACGATCTGATAAGGATAATATGTCTGGGGTGTCCTCATGAAACATTCAATATCAGTCAGGCTTCCCGGGCCGTAGTTAGTCAATTTATATTCTATTTCAACTATTATATTATGTTGCTTTACCGGATCTATGGCTATATTCATAGTAGTAACATTTATGATCTTTGAAATACTGCTGCTGTCTTCACCATCGGAAACGACCAGTTCTATCTCATATTTACCGGGTTCCTGGAAATAATACTGGATATTTTCATCAGAAGAATACTTGCTTTCTTCGATCATCCAATCAAAAGTCATTTCACTGCCCTCCGGATCAAAGGAACCTGAGGCAGAAAAATAAACCGGGCTATGAGTGGTGTAATAATCACTGAAAGAATCCCCGAAGACATTGATACTTGCCGTAGGAGGGATATTCCCGGAAGTGCCGATTTCCGATATAGGATCATCCTTGCTTTTACTGCTATCTGATAATCTCGCAATTATCATGCCCTCAAAACCATCTGCAATATATCCATAATTTCCCTGGATAGTAATATCATAAGAGGTCCCCCCGGTAAATAACCTGTCGGCGATTATAGGACTGGAAGCATTTGAAATATCTACAGCAAATACTCCTCCTTCAAGGCTTGAAACATAAATATAATCAGAAATGCTGTCAAGTTCCCAGGCTCCGCCGGGAATTTTACATGCTTCAAGCAGCCTGGGATCTGACTTATCTGTTAGATCCACTACCTGAAGCAGGCTTTCTGTATATTTATCATCTTCTTCATCTAAAACATTGCTTGATAGATAGGCAAAGTCCCCGGATACATATATTCCCCAGGAGTTTGAAGGAACATCGCATGATCCGGCCAGCACAGGGTCTTCCTTATCTTCAATATCTATGACCAATAATCTGCTCTGTCCTGAATAGTCCTCTTCTTCATGATCATAATAGTTTGTGTTTATATAAGCATAGTTTCCAGATACCCATACAGCAGATGGAGAGCCTTCAAATTCAAATGACCCTAATTTTTCCGGGCTTTTTTTATTACTGATATCAATGATCTCAAGACTATTGAGTTCGAAGCCATCCTGGTAGACAGCGGTATCAATAAAGGCATAGTCACCTTCGATGAAAAAGCCGTAGACAGATTTTCTATTATTCTCTCCGGTCCTATAATCTCCTATGACCCGGGGATCTTCCTTATCTTTAATATCGACTATCTTAAATCCGCACTCTGTATAGTAATCTTCCTCTCCGATCACCCATTTCGTATATGAGATATAAGCATAATCTCCCTCTATGATGACAATATTTGCTGAATCGACATCCGGGCATTTACCGACTATCCTGGGGTCCGACTTATCTTTGATATTGACAATATAAAGCTCACCAAGGTCGCTTGTAATATAAGCATAATTTTCTGCAATATCTATATCTATGGCCTGTCCCGAGATCTTTAACCTGCTTACCTCTGACAGACCCGGGAATCCCATAAACTCCTCATTGATAAATTCTTCTTCTTCTTCTTCTTCTTCAGAACTTACTTCTTCTTCCTGGATGTCTCCGGTGGATGTATTCCAGTCATCGGCCAGAAACGGCAAAATGAAGCATGAACTGGTGATAAGGCTTGCAATCACGGCAAACACCATTAAAATTATTATTTTCTTGACAGCCATTTTTAATACCTGTATTTAATTTTTAAAATCTTCTATATATTTTAGCAGATTCCAGGATAATTTTACTGTAGATCTTTTATTGCCTGGAGTTCAGTTTTACCAGTCTTTTTATATCATTTGCACCCAGGATCTTATATCTTCCCTCTTTTATCCTGTCAAGTTTAAAATCCCCGATCTTGATCCTTGTCAGGTCCTTTACTTTAAACTTAAGCTTTGCAAATAGTCTTCTTATGATCCTTTTTCTTCCTTCTATCAGAGTCATCCTGATACTTGAATAATTGCTGCCTTTTTTTATTACCGTAAAACCAGCCGGGATCAGTTTTTTCCCGTCGATCCTTATCCCGGAAACTATTTTTTTTATATTTTTATCATCAATATAATCATTTATTGTCACCATATAAGTCTTTGGTATTTTAAACCGGGGATGAGTGATCCTGTAGGCCAGTTCACCGTCATTTGTCATTATGAGCAGGCCTTTTGAATCTTTATCCAGCCTCCCGACAGGAAAAAGCCTGTAATTGATATTTCCCAGCAGGTCCATTACTGTTTTCCTGTTTAAATCATCCCTGACAGTGCAGAGATATCCTTTTGGCTTATTCAGGGCCAGGACGACCCTGCTCTGCGGGTCTAGTGTTTTACCGGAATATTCTACTTTATCCGAAGGGCCTACCTTATATGATATATCTAGTATTTTCTTTCCATTGACTTTTATCCTTCCAGATGATACGAGTGATTCACATTCTCTCCTTGACCAGAGATTACATCTGGTAAGATATTTAATGAGGCTTGGCATGGTTGTTTTTTTCATCATCTTCAAAATCACTTAACCGGGGCAGGCCCCCAAGATCGTCCAGTCCCAGAAGTTCCAGGAACCTGTCAGTGGTCCTGTAAAGATTGGGGTTTCCCGGTTCTTTCAATTTTTCTGCTTCAGTCACCAATTCTTTATCCAGCAAAGTCAATACCACGCTGTCCGTCCTTACTCCCCTTATTTCTGCTATCTGGGTCCTGGTCACCGGCTGGCGGTATGCGATGATAGCCAGCGTTTCCAGGGCAGCCTGAGACAGGTGGGCCCTGATATTAGTTTTAACAAATTCCTTTAAAATATCTCTTAATGCAGGATTTGAGTATAATCTGAAACCTCCGCCGATTTTTTTTAAAATAAAACCCCTGTTCTCACTGGTATATTCTTTTTCAAGGATCTCCAGCATCTCCCTGATCCTTTTTTCCGGGACTTTCAGTACTTTAATTATATCCCTTACTTTTACCCGGCCCTCAGAAATAAATAATATTCCCTCAATACTGGCCTTAAGCCATTCATCTTCTTTAAAGAACCTCAGGTCAAATGCCGCATTATCCTGTGGATCCTCCACGTTTTCAATATCTATATCACTATTTTCGCTGTCCACTAACCAGCCCTTTTTATTATTATTTTTCCAAAATTATCAAACTGGACGATCTCGATCATTTCATTTTTATATAATTCCAGGATTGAAAGAAAACTGACGATCTTATCGATCACCTTATCATATCTTGATGTAAGTTCCCTGAAAGAAATGTCCTGCTGTTTACTTAATATATCTTTTATCCTTTCCATTTCATCAAATATATTTATACTTGCCCTGAGGTCATATATATTTTCCAGGTCCAGGGACTCTTCCTTGCGGCTCAGCAGCCTGGAGGCCAGAACTGCCAGTTCTTCAGGTTTTACATCCTTCAGGAAATCCGGGAAAACTTCTAAAAATTGTTTCTCAATAGGAGCTTCCCTGATGAAAAATAATGATTCTTTTTCAAAAAGGCTGCTGAAGTAATTAGATATTTTTTTATAGACTTTATATTCTTCTTCTCTCCTTCTTAGAATATTTATATCTAGTTCATCTTCCCCTTCTCCGGAAGCTTTGCTTTTTGATGGGATGAGGGACCTGGATTTTATTTCGATCAGGATAGAGGCAAAATAGATAAATCCTGAAAGAGTTTCAAATAAAATATCTTTATTATTTTCAACATGCTCTATAAAACCGCCGATCATGGTACTGAGCTTTATCTCATAGATATCTACTTTCTTCTTCTGGACCAATTCCAGCAGTAAATATATGGGGCCGCTAAATTTTTCATCGACAATTAAATAATCTTTTTCTGCAGCTGCATTATTC
>SDBT01004674.1_pt1 | contig 23173 bp, 22 predicted proteins | sample 2277101 | NCBI WGS metagenome assembly SDBT01 (sample SAMN10404973, study PRJNA504765) | marine sediment metagenome | isolation source: marine sediment core GS10_PC15, 103 cmbsf | place: Arctic Ocean: Southern Knipovich Ridge | collected 2010 | reverse complement strand
AGATCCCACCCCCTCGGGTGACTGCTCCGCCTACGCTGCCCCCTCCGCCTACGCTGCCCCCTCCGCCCAAGGGACCAATCGCGCCTCCCGGTCCGCATGCCGAGAGCGCGCCGGGCTCCTTTCCCGTGCCCGCAGCCCCCGTGCCCGGCGCTCCGGACAGCGCCTATGACGACATTTTCGACAAGCCCACCCGGGTCGGCCCGTCTCCGCTTCCCATGGAATTGGGGATCCCGCCGTTGCCGCCGCCCCCTTCCGCTCCGGACGCTCCGCCGGGCCCGGCGGCCTCCGTGCCCGCCGCCGTGCCTTCCGACGTGGTGGTCGGTATTGACCTGGATTCTGCCGCGCCCGGCGAGGACCTGTTCGCCGGTCTGGACACTCCGGCCGTAAAGGGCCCCGGCCCTGCCGTGGTCTCGCGACCGGCACCGGGGCAGCCTCGGGAAGAACCGCCGTCCATGGCGGGGTCTCCTCCCGGGAGGGAACCGATCACCGTCGAGGACCCTTTCGCCGGCATCGGGATATCAGACAGCGAACCGCCGGCCGTGAAGGACGCGGTCAGCGCCGCGCAGGCGTCGATGCCGGCGACGCGCGATCCCTTTGCCGGCATCGAGCTGGACACCGGCGGGCAACCCGCAGCGAAGGACCCGGCCGTCGCCGCGCAGGCGTCCGCGCCGGTGACGGGCGATCCCTTCGCCGGCATCGAGCTGGACACCGGCGGGCCGCCCGCCGCCGCGAAGGAGCCGGCTGCCGGGGGCGACATGTTCGACGGCCTGGGCGATCCCTTTGCCGAGGTTGACTCCGCCGGGCAGGACAGCGCCTCGCAGGCCGAGGACACCGGCGCCCAGGTGGGAGACGACTTTTTCAGCCAGATGGATTTCGGCGACTCGCACGAGACCGCTGATCCGTCCGTCCCGCAGGACGCGGCCGAGCAGACGTCCTTGCCCCTGACGGACGATCCGTTAGCCGGCCTGGCTGATTCAGGGCCCGGGCAGGAGGCCGGAGAGGCTTCCTCGCCGGGCATGGACCCGAGCGTGGGGCACGATCCCTTCGGTGTTCTCGATGAGTCCTATTCCGGACCGGGCGAGGAGGATCAGCTCGACTTCGGTCCGCAGATGGACGCGGACGGCAAGCTTTCGGGCGAAAGACCGCCTCCTCCAGCCGCCGGGGTCATGCCCGGCGCGCAGGCCAAGGTCCCGCTGTTCAAGATCGAGAGGCCGCCCGGACCGCCGCCCATGGTGATGGCGCCGACCGGCGAGGGAGAAGCGCCGCAGGGTCCGTCGCTGGGGTACAAGATCGTCTTTGGTGCGATCCTGGTCGTCATGGCCCTGTTCGTCTTCGTCATCATCCGAAGCGGCGGCAGACCGGACCTGACCAACTGGTCCACCTATGTCGAGGCCTTCACCGGTTTCGGATCGGACGACGTGGCCGCGGGTGATCTGCGCGCCGTGGACGTCTCCTCGACCGCCTATTCCAATCGGGACGGTCACGTCCTGGTGATCCTGTGGGGCGAGGTGGAGAATGCGTCGGACCAGGCCAAGTCGTCGGTGTCGGTCACTGGTCAGTTGCTCGACGACAAGGGCGAGGTGATCCAGGAGCTGACCGTCCCGGCCGGCGTGACCTTCAGCCCCAAGGAGGTGATCGCCATGATCGAGCCCGAATCGATCGGCGACGCCTACCGCGAGCGCTTGTCCTCGGCTACAAAGAAGGGCCTGCCCGCCAAGGGCAGCTTGCCTTTCATGGTGGTGCTGTTCGACCACCCCGAGCAGATGGACGATGTGCGCGTCCGGGTGGTTCCGAGCGAGAGCTCCGGTCCTTTCGGGGGCTTGCCCGCGTCGACGCGGCCGGACGAGGCGGCCGACGAGGACGACGAATCGGACATCATCGAGGAAGAGCCGGACGAGACCGAAGGGGCCGAGCACGACGGCAAGAAGATCAAGATCCGATCGGGACCCGGGGGCCCGTCCAGTTCCGCCGCCAGGGCGCCTTGAACATGACCGCAGGAGAAGCCTCGGGAGCAACGGGGGACGAACGCTGGGCCTGGCTGCTCAAGCGCCTGCGGGCATTGCCGGAGACCGCCATGCGCCGCGAGGTGCTCGCCGAGCAACTGATGGACCGCGAGCCCTCCGAGGTGCTCGACTTCCTGCGGGTGGTCGTGGAAGGGGCCGACAAGAGACGGGCGGCCCACCTGACCGCCCTCGAGGCCGTCTCCGAGTGGATCCTGGCCGGCCAGAAGCAGGAGTCCGTCTACGAGTTCCTGACCGAGGTCTACCGGTTGGCCCGGGAGGAGGGGCACGAAGGGGTCAGCCGTCTGTTGGTGATCGCCTCGCCGCAGCGCGGCCCGGTAGGCCCTGAGCAGACCCCCGGGGACGTGGATCTCGACCGGTTGTCCCTCGGAGAGCGCAAGTTCCTGGCCCGCGGGCACGACCGCGACCGGCTGGACCGCCTGCTGCTGGATCCCGAGCCCTCGGTGGTCCGCAACCTGCTGCGCAACCCGAACCTGGTCGAGCGGGACGTGATGCGGCTGGCCACCCGCCGACCGGTGCGCGCCGAGATCTTACGGGAGGTGTACGCCTCGCGCTGGGGCAAGCGCTACGGGATCCGGCTGGCTCTGGCCTCCAACCCTTACACCCCCACCGATCTGTCGCTGAAGCTGGTGGGCTTCCTGCTGCGCAAGGACCTCCGGAACATAGCCGCAGACGGCGTCCTGCACGAGCTGGTCCGCGCCGAGGCCCGCCGCCTGGTCGCCCGCCGCCGCGCCCCAAAGGAAGAGAAGGGCTCGTAGGCGTTCGGCCGACGGCCTATTCAACCTCCTCCTGCTCGTCCTGCTCGATTTCCTGCCGGGCCTCCCGGGGGCCCTTGCGCATCTTGACGATGGCTCTGCCCACGGTGGTGGCGATCGCCGGCAGCTTGCCGGTGCCGAAGATGAACAGCGCCACGATCAGGATCAGGACGAGGTCGGCGAATCCGGGCACGGCGACGGTCCGGAGGGTCCGGGGCTCAGTCCCAGTTGAAACCGAGCTTGAAGTTGAACATGCTCACCCCGCCCATGACGAACGCCCCCTCCGCCGCTATCTGGAAGATGAAGGTCGTCAGGCGCAACCCGACGAAGAACCGGTGGTGGATGTTGTCGTTCCAGTTCATCGAGTCGAACACCTGGTTGGGGATTTCGAGGGAGGGGTCGGGGATCGTCACGTGGGACGAGGCGTGGATGAACATCATGTTGTAGCCCGCGTATGGGGTCAGGGCCAGCATGCCGCCAACGCCGAAGGCCTTGGACAGCGACACGTCCCACCCGCCTGTGCTCAGCTCGAACTCCTTGGCGCCGATCATGTGGTTGATGGACACCCGAAAGGCCAGGTCGGGGATATAATAAAAACCCTCGTTCAGGGCCCACCGGAGTTCGGCCCCGATAATGAACAGCTCGCTATCGATGAGGTAGGAAAGCTGGGTGCCCACCTCGAAGGAGAACGGCAGGCCCTTGCGTACGTGGATGTGCGGGATGAACAGCACCGACTGTGGATCGCCCTCGGTCGGGAGGGTCCAGAAGGGCTGGTCGTTCGAGATGGGCACGATCGAGCCCTCGAACGCAAAGGTGAACCCGTTCAGTCCGAGGGTCTCGGCCGGCGCGAGGAAGACCGGCGCGGTGGCCTGCCCCAGCTCGGTCATCAGATCCTCGAATAATCCCTGGGCGCAGTTGAAATCAGCGCTACAAGCTCCGGGCCTATTGCTGAAGAAGTTGCCGAGGGTCAGGTCGTAGCGGCCCGCCCGGGCCGGGCTGGCCGTGATTGTGAGGGTCAGTATCAGGGACGATGCGATAGCGAGACTTCGGGCGCTCATGCCTCAACCTTTCGGATTACAAATCGCCTTGTTTTGCAAATACCTAGCATCGGCCGCGTGGATCTGTCAAGGTTTTTGAATCCTGGGGCGATTGACCGGCCCGCGCGCGGGAGCTATGGTCCGGCGCGCTCGAAGGGAGGCGATCCGTGCCAGTACGCGCCATGGTCCTGGCAGCCGGCTTCGGCACCAGGCTGCTGCCGCTGACCGAATCTCTGCCCAAGCCCCTGGTGCCGGTGGCCAACCGGCCGCTGATCGCCTTCTGCCTGGACCGGCTCAAAGCCTGCGGGGTTATCGAGGCGGCGGTCAACCTGCACCACCTGGGCGACACCATCCGCGAGGAGTTGGGCGATGGCTCCGGCCTTGGGCTGAGCCTGACCTACTCGCCCGAAGACGAGATCCTCGGCACCGGTGGCGGGCTCGTGCGCATGCGTCCGTTCCTCGACCGGGGCACGTTCTTTGTGCTCAACGGCGACGTGCTGAGCGGGGTGGACCTGGCGAAGGCGCTCGACTTCCACAAACGGCTGGGCGCGAGGGCCACCATGGTGGTGCGCCCGCTGCCCGATGGGGCCGGCTACACCCCGCTCGAGGCGGACGCCTCCGGCCGGCTGGTGTTCTTCAAGGGAGTCGGGCAGAAGCCGCGGGGAAAGACGCGCGCCTGTATGTTCTGCGGGGTGCACGTGTTCGAGCCGGACGTATTCGACTTCCTGCCGGCCGAGGGCTTCGCCTGCATCAACGACCAGGCCTACACCGCCATGCTGGCCGCGGGCCTGACCGTGGGCGCCTTCTGGTACGAGGGCCCCTGGTTCGACCTGGGCACGCCTCAGCGCTACCTCGAGGCCAGCGGAGCGCTGCTCGCGGGCCGCGCCCGGCTTCCGGGCTTCGACCCGCCCGTAGCGAGGAGCGTGCTGGTCGACGCCTCGTCCCGCGTCCACCCCTCGGCCCGCCTGGGCCCCGAGGTCTCGGTGGCTCCCGGCTGCACGGTGGGCGCCGACGCCCGCCTCTCCCGCACCATCCTCTGGCCCAACACCACCGTCGCCCCCGGCACCACCCTGAACTCCGCCATCGCCACCCCCGACCGGGTGGTTTCCGCCTAGAAACACTCCCCTTCTCCCTCTGGGAGAGGGGGCCGGGGGGTGAGGGTATGTACGGGAAAGTCAGGTCTACTTGATCTTGACCAGCACGACCGTGACGTTGTCCACCCCGCCGGCCTTGTTGGCGGCGGCGATCAGCTGGCTCGTGGCCTCTTCCAGGGACGAGGTGTTCTCGATGATCTGCAGCATCTCGTCGTCCGTGATCATGCCGTTGAGCCCGTCCGAGCAGGTCAGGTAGATGTCGCCCTTCTGGGTCTGGTATCTCGACAGGTCGACCAGCACGGTGTCCTTCATGCCCAGGGCGCGGACGATGACGTTCTTGTGGGGGAAGGCCTCGATCTCTTCGGGGGTGAGCTTCTTGGCCTTGATGTAGTCGTTCAGCAGGGAGTGGTCTTCGGTTATCTGGGAGATAGTTCCCTTGCGGATCACGTAGACCCGCGAGTCGCCCACGTGGGCCACCAGCGCGTGCCCGTCGACGAAGGTCAACCCGGCCACGGTGGTGCCCATCCCGCGGTAGCGGGCCTCGCGCGAGGCCGCCTCGTGGATGCGCAGGTTGGCCAGCTTGATGGACATGATCAACCGGTTCTCGTCGTAGGGCCGGTTCTTGTCCATCTTGTAGGGCCAGGTGATCTCCCCGTCCTGGCGGGTGGCCTTGAAGAAGTTCTGGATGGCCTCGACCGCTATCTGGCTGGCGATCTCGCCCGAACTGTGCCCGCCCATGCCGTCCGCCACCAGGAACAGGTTCTCGTCGGGCAGTAGCAGCAGGTTGTCCTCGTTGTGGGCGCGTTTCACGCCCACATTGGTCTCGCCTGCATTCGTCAGGTTCAACGCCATGGCCGGCCAGACTCCGGATACTCCAGTGACTCCAACAAGTTCACCTACCACGCCGCAGCCGAAGATGTCAAGGATGCAATCGGTCTATCAGCCCGTAGACAGCCAGCCCCCGCGAGGGCGGCCTGGTAAAAGACCACCCCGAACTGATTGAGCCGCATGGCCGGAACCTTGATCATGTCGAGAACTCCTCGCGTGATGTGAACGAGAGCCGGATTATATCCCCGGCCTGCGGTCCACACAACCTGGACCTACTACAAGCGATCCGCGCTGTACACCCCCCCCCTTCCCCGGCGGAATCGGCTTGCACTCCGGGGCCGGACCGGTAAGATGCGCTGGAAGAACCCGAGAACCCGAGAATCCAAGGAGGTAGTAGATGCGCAAGTTCTTTGCCGTGCTGTTGGTGCTGTCGTTCAGCCTGTTCAGCGCCGTGGCCCTGGCGGGCAAGGTGGGATCGGATTGCACCTACAAGGGCAAGAAGCTGTGGGGCAAGGTGCAGATCGTCAAGTCCTTCCCCGACCTCAAGGTGCAGGTGGTCAACTCCTTCCCGGACCTCAAGGTGCAGAAGGTCAACTCGTTTCCGGACAAGTGCGGGAAGTGGCAGATGGTGAGCTCGTTCCCGGACATCAAGATCCAGATCGTCACGTCCTTCCCGGACATCAAGATCCAGTACGTCGACTCGTTCCCGGGCGTGCCCTGAGCGTGTTCACCAACGTCGCCTGGGGCGTGAGCATGGCCTTTTTCAAGCGCAACTGGCTGAAGTACCTGCCGATCGCGATCGGAGTGGCGCTGATCGGGCTGACGCCCATATTCGGCGTGGCGGCGGGATCGTGCATGGGCTACCACGGATTAGTCATGGATACGCTCAGAGCCTGCCCGGAGGCCCGGAAGCTGCTGGGCGAGGACATCGGCCTGGGCTGGTTCGGCATGTCGTGCGGATCGGCCGAGACCGAGGGGGGGCATGGCCGGGCCAACTGGACGCTGCCGGTCAAGGGATCCATGGAAGGCGGCTCCTACAGCTTCTACCTGGAGAAGCACGGCCGGGGCTGGGAGATGCGCTCGGCCGAGCTCGAGGTGGGCGACAGGGTGGTCGACGTGGTCGCCTGCAGCCCCGGGGCAGGGCCGAAGCCGGTGTCGGCCAGCGACGAGTGCTCGAGCGCGGACGAGTGCGCGGTGATGTCGGTCAGGTGCTTCGAGCAGGGGAACATGCTGTGCGCCGAGAAGTTCTCACGGGCCGCCTGCGACAAGGGCAATATTCCTTCATGCGGCAACCTGGCGCACATACTGCTGCGCGAGAAGGACGACCCCGAGGGCGCGGCCGAGGCGGCCCGCAAGGCCTGCCGGGCGAACGACGACTCGGGGTGCAACAACCTGGCCACGGCCCTGCGCAAGCTGGGCGATATGGACGGGGCCTACGAGGCGATCAAGAAGTCGTGCTCGCTGGGCCTGGACGTGGGCTGCGCCGAGCGCGCCCTGTTCGAGGTGGAGCGCGGCGACGTCGCCGCGGCCAAGCGCTTCGCCAGCCGCGCTTTGAAGAAGAATCCCTCGCGGGCGTCGGCGCTCAGGCGCCTGGGCCACGCCTACCTGTTCGACGGCGACGTGGACTCGGCCGTGTCCCACTACGCCCGCGCCCTGGCCGCCGCCGGCAAGTCGGACGAGGGACAGGATGTCAAGGAGGACGTGGACTTGCCCGAGCTCGACCTGATCCGCAACGAATTGAAGTCGCTGGCCGGGAAGTACCCGGATCGCACATCCGACGTGGAGCAGGCCCTGTCCAGGGTGAAGTCCATGGCCACCGCCGTGGAGGAAGAACCCTGACGTGAAGACCCTGGCGATCATCGTGCTGGGCTTGATTCCGGCCCTGACGGCCGCGGCCGGGTGGCCGTGCGCTCAACAGGCCGACGTGGACGGGGACGGCAAGCCCGACCGGGTGGTTCTGGGGTTCGAGCGCGCCGGGGTGCAGACCGCAAAGGCCTTTATCCAGCTCCCGCTGGCCTTGCCCGCGGTGCGCTCGATCTGCCTGGGCGACCTGGACCGGGACGGCAAGGCCGAGATCGTGGCCGGGGTGGTGCGCGCGACCACGAAGGACCGGCGAATGCGTCGCCGGGTGTTCGTGTACTCCGCATCGGGCGGCCTGGCGGAGCCGATGTTCTTCGGCACCGAGGGGGGCGGCAGCCTGCTCCACCTCGGTCTGGCCGACCTGGACGGGGACGGAGCGGCCGAGATCCTGGCCCGCGAGCGGGAGGGGAGCACCGAGCGCACCCGGGTCTACGGCTGGAAGGGATACAGCCTGGTCCAGAAGCCGGAGCTGGCCCCGAAGGCGCCGGCCTGGTCGCGGCCCGGGATTCATGCGACACGGCCTTGGCTCGGCGGCGAGGTCTCCGTCGCGAACCTGCTCGAGCCAGGGCAACTGGGTTTCGAGCGCACGCCAGGCAGGATCCGGCCGGTGAGGCTCCGGGGCGACCTGGCCCCGGCGGTCAACAGGGGGAAGTACCGCTGGTTGAACAGGGCGGCCCGGCGGCATCTGGCCCGCCAAGGATTCGCGGTGATCCGCACGCCGGTGGCGCCGGCCGAGTTCCACTCCCTGTACATCGACAACCAGTACCGCGGCCTGCCGTCCTTCGTGACCGCGGACGCGGCCCTGCACCTGACCCACCTGTTGTTCGACCACGCCCTGCAGATCGCCGAGGGCGACCTGCTGGCCCCGGCCCTGATGCGGCTGGTGGACGACCTGCACGCCCGGGCGCTCGGGGTCGAGGGCTCCTGGCCCGGCGAGCTTGTCGCGGCGCGCCAGCGGGTGCTGCTCAGATTGGAGATCGCGCGGCTTTTGCTGAACGGCGAGCCGGACGCGATCGACCCGGCCCGCGCGGCGACCGTGCGGGCCGTTGTAGATTCCATCGAGAAGACCTCGGGCGCGAGTGGCGACCCCTCTGGTCCCTCTAGCCCCTTTAGTCTGGACTATTCCGATTTCGTGGTGCGCGGTCACTACACCTCGGACGAGTTGCTGTCGCGCTACTTCAGGGCGTACCTGTTTCTCACGCTGGCAGCGGTCGGAAGCCAGGCCGAGGCAGCCCTGCTCGCCGTCCTGGCGCTGTCGGGCGAGGACACCAGGAAGCTGCTGTCCTTGCTGTCCGCCCACACCCGCGCCCTATCCGGCCATTCACGCGGACGCACGCCGCTGGATCTGATCTCGGAGATGAAAAAAACCTTTGGCGAGCAGCCGGCCTTCAGCGAGCTCATCGGCAAGAGCGGCTGTCGGGCATCGGCACGGAGTTCGAGCACATCCTGGCCGGACGCGGCAAGATCCGCGCCGAGCCGGTGCCGGTGATCGCCGACGTGTACTACTTCGGCGATCCGGCCACCGGGAAGAAGAGGCCCCTGCTGGTGAGCACCGGTCCGGTGGACGAGATCGTGGTGGCCGTGCCGCTCGGCAGGCGGGTGATCCTGGCCCGCGGAGCGGTGGCCTCGTTTTATTGCTTCGTGGGCGAGCGGCCGATGAGCGACGAGCAGTGGCGGGAGATGCTGCGCGAGGGTGCGGCGCCCGCGCAGCCCGGGTGGGCCAGGCCGATCCGGGTCAAGACGAGTAAGCGCCGGCGGGCGAGGGACTGAGGAGCGCAGTTTCTGTCAAGGTGAACCTCCGTCTTCCTCTCCGCCACTTTCCTCGGTCGGAGCCCGCAGCCACAGGGTGACGCGCACAAATCGGGCCGCACAGTCTTGTTGGATCTCGGGCTCCGTGCCGTTGTGCTCGATCATGGCCCGGCGCATCACGGGCCATCCGCGCCCTCGCTTCTCCATCTTCTGCATCACGAGCAGGAAGTTGGCCATCGACTCGTTCCGGGAGCGCGGATGCCCTCCTCGGATCACCGAGTCGATCGTGATGCCGTTGGGCAAGCATCCCGGGTTCGTCACGACGAGTCGGTCGGAGAAGACCTCGAGCAGGATCTGTGAGCCGGTGATGGCGTAGTCTCGGTGGGCGACCGCGTTCACGAGCGCTTCGCGCACGGCCTTGGGTGGTACGAGCGGCTCGTCCGTCCGAACCAGCCCTTCGTAGCGCTCGAACTTTCCAAGACCCCGCACCCATCCCACCGCCCGTTCCACCTGTTCATCGATCCGTCCCTTCCCTTCAGCGACATGGAGGACTTCATCGGCGCGGTCCCGGCCCCCGTAGGCCACACATTCCACCCAGAACGACATGGTCTGCTTGAACCGCTGGGGGTCCTTCCCAAACGCCAGGATGCCGTAAAGGGTCGGCCTCGGCGCCCCTTCGCACTCCGCCAGCACACCGCGGGCGGTCAGATCCTGCTCCGACGTGGGCTGGTCAGCATCATCGGCTCCGATTCCCTGCTTATCGAGATACTCGCGGAACCTCTCCAAACTGATGTCATCGACCGACCCCGCCTCGATGGTGCGCTCCTCCGTCAGGATGTAGCCGAAGGCGTTGTACAGATCTTGGAGCTCGGACGGTGACGGCTCGACGCTCGCCCGGCCGCGTCTCACCCATACACCCCCCTTGAACCGCATCGGCTCCGGTCCTCGCTGCCGCGGCACGGCGACCCAGTGGATCCAGGCGCCCGAGGGCTGCTCGGCCCGCCCGATCCTGCCCGAGACCGGGTTGCTCAGGCCGCTGTGGAGGAACGAAGTCAGCCGCTCTGCCAATTTCTCGGGCGCCTCGCCAGTGCCGACGATCGACCCGTCGTCTTCTACGCCCAGCACCAGCAGACCGCCGCCGCCGTTCGCGAATGCACACAGCGCCCTCCCGATTCCCCTCAGATCCCCGAGTCCGCGCTTGAACTCCGTCCGCTCGTCTTCGCCGGAGGCAACACGCCTTTGTACCTGCTCCCCGTCGATCATGCTTCCTCCCCGTACAGGGCCTCGTCCCGTTTGGCCTTACTTACTCTCCCCGAGGCGGATCTCTCACACCATCAGCCAGCCGCAACGAATGTCAGCCAAAGTAAAAGAATACGGGCATCGAGTCAAGTGTCCGTCATCAGCAGCGGCTTGCCCCCCCAGCCGTCGGGTGCCTTTTCGCACGACTTCCACACAAAACGAAAGAAAACTCGCGGTATTTCTGGGTCTATCCGAAATCCCCAACACGGAATCCATGGATTTCTGGGTAGTTAGAGAGAATCCATTGGCCGCCGCGAAGCGGCGGGGGAACATAGCCTGGGGCTTCAGCCCCAGGAAACGATGCCTAAATTTTTCCGCGCCCTGGAGGGGCGCTGCCTGGAGGCCAGCCATGGCTAGCAGGCCGCGCCCCTGTCAGGGCGCAAGGAAAAAGGCCGACCCTTCCTGGGGCTAAAGCCCCAGGCTGTTTTCCTCCGCCGCTTCGCGGCGGCTAGTTAGAGATAACCCATTGGCCGCCGCAGGCGGCCTGGGGTGGGTGGGTGGGAGCTGATTGGTTCAGCGCTGGCGCGGTTCTGGCCGTTGTCCACATTGCGGCGCGGCAAGGCCCAGGTAGCCATGTTGACGCGACGCTGCTGTGGGCAACATGCCAGAGCCGTGACAGCGCTTCTTAGCGCTTCTATATTATCCATGCTCAAATACCTGCAAGGTTTACGAACAATTTAGAGGCCGCTATGTCCCCGGAAAAACGCCACATTTCATAAAATGCCTCGTTGGGGAATCCGGATATAGCCGTATTTCTATCCGTCCAAGCTCACCTGGATGCTTGACGCTGAGGCACGACAAGAGTAGCTTTCTTTTGTGATGAGGGGTGTTGTTGTCAGACAGGCCGTCGCCCGCCGTAGCGGGCTATGGCCCGCGAAGGCAGGTACAGACCTGGGTGGGAGGAAATGAGTCTTGACGGAGAAACGGGAAGCGATCCTGCCTGCAATGAGTGACGAGAAGAAGGCGGAGTTCGCCAGAATGCAGGCAAGACTGAGGGCTATCGATAAGGCTGCAAGAGAGTACCTCGCTACGAAGTCAGAGGACTCACCGTTTCTCCATGACTATCTGGTCGAACGCGGATTCACGAATGATGAGATTTGGATCTACTCGCCGCACATCGGAGGCGAGGTAGGCGTGGACGAACCCGACTGGGTATGACAAGCCATGGACGTTGACGCACACGGACCCCCTCCAAGCTATGTAAATCTCGGATGGAAATTAGAAGCTAATTAGAAGCTGTTGCATATTTCATCAGATCCTTGGGACTCGCCGGTTCTCGGGGCCATATGGGGGCACGTCTCAAGCCACCCGGCCAGCAGCCAGAGTCGCCGTCCGGCCCGGGTGGCGTGCAGCTCCTGGGACAGCAGGGCGCTGTGGCGGGCGGCGCTCCAGTCACCGCGCAGCAGGGCCTCGCGGGCCGTTCGGCGGGCCTGGTGGGCTCTGGCCGCGAGGGTCATGAGGGGCTCGAGGTCGGCTCCGCAGCGCGGGCACTCGAGGTTTGATCTGAAGCCGGCGCGGCAGACCGGGCAGTGGAGGCGGGGGCGTTGGTCCATCAGCGGCCCTCGATGAAGAAGAGAAGCTCACCGAGCTGCTCGCCGGCACTGTCGAGGGCCGCGGGGTTCTGATCTTCGAGCGCCGACTCGATGGCCTGGACGAGAGCGGCGGCGTCCGCGCGGTCCTCCTCGTGCATGGTGTCGAGGAGCCGTTGCGAGCGCCGCAGGAGATCCCTGGCCCGGCGGCTCTTGTCCTGCCAGTCACCGGACAGGTGCACGCTCTCCAGCCCCGCCCCGGACTCGGGCCGGGCCGCTTCCGGCGATCCCGCCGCGTCCTGTTGGGCTTGCTCCACGTCCGCGGGCGGGTGGCGGGTGGCGTGCAGGGCGCGCAGGCGCTTGCGGGCGGTCTGGAGCTCGGCGGCGCTCTTCGACTCGAGCGCGTTGGTGATGGTGATCTGCTTCGACAGGCCGGTGCGCTTCTCGATCGCCGCCACCTGCAGGCACCCGTCCAGGTCGAGGCTCATCCGGCAGAGCACCTCGTTCGAGCCCTCCACTTCGGCCAGCCCGGTGACGCTGAAGTTTCCCACCAGGATGTTCTTCAGCGCGTCCGGGTCGTCGCCCTGGTAGATGTCGATGTCCACCTGGGTCTGGTAGTCGTAGGAGGTGTAGTAGCGCTCCGTGCGCGTCACCGGAAGCGGCGTGTTGCGCCGAATGATGGGCCGGTAGCAGTGGGAGTAGGGGACCCCGTCCCGCTCTCCGAGGTACGAGGGGCCGAACGAGTAGGGCGAGACGTCGACCAGCACCCGCTCCACGTCGTGGCCGGACAGGCGCGAGGCCAGCACGCCCGCGCCCAGAGCGACGCACAGGTCGGGGTGCACCTCCTGCCGGGGGGTGATGCCGGCCCGCTCCTCCAGCATGCGCCAGACCAGGGGAGTGCGCGTCGATCCGCCGGCCAGCAGGATCGCGTCGAGATCGCCGGGCGACTTTTGCGCGTCCTGAAGCGCCACTGAGACGCTCTCCAGGGTGGACTCGATATGCGGGCGGATCATCTCCTCGTATTCCTCCCGGGATATCTCCACCTCCAGGTGCACCGGCTCGCCTCCCGCGGAAAGCAATGTCTCCTCCCGCACCCGGGCGTGGGGCGCCGAGCTAAGCGTCCTCTTGGCCTCCTCGGCCGCCCGCTCGAGCCGGGCCAGGGCCGGCCGGTGCATGTCGCCCAGGTCCAGGCCGTGGCGATCCTTTAGCTCCCGCAGCAGGCGATCCAGCAGCAGCCTGTCGAAGTCGTCGCCGCCCAGCCGGTTGTTGCCGTGGCTCGCCAGCACCTCGGTGACGCCGGCCTCGATCGTGACCACCGAGACGTCGAAGGTGCCCCCGCCGAGGTCGTAGACCAGCACGGTGCGGCTCCCGCCCTCGCCGAAGCCGTAGGCCAGGCTGGCCGCCGTGGGCTCGTTGAGGATGCGCACCACCTCCAGGCCGGCCAGGGCCCCGGCCTCCCGGGTGGCGTTTCGCTGCGCGTCCGAGAAGTAGGCCGGCACGGTTATCACCGCCCGCTCGACCGGGCGGCCGAGCTCGGAAGCGGCGCGGTCGGCCAGCTCGCGCAGGATCAAAGCCGAGATTTCCTGGGGCTGGAAGGTCTGGTCTCCCAGGGAGATCTTCTCCTCGCTGCCCATGTCGCGCTTGACGCTGGCCTTGGTGCGCTCCGGGTAGACGACGAGCTGGTTGCGAGCCGCCTCGCCGACCAGCAGCTGTCCCTCGGGCGAGATCCCCACGCAGGAGGGCATGATCCTGGAACTCTCCGTTCCCAGGACGCGCACCCGGTCCCCGACAAAAGCGGCGATCTCGGAGTAGGTGGTTCCCAGGTCGATACCGACCACAAAGTCGCCGTCCGTCATGTCTTGCCCTCCTCCCGCGAGCCGGGCCGGTTCAGGCGCGCCACCTTCACCTCGGCCGGCCGGAAGACGTCTCCGCGCCAGGTGTACCCGGGGCGGTATACATCGAGCACCGCCCCGTCGCGGCCTTCCGTCGTCATCTCCACGTCGACCGCCCTCATCCGGTGAGGATCGAAGGGCTTGCCCGCGCAGTCGATCTCACGCACCTCGAAGCGCTCCAGCGCCTCCTCCAGGCGCTCGAGGCCCAGCAGGTAGCCCTTCTCCAGCGCGGCGGCCGCGTCCTGCGTCCGGTGCGACCGGACCGAGGCGAGTCCCCGGCGCAGGCGATCCCTGATGTCGAGGAGCAGGTCGAGCACCTCGCCGCGATCGTGCAGCTCGTGGTCGCGCGGGATCTCCCCAGCGGCCGGCGAGCCGGGCCGCCCGGGCGGCGCGCCCTTCTGAACCGCGTCTGCCAGCCGCCCGAACGCGCGGCCCTGGAGCTTGACCTCCTGGGCCAGGGCGGTCATGGCCGACCACAGCGAGTAGAGATCGGGCCTGCGGTCAGAGCCGGGCGGCCCGGCCGCGCCCGCCCCGGGGGCCTGTGCGGGCTCGATATGCTCCGCCTCGGCAGTGAACACCACTGGCAATCCGGCCGGAGGGGCCTCGTCGGCCAGAACCTCGTCCAGCAAGGCATCGAACCGTCGCAGTATCTCGTCGCGGCGCGCCGCGAGCGGGTTGGATGCCGCGGGCCGCAGCGGCTCGAAAACACCCGGCAACGACCGGCCGGGGAGCAGGCCCCGGACGCCGGAGGCCAGGTTCCGGAGGCGGGAGAACAGTTCGTCCAGCAACAAGCCCTCAGCTCCTTTCCCCGAGAGCCGCAAGCCAGGGCCCCGGGCCCGTGAACCGCCTCTCGGCCGACAGCTCCTGGAGCAGGGATGCCAGGGGCGCCTCGGGATCGGCGGATCGCAGCATCCACCGCGCCCGTTGCCGGGGGTCGCGCAGCAGCTCGTACGCGTCCCGCACTCTCTCGAACCGTTCCGGCGAGCGGTCCGGCGGGAATATCTTGATCATTTTCAGGTAGGCGGCCCGGACCTCCTTGTCGCCGGCGTCCGGCCCGACGCCCAGGATCTTCCTCGGATCTTCATCCCTGCCCGGCATCACCGGCCTCCTCGCCTCTTCTTGCCGCGCCCGCGTTTCTTGGCGCCCGCCCTGGAGCCGCCCGGCCGGGCTTGCCCAAGGACCTCCTCCAGGAGGGGCATCAGGATATCCGGAAGCATGCCCGCGGGGAAACCGGACTCGAGCATTTCCTCGATCTCGAGGAGATTCTCCGGGTCGGAACCTTCGATCTCGCCCCGGCGGCGGCGGCAGGCCGGGCAGTCGCACTGGTCGTAGCGGTCCTCGGCGGAAGGCTGCGCGGGGTATTTCCTCTGCTCGATCTCCCGCTGGATCACCGAGTCCACCTCTTCCCGGGTCGTCGAGCGATCCGGCTCGGCCAGCGGCTCGTACCACGGCGATCTGCCCCGCCCTGGCTCGGCCCGGCCGTGAAGGAAATCGATGACCTCCTCCAGGAGATCCATCCTTCGCTGCCGGCGGGCCAGCCAGGCCGCGGCATCGAGGCACTGTCTCCGGCGGCGGAACGCGAAGGCCGGCAGGCTCCGGGCCCGCAGGAGCAGGAAGCGCGCCTCGGTCGGCCCGCGTAGCACAAGGCCCGCGCCCGAGGCGGCGTAGGCCAGCCTGCGATCGCCGCTCCGCAGGGCGGCCAGCGCCAGGGAGCGCAGCTGAAGGGGCTCGAGCTCGCTGGTACCTTCCGAGCAGTCCTCCAGGAGTCGCGATTTCCAGCGGTCCGCGATCCTGAGCAGCAGCCCCATCTCCTCGCCCAGGAGCAGGCTTATCGATACCGCCTTGGCCAGCTCTCCCGCGGACAGCAGCGCCGGCTCGGGCGGCAGGTGGGGCATCTCGCGGTCCGAGAGGCCGCAGGCCCGGCCGACCCCGGCCAGGAGCACGTGCGCCGCGAGCCCGCTTCCCAGGAGGCGGGTGACCTCGTGGCCGTGCCGTTCCGCCTCGCCCTGATCGGGTGCCAGGGCGGAGCAGACCCAGCGCAGCGCGGCCAGGAAGGCGGGCCGGTCCCCCTCCTGCACCTGGGGCGCGGCCTCGAGCGCGTTGAGGTCCTTGCTGGCCAGGTGCGGCTTTGCCTGCTTCAGGTGCCTGATGGCCGTGGACACCAGCAGTCGCACGCGGGCCCTGCGAACGTCCGGGTTCAGGCCGTCCAGGCGCTCGGCCTGCTCCAGAAAGCCCAGGGCCTTCTTGAAGGCCTTCCGTCGCTCGGCCCCCTCCACCAGCAGGAGCAGGGGCCGGCTGTCGGCGGGCAGGGCCTCGTGCCAGGCCAGGGCTACCCTGTCGGCGGCCTTCCATTCCCCGTCTTGCTCGCGCACCAGGTCGAGCCATTGCTGGAAAATACGCGGATCGGGATCGCAGGCCGCGGCCCGCTCGAGGATCCGTTCGAGATAAAGGAAGTAGATGTCGCGCCGCGCGCCCGACCTTCCCTGGACCGCGGCCCGGATCTCCGCGGGCTGCTCCCGGTAGTAATCGTCGTATCCCTCGAACCGCAGGGCGAAGGTCCGGCGGTCCTGCTCGAGCTTGTGAGCGGAGAAGCGCCGCAGCAACTCGGCCATGTGGAGGTACAGCGCGGCCGCCTCGGGCCCTTGCTCGGGAAACCAACCCTCGTGGATCGCGTGCACGCGAAACTCCTCCCACAGGCTGCAGGCCTGCAGGAAGCTCTCCTTGACCTCCGCGGTCCGGGCGAACAGGCGCCAGAAGTAGGCGTCCTTTCGCGAGGGGGCGCCCAGCGCATCACGGGTTTCCTCCACCGGCAGATCGAGCAGAGTCGCGCGGATGGACACGTGCTGCCTGAGCCGGTCCAATATCTCGGGGCAGTCCGCCCCGCACCTCTTCACGGCGGCTCGGATGGATCCGAGCACCCTGCGGCGGCTTCCCTTCACCAGGGCCAGGTCCAGGGCCTCGAGCTCCCGGCGGAGGGCCGCTCGCGCCCCGAGAACCCGGGAGGCCAGATCCGCAGCCCCGGGGCCGTCCGACGATCTCCCGGCGATCATCCCTCGCAGGACCGGAACCATACGGTTGGGCGCCGACGCCGGTGCGATGGATCCAAGCAGCTTCTGGCACGTCTCGTCGTCGCCCCGGTAAAAGGCGGCTATGGCCCGGACCAGGAGCTTGAAGGGGGCGAGCGGACTTCGACGGGAGATTCCCGGCAGGGCCACCTCCTCGTCCGCGACCGGCCCGCCGGTGACCGCGGACAGGGCGTCCACCAGATCCGAGGCGCCTCTTCGCAGGGGATGCCCGGCCGGCAGCGCCTCGCATCTGGCCAGGGCGGACGGGTCGGTCAGCACATTCTCGAGCGCACTCTCGATCTCGGTCCGCAGCCCGGCCGTGACCCCGGAGTCGGCCAGCGGGCGAACCAGCTCGGCCAGCCCTCCCTTTCGTGCGGCGACGACGGCACGCCTGAGGTCCAGTTTCGCCTTGGCTGCGGAGTGGCGCCGGACTACTAATTTCGAAAGGTCTTCCGCCTCCGCGGAAAGCCCGGCGGCGAGCAGTTCATGTATCCGGGCGGCATAGGCCTCGATCAGCAGATCCTCGGACTCGGCGGTGCCGGTCCGCTGGTGGTGTTTCTTTGCCAGATCGAGAGCCGCCCTGGCCGAGTCCGCCCGCGCCCTGCGCTTTTTCTTCATACGTCTCATCAAAATGCACCGGTCGGGAGAAGCGACGGGAGTACAATGAAGCAAACTTTCTCGGAGGTCAAGCGCCGTCGGATCTGACTTGCTTTGTGGTGACCGGTCGGCTACGCTGGAGCCTGATTCTTTGATTCAAGGCGTCTTGAGGAGATCAGCATGCTCAAGGCCGGTATTTTTCTGGACATGGAGAACCTGAGCCGCTGCGGCGGCTGGGGCATGAACGTGGAGGTGATCCGACGGCTGGTCGAGGCCCAGGGGGCGACGGTGGTCCGGGCCAACGCCTACATGGCCATGGACGAGGAGCGCGAGCGCGATCCCGAGCAGCGCGAGTACGCCCGCAAGAAGGCGGGCTTCAGGGACGCGGTGCGCAGGGCCGGCTTCCACGTGGTGACAAAGTCCGTCCGCCGCTGGCATAATGAGGACGGCTCGACCAACGTCAAGGCCGACGCGGACATCGAAATAGCGGTGGACGCCCTGCTGCAGTCCGAGCACCTGGACTATATCATGCTGGGCACCGGGGACGGCGACTTCATCCGGCTGGTGCGCGCGCTGCAGAACCGCGGCAAGCGGGTCGACCTGCTGGGTTTCTCGTTCGTGTCCGGGGTGCTCAGGCGCGAGGTGGACTACTTCTTCAGCGGCTACCTGATGCCCGGGCTGCTCGAGCCGCGCGGTGGCCCGCAGCGCGAGCGCGGCTACCTGCACGCGGTGGACGAGGATCGCGGCTTCGGATTCCTGACCCGGCAGACTGGCCTGGCGCCCGGACAGGAGGACTCCAGCCTGTTCCTGCACATCAAGGACCTGGAGGGCGGGAGGCTTCGCAACGAGGACTTCGCCCAGCTGCGCCGCCTCCGCGACACCTACATCGAGTTCGAGGTCGACAGCTCGGGAGACAGGCCCCGGGCCATACGGGCAACCGTCTTCACCCCGATGAACGACAACGCCTGGCGCGAGCGCCTGCAGCTCGAGAACAAGCCCGAGGACAAAGCCGGGGAAGAGACCGATGCCCGGGCCGACCAGGAGCAGGAGGCGCCGGCCGGGGACGACACCCGGGCGGAGCCCGGCCCGGGTTGATCAAAGGGCGGACCTTGGCCGCAACCATGTCTCCAAAGTAACCGTTCACCTGTGTAATAGTCGACGATCGTCTCTCGGCTTTTAAGCTGGAGGATGGCAAGATACCGGGCAACCCTTTTGCGGCCGGGACGGTCCAAGGGATCGATGCTGGTCGCCGCGAGGAACACGATCATGGTCGGGCGCCGGGAGGCCGGTGAGAGCAACGCCGACTTCGAGCTGGTCCGGCTCTGCAAGCAGGGCGACGAGCTGGCCATGCAGAGGCTGTACGAGAGGCACCACGGCCGGCTCTTCGCCCTGGCCTTCAGATTGACCGGCAACCGGACCGACGCCGAGGACGTGGTCCAGGATGCGTTCATCAAGGCCTGGCGGGCCCTTTCGGGTTTTCGCGGCCAGGCCAGCTTCGGCACCTGGATCTACCGCATCGCGGTCAACCTCTGCCGGGACCTGACAAGGCGGCGCAGGCCCTTGGCGGAGGAGGTTCAGGGCGAGGTGGCGCCCCGGGCGTCGGACGGGATCGCCCGCAGGCGCCTGGAGGCTGCCCTCTCGCGGCTGAGCGATGGGTACCGGGAGGTGCTGGTGCTGCACGACGTGATGGAGCTTCGGCACCCGGAGATCGCCGAGATCCTGGGCGTGGACGTGGGCACCTCCAAGAGCCAGTTGCACAAGGCGCGTGTCCGGATGCGCAGGCTTTTGAAACCCAGGCCATCGCCCGCCGTAGCGGGCTATGGCCTGAAGGAGAGAGCACGATGAGCGGGAACGAGACCAGGCCTGGATGCGTGGCCGAAGAGGATCTAAGCGCGCACCTTGACGGAGACCTGGATGCTGGCCGGGCCTTGCAGGTGGCCTCCCATCTGGAATCGTGCCGGGACTGCCGGCGGGTGCTCGACGAGCTGTCGGAGCTCGCCGGAGAGCTGCCCGCGCTCGCCCGGGTTCAGCCCGAGCGCGACCTGTGGCCGGCGATAGAGAATGAGCACGCCCGGCGAGGGATCGGGTTGATGGAGCGGCTGCGCCGCTGGTGGGTCGTGCCGGCCGCCGCGGCCGTGGGCGCGACCGCCGCTCTCCTTCTCGTATGGATGCTCGGAGGCCCTCCCGGACAACGCCCGGGAGGGCAAATCGAAGGACCGGTCAAGGCGTTGAGCGCGGTGATCCGCGCCGAGCAGACCTATGTCGAGGCGATCGCCTCGCTGAAGAAGGCCTTGCAGGGCACCGAGACGGGGTACGGCCCGCAGGTGCGACGGACCGTCGAGCATGGCCTCGCGGACATAGACCGGACGATCGAGCGTTGCCGGCAAGCGCTGCGCCGGGACCCTTCCGACCTGGGCGCGCACGAAGTCATGCTGGCGGCCTATCAGCACGAGGTGGATTTCCTGACCGAGATGCTGGGCGAGGGCCTGTGAGCGGTCCGGGCGACCGGCAGCAGGAGGATGGAGTAATGAGCACGTCGAGAAGCGGATGGGTGAGGGCCCTGGTCGCAGGGATCGCGATCGGCCTGCCGGCAGCGGCGGCCGGGTTCGAAAAGAGCGTCGCGGCCGATGGACTGACCGACGTGACGGTCAAGACCATCTCGGGTGCGGTGCGGGTGGTCGGCTGGGACGAGCCCCGGGTCCGCGTGATGTGGACCGACGACGACCCGGAGCAGGTGCCGAAGCTGGAAGTCGACGCGGGCCGGCTGAGGATCGGCCCGGACACGTCCGGGGGCGGCAAGGGGCTTTCCGCGGATCTGCTGGTGAGCGTGCCGCGCGGGCTCAAGCTGGGAGTCGTGACGGTCAGCGGCGATCTGGACGCGTCCGGCCTGGGGGCCCGCGTACGGCTGGTCACGGTCAGCGGGGAGGTGAAGGTGAGATCCTGCACGGAATCCGTAAGCGTCAAGACGGTCAGCGGCGACGTGGAGGTGCGGGGGCTGCAGGGGGATCTGGAGGTCAAGACGGTCAGCGGCGAGGTCGCGGCCCACGGTTCCGTGTCCGGTCTGGTGGAGGTCAAGACGGTCAGCGGCGACATCGAGCTGCGCGGCGAGCTGGGCAAGGTGCGGGCCAACAGCCACAGCGGCGAGATAACCATCCGCTGCAGCTTGAATCCCGACGGCGGCATAAAGGCCAGATCCTTCTCCGGCGAGCTCGTGCTCGCGCTGCCGGCTGCGGCCGGCTTCGAGCTGGACGCCGGCACCCGCTCCGGCTCGGTCACGGTGGAGCACAGACTCGACGCGGCCGAGATATCGCAAAACCACGTCTCCGGCCGCGCCGGCAAGGGCGGCCCGGAGATCCGCCTGAGTTCCTTCTCCGGCGACGTGAAGGTCGGGGTCTCCCGCTAACCGTCCCCTTCCCCTTTCCCCCCCACCGCCGTCGGGCGGGTTGACGCGGGCCGAGTATTAGCGGCATCATGACGGGGCCGTTACGAGGCAGGACGGCACGGGGAGTTGGATTTGAAAGCAAGAAAGGGTCTTCCGTTTGCGCTGGCGCTGGCCTGGACGTTCACGGCGGTCGCATGCCAGCGGGCTGAACGGATCGAGACCGGCGGGCTGGCACCCGTGACCGATCTGGAGATCGAAGACCCCGGCGTGGGCAACAGCCTGAAGCTGTCGTGGACCAATTCCGCCTCCGGGTCGGTCACGGCCGTACACATCGTGCGCTTCGTCGGCGTCTGCATCTCCGATCCGGCCTCCCAGGAAGGGGTGCACTTCGAGACCGGCACGACGGGAGCCGGCCAGTACCAGGAATGGGTCGATGAGCCGGATCCCGAACGTCCGGAGATACCGGCCATCTCGGACGGAGACGAGATCTGCTACGCGGTGTATGCCAAGCACAAGGACGAATACTCTTCCCCGGAGACCGTGACAGGCTCCTCTACGGACCGGACGTCGCCCGGACCGATCGGGGATTTTCTGGCCACCCCGAGCGACTTGCCCGGAGACGCGGCCATCGATCTCACCTGGACGAACCCCTCGGACCCGGACCTGGACCCGCTCGTGATCTTGCGGCGCACGGACCAGTACCCCGAAGACCTCGACGATGCATCGGCCGTGGTCGTACCTGTCCAGGCGAAGACATCGACATCGGCCCGCGACGATCAGGTGGAGGACGGCCAAGTCTACTACTACCGGGCCTGGGCGCGCGACGAGGTGCCGAACCACTCGGAACCGGTGGACGCCGTGCCGGTCCAGCGCATGGTGGACGACGACGAGGACGGGCAGGACGAAAGCGAGGGAGACTGCAACGACGCCGACGATCTCTTCTGGTCGGGCGCCCCCTCGAGCGACTGCTCGGCCACGGACTGGAACTGCAATGGAACCGGGTGGGAGGACGACTTCTGCACGGACAACATACCCGCAGGACTCCAGATACAGTGCCTGGAAGAACCGCTCACCTGCGATGAAGGCCTGGGCTGCCGGTGGGTGGAGCTTGAGAACGGGACCGCCTGCGACGACGGAGACCCGGACACGGACGCCGAGATCTGCATCGCCGGGGTCTGTCTGGACAACAGCCTGATCGAAATCCCGGCCGGCACCTTCTGGATGGGTTGCAACGAGGAGGTGGAACTGTGCGTCGGCGGCTGGAAGGAGTTCGAGCTGCCCTATCACGAGGTCTTCCTGGACACCTACGGGATCGACAGGACCGAGGTGACGCAGGTGGAGTACAACGCCTGCGTCCTTGAAGGCCCGTGTCCTGTTCTCATGGATCTGTGCTTCGATCCGGCAGTCGATCCCAAGCTGCCGGTGACCTGTCTGAATTGGTCCGAAGCCTATCTCTACTGTATGTGGGCGGGCAAGCGTCTGTGCACCGAGGCGGAGTGGGAGAAGGCCGCCCGGGGTGCGGATGGTCGGATCTATCCGTGGGGGAACGATTCCCCGACCTGCGACCTGGCGGTGTTCAACGAACCCAATGGCGGAGAGGAGGACTGGGGCTGTGGACTCGGAGGAGAATGGGAGGTGGGATCGAAGCCCCTTGGAGCATCCCCATACGGGGCGCTCGACATGGCCGGAAACGTCTGGGAGTGGGTGGCGGACTGGCACGACGGGAACTACTACGAATACAGTCCGGACAGCAACCCGCCGGGTCCCGAGGAAGGCACCGATAAGGTCGGCCGGGGAGGCGGCATCATCGATCCGGCCCAGTACATCCGCTCCCCGCTTCGCGGTCTCCTGGAGCCCGAGGCCAGGGGCCTCGACGTCGGCGTGCGCTGCTGCAAGACTCTGCCGAACTAGGGGGGAGGATCTGCTACGGAGGGAGAGGGATTCGAACCCTTTCCTGCCGGTTTAGAATAACCTTTGCAGTACGTGCTCTTAGGGACTTTCCTCCGGCCTTTCAATCTGTTGCCAATTCCATCCTGTTCCGTCCAGTTCCGTTCAAATCAGTCTT
>SDBT01004673.1_pt1 | contig 23174 bp, 19 predicted proteins | sample 2277101 | NCBI WGS metagenome assembly SDBT01 (sample SAMN10404973, study PRJNA504765) | marine sediment metagenome | isolation source: marine sediment core GS10_PC15, 103 cmbsf | place: Arctic Ocean: Southern Knipovich Ridge | collected 2010 | reverse complement strand
TAGTCAGGGTTATCTCTATCTTGATATTCATAGCTCCAACGCTCCTTTCAGGTTAAGATTTGTGTTTTTGTGTTGGAGCTATTTTACACTATTTTCTCGGAAAAGCGCAGCTTATTTTACAGCTACTTTGCTCTGCATAAGGTACATTATGGGGCGTTCGTTTTAGCGGGATGTCAAAGTGATATGCGTCGTTATCCACTTATGAGGTGCTATCACGGTTTTGCCATGTTTTGTGTAGCTCTTCTAATTCTGTATAGGCAAATTTATCTTTCATCGCTCAGAACATGGTCAACTGCCCCCTGCTTTTCGGTGTGAAGATAGCGCAGGGAATAATCATTTCCTGCATAGATACGCCGCCGTGAGCATATCGGATAGGGCGACCGGATTGCTGCTCTCTGGCAGAGGTAACGAACCTGCCCGGTCTGGCAAACCCATATTTCACTATATCTGCGCCGGAAGGCATCCGGATGTTCTCAGTGCTGAACGTGATGAAGTCCGAACTGGATATATCGCTTCGTGGGCTGAAGCTTCGCAGGCCTAAGTATCTTCTGTGTAAATCAGCCTCTTTCCTATCCGGAGCTTTCACCCCCTTCCCCGTCAACTCCACAAAACCGTGATCAGAAAGGATGAAAACCAGCGAATTCGGCGGGATCTTCTCCAGATATGGCTGGATGGTGTTATTGAAGTTTACCTCCACCTCCTCGTGCAGCGTGACCATATTCTGCATCGTGCTGTGGAGTTTCACATCAATGAGGCTAAAAATTATGGGCTTGATCTGAGACGTATCGTCCAGGAACCCAAGCACTCTGTCGCGTTTTGCCGGCGATTCGCCAGATGTCTGCACCTGGGCGACCTGAGCCGCGCCCATCGCAGCTTCCAGCAATTCGCTTTCGCTCTCTGCTGAGAATTCTGCGGGGAACGTGCCAGCGAAGATAGCTCTTCTCGCCCACTCTGTTGTGCTGGGCAGGATGGCTATAAGTGGGATCACGTTCTCCAGCGCCAGCTTGCCCTGAAATGTTTGGAGTATCTTCGGTTTGAGCAGTTCCCACTGATCCCATCTCATGCCGTCAAAGACCACTATGTAAGCAGATTGCTCGTGATCCCTTATGTACCTGTCGAATAACGGCTGAAAAACTTTCGGGATAAAATCAGTGGTCAAAAGCGGCGCTGGTTTTTCAAGCCCCATCAACCAGAGCGGGTAATGCTTCTGTATTAGATCAGCGAAGCTCTCCCCCAAACCTGCTAATATTTGCCTGGCGCTCTCGATTACTTTCCGCATAAGCGCGGATGAGAGAAGATCGCACCTGAAATTGAGTGTCTCGATCCTGTCCCGAAGCAGCTCAATGCGGGATAGGTATTTCGGATAGATTTCCCGCGTCCACAGTTCTATATCGTCCCGCTGCTCTTTGGATCGCCACCAATTCCTCTTCCTTATGTCGCTCACGAGATCCAGAAATTCACAGAGCCGAGAAAATCCGTCGAACGCATCTCGCAGGCGCATATATGTGGTATCATCTTGCAGGAATAGATGTCTCGTCGTTATATTTTTCAGTATCTCTTCCCGAAGCTGAGGCGTTATGGCAGCGGAAGCAGATGAAGAGACCATCGCCCTTGCTACTGTCCTCAGCGATTCCTTCAATGGTATGCAGAAGATTTGCTCAGTCGCCGCGAATTCTGCCGTCTTTACAATGCTGCCGCTGCTCACACCAAGCCAATCTTTGAACACGCGCATCCGTTCCTCATCCTGACTGAGCCATTCCTCAACGATTTTGATCTGATCTATCACGCGTTCAGGGTCCCGTTCGATCAACTGCTCGCAGATCTCTTTTGCCTTATCCAGCGGGATCTCTCCATATTTCTGCCAGATCTCCCGACCCAGAATCCGTGGAAGGAATAGCTCGTAGTTATCGTTGCGCTGGGCGAGAGAATATGATACCCACAGGAATCTGGCCAGGTCCTTGTCCTGACCGATCTTTGCCATGAGCGGAATCGCCTCGCGCACCAGCCGCTCTAACGCTCCTACGAGTTCAGGATACTTCTCCCGCAGTTGTGCTATCTTCTCATCGCTATCCAGCCTCCGCTGCAATCCTATTGCTTCGCTGGGAAGGAGCGCTCTGGAAAGGTCAACATTCAGAATCGCCGACAAAATCACATTGTTGCATTCCACCGACGATATGTGTCCCGGCAGAGCTTCTCTGTATTTCTGTAATCTCTCCATATTGTCCCAGAAATCTGAACCCCGCAACTGATTCACTTCCTCCGACCAGCGATAGCCCTTCTGAGAGAATTCCAGCAATGCCTGAGGAGTTACAGTGATATGATTACTGCGCGCTATGTAATCCGAGACCAGAAGGTTCTCATCATCTCCTTTGGGGGATATAATGCAGAATCTTCTGCCCTGTACGTTATCCTTATATTTCTCCAGTAGATTCCTGAGCTGCAGATCGTTATCGTAGGAGATCACATCGAATTTCCGCTCCAGAATCGCAAGATTCTCCAGAGAGGAGATAATGCCAGATGGGTCAAATAGAAACAGCATATTGCGCGGCGATGGTGTCTTGAAAGCCATGTATGATTGAAGTAAAGTTAGATCCATTGTTCTGTAGCTTCCTGGTTAAAGTATCCAAAATTCGGCGTGGTTCACAGTTAAGGTACCATTTTACCGTGAGCAATGCTTCTGAGAATTTAACCACTAATTGCACGAATTATCACGAATTAAGAGTGATGAGTGACAAGTGATGAGTAAAGAGTAGCAGGAACTAATCACTCTTAATCCGTTATTCCTTCACTTTTCTTACTCTCATGATTAGCGTTAATTAGCGAAATTCGCGGTTCCAATCTCCTGCATAATTAGTGCTAATTCGTGAAATTCGTGGTTTCAGATTCCTGAATTGTTACCTTAATTCTACTGGAGAATGAAACATCCCCAAAATTCTGGTATCAAAATTCGGACTACCTGGCGATGTTTTTCACGGCTTCGGAGCCGAGGCGATCTTCCAGTTGCTTGAGATATAAACTGCGCGGCTCAACACGCTTACCGCGAGACTCCCACCAGCCGTCAGGCTCACGCGTGCGTTTCGTTCCTTTGCATCCGATAGCGAAATTTTGTGCAGTTGGTGGTTTCTGGCAGGTGATGCGGTCAGCAGTGCAGTTCCAGAAAACCATCTGCGCCCCTCTCCAGCCGTGACCAGTACCCGCTGCGCCAGCGTTCTGAGCATTCAGAGCATTGCCGTTGACGATCACGTTATCGTATAACGTGCCGGTTGCCCAGCGATGGTGTGGCCCAGAATCGCTGTGAGCATTGTCGGCATTGCAATCCAAGAATACGTTTGGTCCAGACACTACCGAGTGCATCACGAAATCGTGCCGCCCATGACGCGTATAGCATCTTTGTATGAGGTTCAACTGACCTGTGATCCAGAACGAATAACGCCGGCTGCCGGTGATCTTGCTTATGGGATCCAGGCATTGGGAATCCTGAACTGTAATGGATCTGGCCCATCGTGAGATGCCAACACACCCATAGCCAAAGTATCGGCTGGTCACGTCGCGCACCCAGCAATCGCGCGCCTGATCGATGACAATCATGTCCCACGCATGAGCCTCGTCATCCTTCCCCTCGAACTCCGACTCACCCCGGAGGCTCTCTATACCAACTTGCTCGATCCTGCCGGGAAACTCGTATTTGTAGACACTTCCACCGCCATATTCCTTCTGAAATGAATTGACCACCGGAGCATCAACCGTGATACGGTTAGCCTCAATAGCGGCGATAGTTCTCTGAAAGACCATATCCTTCGATCCCGGTTTCCATTGCTTGACGTTGGGATGACTCATGGGAATGCGATCCATCCCGATCTCGTGTATCCACTCAGCCGTACTGGGTCTATGGACAATGACTTCGTCACCAACCTCAAAACCCGATACGTCCTCGACGTGAAAGCTGCGAGCGCCCACTGGTACATAATCATCGGTGATCTCCTGCCTCGTCCCGCGAATTTCTCTTGGGCGACCTTCGCCATCGACTTGGATAAGCGTATGCTGTTTTCGCTGCGGAGCAATTAGAACGGTACCATCCTCACCAGGACCATCGCCTCTAAGCACTATCCCGCTGGCGGCGATCTTCAGTGTGCCGTTTAGACGATAGCGGCCTCTTCTCAGTAACAGCGCGCCTCGGAAACCGTCCATCCCGCGTGGGAGTTTTGATATTTCGTCGATGGCTGCCTGGATTCGAGGCAGATCATCCTCCGAATCCTCATCAGGGGATAACGTCAGTTTGACGGGCACTTCGGGGATTTTCACGCCGCCCATCATATATCCGCAGTAGGAAAAATCAGGGATCGTGTCTCCCTTATCCGTGTAGGGTTCGTAGACCAATTCTCCATTACTTCCGGGATGCACCAGCTTAGAGTAGTTAGCTTCCCCAGCCCGTGCTAGTGATAGCAGAAGTAAGGAAAGCCCAACCGTACATATAAATTGGTTATAAAGGCACATTTATCAATCCTTATGCTTGCTAATTCTTTGTCCCGTAGGGACATTTGAAATTAGCCTCAGTCTCCATCTGCTTTGATGCTACCCCAGGTGGTTGCCAGCTTTTCAGGACCGCTGACAGCCGCTCCGTTCTTCCCTACCAGGTGGTATCCATTGCCCGATGAATCGCGGAATATCTCCACTTTATTGTGCTCATCGAAATGCCATAGCGCAACTGTATCAGCGTCCGGCTGGAATCTTTCCTGTGGAGGGAAATCTCCCTTAGCTTTGTTGTACCGCTGAACCGTGGAGATTCGTATCTCATCAATGTATCCCGCGAAAGGCGCCAGATCCGAAAAAACAAATCTCTCGCCATATCCCCCCACCACGAAGCTCTGATGTGGTATCACGCCTAGCTCTACATAGCATGACATATCATCATTTATCACATTTGTGCGCCACGGCACATCAATCCAGGAATCATTACAGATCCATACTGCCTGACTACCAGTCATCTGAAAAGCAACGTGGTTCCATTGATAGGACGGTAGAGCCCAAAAAATATACCCAGTACTATTACAAAACTTCTTAGGCCACCCAGGTGGCCTGGTAGTATAAGCACACATACCGACAATATAATCGCCTTCACTAAGTTTGTCTTTCCTCCACCTTTTCAGTTCCTCTATTATCTTATCATAATCTGGATTGTCATTGCTGGCCACCTCCATAGCGACCTGCTGATAAAGAATAACAGACCTCTCTTCTTTGTCTGGCTCCAAAGTAGGGTAGACCCATGCCTCCACAGTCAATGTCTTTGTTCCCGCCTCAAACAGCATACCATAGGTGTCGAAGTCAAGGACAGCATAGTCATTTTCCCCATCGAGTGCCAGATAATTGCCACCTGCTGGTGAAGGTGGAGGAACATGAGGTGCGCTCCACACAGATGGTGTGGTCATGCAAAGAAAGATGACTGTGAAACATGTTGCTACCTGAATGTTTTTATATAGTTTTGATAGAAGCAGAAGTTCGGGCATTCGGAATTACCTCCCCTATCGTATTACCAACGGTAGAATTCACAAGTTCACCATTTAACCTCCACTGGTTCGCCTGTCTCGTGAGATTTTTTCACCGCCCGGCATATTGCTATTGCTTTTTTCCCTGCTTCGCCGCTGGCTCTGGGTTCTGCGCCTGTTTTGGTACATTCTATGAAATGCTGAATCTCCGCCGTGAACGCGTCCGCATCCAGGTATTTTTCCTCATGGACGTTTTTCGGATCACTGCGCAGGGCGTAACGGATAACCTCCGCGGAATCAAAACTCCCTGAGACCTCTGCCACACCGTTCTCGTTGGCGATGTAGTAATCCTCGAAATTGAATCCCGGCATTGACACCATCCCGGCTCCCACCGTTGCGATGGATCCATTTTTAAATCGCAGCGTGTAGACAGCGCAGTCGATCTGCGGCGCGCGATGCGGCGCGAAAAAAGTGCCGCCTTCAGCATATACTCTCTCCACATCGCCCATCAGGAAGCCCAGTGTATCCGCTGCGTGGACAGCGTTTTCCAGTATGGGGCCGCCGCCGTCGTCCTCCTGCCAGAACCAGTCTTTATTCGACATTCCGGGATGCGGATACCTGTGCAGCATGTACCTTATTGTGCCAAGCTCCCCTTCTACCAATTCTTTCAGCCTGACCAGCACTGGCACGAATCTCTTCTTGTGACCGATCATCAGGGTTACCTTCTTCTCTTTGCAGATGTCGATCATTCTCTGGCAGTCCTCCACAGTGCTGGCCATAGGCTTCTCCGCGAGGACGTGAATACCCCTTTCAGCCGCCATTTTAGTCAATGGATAGTGCGATTTCGGCGGTGTTCCGAGTATCACTCCGCCCAGTTTTTCCTTGTCAAACATCTCCTGGGCTGATGTGTATGCTTTAACTTTACAATCCTCACCCGTCTGCTGTGCAATATCCGGCACGATGTCGCAGACACACGCTAGTTCTGCGCTCTCCATGTCGCTGACCCTACTGACGTGATTTTTTCCAACCCCGGCCAGACCGATCACTGCGATCCGCATTCCGTGTCCTCCCTCAATTGTTTTATACCAATTCCATAGTTATGCATTATGAACTTGAACGGTTTTCTTGATCACCCCCATCCTAACCTTCCCCCATCAAGGGGGAAGGGATTTCTGGCTTGATCAAGAGTACCCGTTTCTCAGTCAGAAGCCAGTGGTCAGAAGAACCGTCAGTTCCTTCCCCCTTGATGGGGGAAGGTTAGGATGGGGGTGATCCGACGAGACTATATCCGCGCCAGTATGTCGCGGATGTATTCTACGTCCTCGCGAGTCCTTGCTATTAGATGCCCCATATTGTGCTCATAGAAATTGTGGAAGCACAAAGGGCCGTCATATCCTGCCTTCTTGAGCATCTTCAACACCAGTTCCCAATCCACCAAGCCATCAGGCACGGTAGTCCACTGCTTGCGCCATTGCAATTTATACGATTCCCGATGCGGCACCAGGAAGGGAGCGGAATTCTTGACACCCACGTAGCACAGGTAGGGCATGATAATATCTATGCCTTTCTCCCAATCCTCCTGTCCCTCCTGCTGGATCATATTGCCGGGATCATAGTGACTGCCTATGTGCTGAGGGTTGAATCCCTTGAGCAGGAAATAGCTCATGCTGGAACTGCAATGCAGCGTTCCGCCGTGCATCTGTATGACCGCTTTGACGCCGTACTTCTCACTCAGTTTCTCCAGTTCTGCGATGGTACTTCTGGCTCTCTCGAAATCGTCGTGAAAAGTTCCCATGCCTTTGTATCGAAAGCCTCCATAGCGATACATTTCCACGCCGTTATCAACAAAGATCCGATACATATCCTCAAATCCCGGATCACTGACGTCTGTGAGACCGGTGGTAGCGCTTTTTGTGCTCAATCCAAACGAGTGCATGATCTTTATGTATTCAGGGAGTGAATCCCTGAGAGTATCATAAGTCACCCAATAACCATCACGCACCATAACGTCAACGCCGTCAAATCCAATATTCTTAAGAGTTTCGCCCAGTTTCTCTGCTGATAGCTCCCTGAAAAACTTTGGAAATTCGAGAAATTCCATGATACTCCTCCATTTCAAGTATGTTTTGAATTCAGTATAGACAAAGATTAACACAATTTCTCTCAGAAATCCACAACATTCTTTGCTGTTGAGATGCTGACCGCTATATGCTATAATCCAAACAGGAATCATGCTCTTTCTATGTAGACCACCAACGAGGTATAATATGAAATACACATTTGGGCCGGTGCCCTCGCGCAGGTTGGGCATGTCGCTGGGAGTGGATATAGTTCCATTCAAAACTTGTTCGTTTGATTGTGTCTACTGCCAACTGGGCGCGACCACCAGCAAATCTGTGCAGAGGCAAAGTTTTGTCCCTGTGAAAGATGTGATAGATGAGCTTCGGGCGGTACTTGGTAAAGAAGGCGAGAGGATAGATTTCATAACTTTCTCCGGCTCTGGTGAGCCAACGCTGAATCGCGATATAGGCGAGATAATCAGCCAGATCAAATCATTCTCCTGCGTGCCGGTTGCCGTAATTACCAACGGTTCGCTTTTGCACAGAGAAGATGTGAGGAAGGACTTGGGCCGGGCGGATCTGGTTGTGCCTTCCATTGATGCGATAACGGAGGAATCCCTCTCAGAGGTTAATCGTCCACATGAAAGCCTATCTGTGAAAATGATTGTAGAAGGCCTAAAGCTGTTCACTCAGGAATTCACAGGGAAGATATGGCTTGAGATTATGGTTGTCAAAGGGATAAACGACAGTCCGGTGGAACTGAAGCAAATGGCAGATCTGGTGCGAGGCCTGAGAGTGGATAAGATTCATCTCAATACGGTTGCGCGACCACCCACCGAAGAATTTGCTCACGCCATCACCGCTGAGGAAATGAACCGTATCGCAGGAATGTTCGACAGCCGCGCTGAGGTTATCGTCGATTTTGATAGATTAGTAACGAAAAAAGTGAATGGCAAGGACGTGGAAACCCAGGTAGTATCCCTGATCAGACGGCGCCCCTGCACAGTCGATGACATTTCCAACTCTCTGGGGATCCACCGAAACGAAGTCATCAAATATGCTGACCACCTCACAAAAAGCGGCTCCATAAAACGAGTAAAACACGGCGACAAATGGTATTACGAACGCACCCCAGAAATCTAGAATTTCAGTCAGGAAGCGTCCATTGGTGGCCTCTTCACCCCATTGGGTATCTGTTGGGCGCTACCTACCCACCATATCATCTCTGGTCTTCCATATTCTTTGGCTGGCTCATAAAATATCTGGTGCTAAAACTCGGCGATATAAAGCGATACCGCGCCATACGCCCATTCTTTATGGGAGTGGTGGTGGGCGAGTATGCCATGATCGGTATATGGACGATACTCGGATTGTTTACGCACGTAGGATATTACGCCCTTCCCGGCTAGATTCCCTATTCCCACAATAGGTTGACCTATTGTGATAATTACAGACGACTAAAAGAGCAGGTATAGGTATAAAATTACTCTTGGTTGACCTTGAAAGCCCCGGTTTGGGAAAGGGAAATCCAAAATGAACAAAATCTATCGACGAAAGAACACTATGACTGAAGATGCTGAATTAGATATAGAAATTCAGCAGACGGAGCAGGAGGACGCTTTGGAAGAAGAATCTGATGAGGCCTCAGACGTTGGCTTAAGCGACGTTTCGGGCGAGATGGGAGAAAAAGTCCAGCAGATTGAAGCCCTTATAGCGCGCAATTCCGATTTGCTTCACTATCGTGCCTTTGACGATATTGATTTCATCATCGAGGCTATCGGTAGAAAGGATTATTCAGGCAGCCCAGCTCTGGATGTTCTGCCAAGTCACGATGGTATTGATCGTGAGCGGCGGGAAAAAGCAAAGGACTACATACAGTGCCTCAATTCCTGGGCTGAAGGAAAGGACGTGGAGGACGCGGTCGCAGAATTCAAAGCCAGTGAAAAACTACTGCGGAGCACTTATGCACAACTTGGTGTGCTGGACGAAGAGAAAAAGCAGCTCGCGTTGTTTTTGGCTGGGAATCTGGGTGAAAAAGTAGCTTCTCCCGAAGATGCAATACTTGAGGTCTCCGATGAAGAATTCATTAACTATGTATACAATGCTATACTGGGGCGCGGCCCCGATGATGATGATTTTAATCTGAGACTTATGGAACTAAAACGCGGTAAGACACGCCAGGAACTGATTACAGAGATACTTGAGTCCAGGGAAAGCGGTAGACGGATGGTGTCTGAAATCGCAAAATCCATCAAGGACTCCAACGGCAGCTAAGGCACAACACAAGTCCTCAAATCTATGCGTCTATGAGTCCGCGAGTGCATAAATTCATAGACGCATAGACCCATAGACTATCTCTCAGAACCACGTAGTATAGAGCGGCTCGCCCACTATCAGGCTCATTATCCCCCAGTAGCACCCCACGACGAAATCACCCAGCACCAATCCCATGAAGAATGGAATGGCTTTATTATAGCTTTTGATTCCCCCGAACTTCAGCAATGCCCACTTGATCACAGAGCAGACAAGCAGCGCGAACCAGTATACATCTATCGTCCCTGAGCTAATTCCAAGTATATAGCCAGCCGGATGAAACGGCCACCAGAAGAATCGCACTCGCCCCAACCAGATCAGAATCGAGAACATAAAACTCGTTCCCATGACAGAAAGCCCCACTGAATCCACCTGCGTGGGATGCTGTAGCCATCCACTCAGATTATTATAGGCCTGCCAGCCTGCGCCCAGCAATTCACCGGCAGTGCTCGCGCCGTATTTATACAGAGTGTAGGGATATATCCAGAAGGAAGCCCAGACGCCCACTACAATGGCAAGAAGCATGGCTATGGTCATCCTCTTCGTATTGGCTTTTGTGCGTTCTGCCATTTTGAAACCCTCAAGCTGGTGCGGCATAGGATGGCTTCTGTTGAATCTGTTAAACCAGTAAAAAAGAGAGAGTATCGCCAGGTTGCTGGTTCCCAGTCGACGCGTTCCCAGGGCGGCAACTATGATTGTCTGCGGATTAACCAGAACCATGGCATGGAGCGGCGGACCCATCTCAGCCCGCATACGCGTTATACTTATGGATATCGCGAAGTATAGCCCAAAGAAGATGGGAACCAGCCATAATGACATTCCCAGCTTTCCGCAAAAGATCATAAGAGCGCCCATCCCAAGTATTAGCCCTATCACCGCTGACCTATATCTCATAGGTTCTCTTGAATCATCTATCTTCGACATTCCAATGGTCTTCAGGAGAACTTCCTTGATATGTTTTCTGCTAGCCCAGAGCGCAATAACGCATAAAGCGAGTACCGCCCCTGTCGCCTGCTCACCAAAGAATGGGTACCTGGGGATGGTTCCCCAACCCATCATTCTGCCTAGAACCAGCTCTCCCTTCCGAAAGAGGAAGAAGAACCATGTGGAGAAGGTCATATCCAGTGGTATCAGGAACGATAAGCCTATGAGGAACGGGTAGAATCTTATGGGCATTGAGCCTATGGCATTCCACGGTGGTCGGGTAAAAAAGTTTCCAAGATCGTAACTTCCCTCTTTGATGGGTATGCGAGGTATAGAGGGATACATGAAATTCAGGCCGTTAATGATACTGATAGCGCCAGCTATACCGAAGCCAACCCACATCAGCTTGCTCCTGAAGAACTTGAAATTCGGCTCTGTCATTTTCAGCGGTATCTGGATAATGGGGTAAGAAAGCTTTTCCTGCTCGATCCAGCGTCGTCTTATAATAACATTGATGCAAAGCAGCATAAAGAACAGCAGACAGAGAAGAAAAGACCATGCGAACATAGCCGGAAGCCAATCCTTCACGTATTCGGCAACAAAAAAGTCCGACTCACCTTTGTAGAAGTCTCTGGCGGTGTTCAGGCCATCCACTACGAGCCATTCGGGAAGATGCTGCTGGAAGAGGTTAGCCCAGTCATTTTCAGGTGTGGCAAACCAGGTGGCGTGGGACAAAACCCCCATCAGGCACACCATATTATCATGTGCAGTAAAGGCAAGTGTTGTACACAGCATGACATATATCACAAGCATCTCATTTTGCGACAATCCACGTCTGCGAAAGAATCTTTCCAGGATAAAGTTGATGAAAATCAGAACGGCTAAGGCAAATACTGCTATCTGCGGCAATGACATGGAAGACCAGTGAAGCGAATGCCATATCATCTCCTGCAACGCGACAAGATAGACAAATCCCGGCATCAACAGCAGTCCGATAATGATGGACTTGATAGTAATATCAGATTTTGCTTTCCGTTTATTGATCAACTCTATCGCCTCAGGATAAATTCTTATTCCTCCATGTCTTCGTATTTTGGAATCTTCCGGGCAACAGGAAAAACACACCTGTCCACGCAGAGACAGCAGGCAACGAGACTGGAGACCTTGGATTACTTGATCTGTTCAAGAGTCATAAACGTATGTGGAGATCTTTCGGATGGGGAGAGCTTAAAGTCCATCCGAAAACCGTCGGTTGAGTAAACGCAGTTTGTATCGAAACCAGATTTTCGGATAGGCTTTAGATCAGCTTCCCCGTCGAGTTGGGGAAAAGGCTATGAGGGAAAAGCGGGATGGGGAAACTTATCTATCCCCTCGCTTTTTGCTTTTCTATTATGGTAGGTGAGGACTTACATCCTCAACCATGTCACCAAACTCGACGTACTGGACCTCTTACAATCTATATTATACATTAGCATGGAAGCAAAAGCAAGAGGATATTTTGTCCAGAGAACCTGGGAGCGCAGGCATCTTGCCTGCATTAGCTTCATCTAGTGCTCAGACACAGTGAATATTATGGATATATTCGTAGAACATGTCGCTGGATTGTTTACCAACGGGCTGGCAGCCTCGTTCTACTATAAGAATCTAGTGCTCAGACACACTAGATTCTTATGAAACAGGCGATTAGTATAACGAGAATCTGTACTTCGCCGGCTTAACAGGAACAGCAAAGCATCATCTGAGACAGATATTCTAAGCCTTGAGTTTATATTGACCTCTTAGAGATATTATGATACACTATCAGTGTCATTATTATGGATTTTTTTATTTGGCTTCTAAAGATACTTTTTGTGTAGGAACGGGTGAATACCTGTCTTTAATCAGCAATAATTTTATTTGAGGAGGATTAAGATGAGATCGAGATGTTTACTCGCGGCTGTGCTCTTCCTGGTGTTTTGCGCTAACACCTATGGTGTTCAGATAAGCGTATCAAAACTTACCGCAACTCCGGGTTCTGAGATTACTGTAGAAATAATCGCGGATGATGTCACTGGAATAGCTGGCGGCAAAATCGTGTTGGAGTATGATCCTGAAATCCTTACGGCGAAGGGCATTCGGAAAATGGATCTTTTCGGGGATCTGCTGCTGGCCGAAAGTCTGGAAGTCGCTGGTGAAGTTCGTCTGGCGATGGCGGGAGTCGCCGGGTTAGCCGGAGGAAGCGGAACTATAATAGAAGTGGACTTTGATATAAGCCCTGACGCTCTGGGTAGCAGCAGCACTGCTCTTAATCTGTTAGAGGTAGAATTGTTCGACGGCGACGGCAATAATCTTGACATAGTAATCGTGAATGGAACTGTCAACATTAAAGGGGTGGATATAACTGCAACAGGTGAGCTTGTAAGGCTGGCAGTTACTACGTTCATGTATGGCACTCACGGATTGGACACCAATGGCATTCTGACACACGCGCTGAAAAGCTCGGCGGTTAACCTGGATGATTTTCTTGGTAAGGATGTTACAGTCCAGGGCAGTCTGATACATGAGGGTCTCGACGGTGGCCCACCGTATATAGATGTCGTGGAAGTCACTGTTAATATTACTTTGCCGCCGGTTGTGAAAGAACATGGCGATGGTGGAGCAATACTGGCTCTGGAAGCTACCTACGATGAAGCCAATGTGCATGGACATACTTATATTGATATATGGAAAGGCAGTATACCTGTTGATGCCGAAGGTTTCCTGGAGTTCCAGATCGTCATGTTTTCTGGCAACCCCACGTTCAGAGGCACAGTTGACCTGCACGCTACTGACGGTGCCACTCTGCGGGACTCAGGAGCCGTGGATCAGAACGATCTGAGCGCTCATCCAGGTACCGATCTAAGCCAGTATGCCAGAGGCCAATGGTACCATCGGAAAATCTCGCTGGCTCCGCTGGCAGGTAAGACGATTGATGGCGTTATGATAGCTACCGATAGCAACGAACACAAAGCCGGCGTATTCAGAGTATACGTGGACAATATACAGATAACCAACGATGATGGCATTCTGGAAGCTATATGGATGGGAGAACCCACTATTCCCATCACAGGTACATCCTCTGCCACCGGTACAACTTTCGCAGGTACTACAGGCATGAGCAACTATGCTGTCACTATCGTCAGCGAAACGCCAGTCACTCCAAGAGGAAAACTTGCGGGCACATGGGGGAGTATCAAAAGCAGTCGGTAGGCCGTTGGGGAATTACTGGTTGCAATAGCTTATCTCCTACGGGGACGCCGGTTTAGTCGTCCCCTTTTTCTTTTACCTGCTTTATCACTCGCTTTGGGGATGCGTTATGGAACGGAAGTCTATAGCAGTTAGTTTCTCTCTACCTCAAGAGACATACAAACAGGTGGAAGAACTTGCGGAGCGGATGGGAATATCAAAGAGTGAAGTCTTGAGGAAGGCTCTGAAGCAGTATATCGCTTCCGAGAGAAGATGGCAACAGATAAGACAATGGGGTGAAGAGACGGCAAAGAGACTGGACATCAGGGACGAAGACGACGTTGATCGGATAATCTATGAATTCCGCCAGGAGAAATCCAGATACTAATATGGATCAATCACCTGATTTTGCTGCCTTTCTGAACTTTGTGTCTTAGTGGTTTAATCGGTAAGTTCGTATCGCCAAAATACCCGTAGGGGTACGCTGCGCGTGCCCGGGCACAAGCATTGTGCCCCTACTAAAGGGCTTTGCAGTGAATAGCAAGAGAGTTATTGCAGCCATGAGCGGCGGTGTGGATAGTTCAGTGACCGCCGCTCTTTTGCTGGAGCACGGCTTTGAGGTTATAGGCGTCACAATGCGTCTGGGATTTCAGGACGACGCTAATCATAATTCCGCGAGGCCTGCGTGTTGTTCCATGGAATCTGTGGAGGACGCGCGCGGCGTAGCGGCTCAGTTGGGGATTCCATTCTATGCGCTCAATTATGAAGCCGCTTTCAAAGAATTGGTGGTGGACTATTTCTGCGAGGAGTATTCCGCTGGCAGGACACCGAATCCCTGCATCATCTGCAACGAAAAACTCAAATTCGGTAAACTGCTCCATCTGGCTCATGAGCTAGAGGCGAACTACGTCGCTACCGGTCACTACGCCAGAATATCCCATGACGCGGACACCAACCGCTACATTTTGCGTAAGGGCGTGGATGCTCAAAAAGACCAGTCTTACGCGCTTTTCTCGCTCACGCAGGATCAATTGCGACACACTTTGACCCCATTAGGCGATTACACTAAGCCAGAAGTGCGGAATATGGCGGAGAGCATATCGCTAAAGGTCTCGCAGAGACCGGAGAGCCAGGAGTTGTGTTTTATACCGGATGATGACTATAACAGATTCATCCAGGAACGGATGTCGGATCGCGTAAAGCCGGGACCCATGCTGAATATGGCGGGAAATGTGGTTGGTGAACACCGCGGGATACAGTTTTACACCATAGGCCAGCGGAAGGGACTTGGCGCGTTTGGAAAGCCCATGTACGTCGTCAAAGTCGATCCCACTGCAAATACAATAATAATCGGAACTAAGGATGATCTCAAGGTCGATAGACTGACAGCCTCCTGCGCCAATTTTATCAGTATCCCGAAGCTGGACGAACCCACGAAGGTAAAAGCCAAGATCAGATACAATGATCCTGGCGCGGACGCGGTTGCATCCCCGCTATCTGACGACAGATTTGAGGTTATTTTCCACCAGCCGCGCATAGCCGTAACGCCCGGGCAGGCGGTGGTTCTGTATGACAGAGACACGGTTCTGGGCGGCGGCTGGATAGATTAGGACTATTTTGTCATTTAGCCGAAGTAGTATTAATCCTGAAGAACCATAAATTTGCTGATGCAATAGGATTAACAACAAGCTATTGATAGATAGGCGATGCATCATATCGTCTTATGTAGATTTCATCAATAGTCGCGCCTTCGCTCTGAGTTAAGAGCATAAGAACAACGTGCGCAATGTCCTCCGGCTGCATCCAGTCTGATCTGTCCGTTCCCGTTCGTGCATCCGCCGTCAGCCGCGTATCCACACCACCGGGACATATTGCATGTACCTTGATTCCATAAGGCTTTAGCTCCAAATTCAATCCCTTCGTTAGACCCAGCAAACCGTGTTTGGAAGCTACGTATGCCGCTTGATTCGGGTATGCCTTCCTGGATGCGCTGGAACAGATAGTGATGATGCTGCCGGATTTTTGCTTGATCATCACCTCAGCGACTTTCTGAGTGCAGAGGAACGCTCCGCGCAGATTGACGGCCATTGTTCTGTCCCAATCCTCCAGCGTTAGCTCAGAAACCGGCTTGAATATCGCGACGCCAGCGTTATTCACAAAAACGTCGATGCGGCCAAATGTCCTCAGCGTGTCCTCCACCATCCGATCCACGTCCGCTGATTCCGATACATCCGCCTGAATTGCCATAGCTCGGACAGATTTCCCTATCTCGCGCGCCACGCCCTGTACCTCGCTCAAAGTACGGGACGCTATGGCTACATCACATCCCTCCCCGGACAGAGCAAGCGCTATTGCCCGGCCGATCCCGCGACCGCCTCCTGTTACAAGCGCGACCTTACCATCAAGTCTCCCCATGAGTCTCCTCCAGTTCGACTTTCAATTGCTTTGTCAGGCGCGCCAATTGCTCCGGCTGTTCCTGTGCCAGATTATGATCTTCCCACGGATCAGCCAGAGTGTCGAAAAGCATGGATTCCTCGGCTTCGCCGAGGATCAGCTTATACTGTCGGTCGGCAATCATCCGTCTCTGGTTAAGTATGGAGACTTGAAAATCCCGGTGTGCTTCAGTTTCGCCATGCAAAACAGGAGTCAGAGAGCAACTATCCCAGCCATCTGGTATGGATACACCGCCATATTCCAGGAACGTTGCCGCCAGATCGGTCAATTCAATGAGCGCGTCATTGCTGCGTCCGGGATTTTCCACCCTCGGCCCGGCGATGATCATGGGAATTCCTGACGAGGGCCATCGCATTGTGCCTTTGCCCCAGGAATTGAAATCGCCCAGCATTTCTCCATGATCGGCGCTGAGGACTATAAGCGTATTACCCAATTCGCCGCGCCGCTCTACCTCCGCAATCATCTGCCCGCACCAGTAGTCCACGCACTCGATCATCGCGGCGTAGTTCCTGCGCACAGCGACGTGGTCTTCCGGTTCCATCCTTCCGCCGGGACGGTGTGGCTGGGGGAAGTCCACGCCGTTCCATCTTTCCAGCCACGAAGCGGGCGCGTCAAAGGGCGAGTGAGGACTGGGAAAATTCACAGTCAAGTGCCACGGCGCTTCACTGGGGAAGTTACTGAGCATTTCCAGGCCCATTCGACCGGCGTATTCATCCGTAAAACATTCAGTCGGGAGAGGATTTGCATAAGCCGCCTGCTTTCCAGTCTCTCTCCTGAACTCTCCCCGACGGCGATAATCATCAACGTGAGCCTGGGCGTAGCCAACCCGGTGCAGATAGGCCATGTATGGATCCTGGGGCTTTTCCGCCCCGCAGTTCACCGCGTCCAGTTTTCCAGCCTGATCCACTGTTTCCGTAAAGCCCAGAATTCCGCAGTTCTCCGTCCAGCCGTCCAGCCCGTACCACTTCGTCTTCTTATGCAGGTCAGTCTTGCCGACCGCGCCGATGCGGTAGCCGGAATCCCGGAGCAACTGGTAGTAAGTCAGGGAATCCAGCGGCAGATCGAAGCCGTTATTCGGCACGCGACAGCGGTGTGTGCGCAGCCCGGTTGCCAGCGAAGCGCGCGATGGAGCGCACAGCGGCGATGGGCAGACTACGCGGCTGAAGTTGATTCCCCGCTCTGCCAGTCCATCTATATGTGGCGTCCGCACCGGCAAGTCGGGATTGATACCCAGCCAGTCAGGACGCAGTTGATCGGGAAAGAAAAAAAGCAGATTCGGTCGTTTTGTCATCATTATCCTTCTGATCTCCTTCAACCGCGTTTACAAAACTCTATACTCAGAAGTGGATATTCCCAGCAGTTCCATCGCGTTGCCTTGCGCCATTGCGTAGACTATGGATTCATCCACATCCAGTTCCTTGATGAACTTAACTATGGGCAATTTCTGCCCTGCCTCAAGATAATCTGTGGCAAAGAGCAGTTTCTTCCAGTTGCGCTCCAGAAATCCCGGCGTGTAATCCGGGTCTCTGGTAAGAGCGTTGTGCGCCGATCCTGCCGACAGGTCTGCGTATAGATTGGGGTACTCCTGAAGCAGTATGTCGACGCGTCCGTCCGGCTGGATTCTTCCCTTCGGATAGCCTCCGCGCTCCTCATTGCCGCCTGAGATCTCCGCCCACCATCCGGGGCCATGCATTATAAAATCTGTCTCAGGCATCTCTTTGAGGAGCTTTTCAAGTCTGGGCAGACCAGCCTCGTCGATATTAAGGCCCGGGTCCAGGTGCATCAGAACTACCAGACCCATCGCGCCGCATATTTTATAGATTTTCTTAGATTTTTCATCATCTATAGCGAGTCCGACCTTATGTTCGCCGAATCCCTTGCATCCCATCTCCACAAAGGCCTTGATGGATCCCTCGACGTGATCACGTCGAGGATCAACGCAGCAGAATGGTATCAGCCGTTCGGGATACTTTCTCCACGCGTCCAGCGCCTCGAACGTTGTGAAATACGTGCCAGATGCTTCCGGGTTGTCCAGCGGCAAGAGCACCGACATACCGATCCCTAAGCTGTTCATGGTATCTATAAGCTGATCAACACCCAATGGCTTTGTGTTAGGTTTGGGGAAATGCAAGTCGCCTAAATGAACGTGAAAATCAATCATCCTGTCGTTCTCCTTATACTCAGGAAATGGAAACCACAAATTACACTAATTGGCACTAATTATGAAGATAAGAAATTTGTGATAATTCGTGAAATTAGTGGTTAAATTCCGTGAAAATCTGTGTTAATCTGTAGCTAATTCAAAGGATAGATGATTCCATTCTTTTCTCTAAAACTGCCTGAAACCTGGCTTTATGTCACGCGTTTCGAGTCTGGATGAAAGACCGCCCTTTTGCAGCGCCTCTTTGATAATCTTCAGCGCCGAGCGGCAAACATCAAGCGTGTAATCTATATCTTCCTCTTTATGCGAATACGAAATGAAATTCAACCCACCGCGTCGGAACAATACCCCGCGCTTGGCGGATTCTTGCAGGAACAATGTCCACGCGTCTCTGGTCAATTCCGGGCTTCCCATATCCAGCGTAAACGCGCCTATGGGAGCCAGTCCCGACTTACCAACGTTTAGCTCAAGCTCGCGGCCTATTTCAACACAGCCATCCATAAGCCGCTGTCCCATCTTCCACGTATGCTGAAAGACGTTTTCCTCCCGGAGTTCTCTGATAGTTGCCAGGCCCGCCGCCAGCGATAGAGCCTCGCCACCGTAAGTAGTTGAGATAACCAGGTCTTTCGCCACCTCCATTACCTCCCGTTTGCCAACGAAAGCCGACAGCGGCAACCCGTTGGAAATTCCCTTCGCGAAGGCCGCCAGATCTGGCGTTACGCCATGATATTCCTGCGCTCCACCCAGAGCTAAACGAAATCCGGTAACGATCTCATCAAAGATTAGCACTACACCATATTGATCAGCCAACTCCCGCACACCCTCCAGAAATCCATCCACCGGCGGCGTTCTTGGCTCCATAATGATACATGCAGTTTGGTCAGCTTCATTTTCGAGAATCTTTTTCAGTGATTCCAGATCGTTGTATCTGAATGATTTGATAAGTCCTCGCAAAGCCTGTGGGACGCCTTTCTGATTTGCTGAGGATGCGGTGAAGGTGTCATGCCATCCGTGATAGCCACAATGCACCACCTTCTCTCGGCCTGTGTATGCGCGCGCAACCCGGACGCAGGCTGAAGTTGCCTCCGCTCCCGATTTCATAAAGCGAACCATTTCCGCGCAGGGAACGGCTTCTATAATCTCTTCAGCTAACTCCACCTCCAGTGGGCTGAGTAAACTAACGATTGTCGCCTTCTCCAACTGCTCTCTGACTGCGTTGTTGACTCGTGGATAGGCGTATCCCAGATTGATTGGCCCCAGCGCCATGATGTAATCTATATACTCATTCCCATCTACATCGAAGACGCGGCATCCCTCACCTCTGTCCAGATATATGGGAAAGGCTCCCGGAGCATAGCCGTCCGGCCGTTTGCTATTGGTCTGAGAGCCGCCAGAGATAATCTGTATCGCCTTTTCGTATAACTTCAGCGATTTATCCAACTGTAGCTTTGGACTCCGTTCACTCATTTTGCTCCGTCCCTTCTAAAAAGAACAACTCCGTCCTCAATCATCCTGCCGATGATCTCTTTTAGATTTTCATATTCGCTTTCTGAATATACATGAGGTTCAAGGCGTGGAATAGCGACAGTTTTTTTTACGGCCGCGAACGCGTTTTTTATCTTTTCACCCTTATAAACAACAAGCAGATCCACATCGCTGGCCACTGTATAGTTTCCCTTTGCGTAGGAACCGAATAATACGACAAGTAGAAGCGGAAGCTCCTTTTTTAATGCCTCTAAACGTTCCTTGAGTTTCTGAATCAACTGCTGTTTGCTAAATGGAGGATAATAAATCCGAACAGAACTTGAAGATCCTTTCAGCATATTCGACAGACCTCCTCGCTTCTCGCGCTGTATATCTTCCTCTCGGAGAACCAGCGGGGTGTGCGTCTGGGTATCTGGCGGAGATATATGCTTTATCCAGTTCCAGGGCTTCATCCAGTAATTCATCTGGAACTTGATGGATTTTGGAAAGCTCATTCAGCAAGTCCGCCACCGAGTGTCCCCATGCTACTGCCCCCATTTTCTGGAAGACAGCCTTAACAGCCTTTTCCGCGGACTGTTGAGCGGAAAAACATGCCCAGTTATAGAACTCACCCTCGACATCGTTTATAGCATGCTTCAGGTCGCCATCAGCTTCATCTATCCAGTCCTTGCTGCGTTCCATTATACACCTCTCTGATTAACTGCAATACCACAACTCAGTATACATATATCCAATCCAGATGTCAACGAAATCCCCGAATTTGGGCTTTGCCGTTTGCGATGCGCATATTCCTCAACCGATGATATGGATTTCCATCGACTAATATTTTGAGGGTGTATAATAATTTTGCCCCTTTGGCAGTAATACCTACAAAAGAGATCATCATCCTGTTGGATATTAGCCCTTCTCACAAAGCAAATATCCTGAAGGAATATGTTTGCAGGATGATAAGATACATCTAAGCCGTACCGATGGCGCCGTTTGATTTTTTCGCTACTAACCTTTGATATTGAAATTGAGACATTTTCTTTCATCAGGAGGGGAGCATCGCTATGAAAAAATACCTCATACTGATATTTCTGACCCTTGTTTTATTCAGCACTCACCAGGCTTATTCTCAGGAAAATCCCATTCCATCAAGTGACGTAGTCTTTGCGTTGGATTATTCAGGTATCCTGAAGACAAACGTGTCTGCATCTCTAACGGTGGATATCTTATCAAAAATTCTGGGAGATTTATCCAGAGATTCCCGTATCAGTTTTGTGGTGTTCGCTGAACAGCCCGAACTGGCATTGCCTCTGACTCCTATCAATGAAGGGGATGCAAATGAGAAAATTGCGGATATACTGGATAGATTTATACATTCTGGAACCATAGCCACTGTCACCATTCAGAGTGGTGATACTCTGTGGAGTCTGGCTGGTAAGTATTATGGAGATCCCTTTCAGTGGCCCCCTATCATGACTATGAACAGGATCACCAATGCTGGGAAATCTATCGCTGTTGGGACTGCTATACACATTCCCGGCAAAGGAGCGATGGGGCTGTTCAGAGGTCATAGCCAGGGAGATTATATAAATCACATAAATATGCCCGAAGCTATTGAAAGATCCATTTATGAGCTGAAACATAGCGGCAGGAAAGATGCGAAGAAACTTATCATCCTTATGACTGATGGGATAATAGATGTGGGAGACGGTGTGTGGAGTATAGAGAGATACAGGTGGCTCAAGGATGAACTCACCGCGGAAAGCAAGGAGGCAGGAATACAAATATTCAGCATTATTCTTACGGATCAAGCTGACTTTGAAATGATGCAGATTCTGGCAAAGCAGACCAACGGCGGATATTACCGGGTACTCAAAGACGAGGATGCTCAATTGGCTGTCAGTGGCATTATGGGAAGTCTGGAAACCACTATAGCTGATCAGAAGCAAGAGCAAATCGCGGTAACAGGACAAGAGGAAATTGAGGTAATAGCATCCACAGAGGCCGAAGGAAGTTTCCCCTGGATGTTGGTATTAACGATAGTAGCCGGTGCAGCCGCGATAGGAATTATCGCTTTTGCAGTGACAAGGAGCAAAGCGAAAACCAGTAAAGATACAGGTCTTCCTGAGGCATATCTGATGGATCTGTCAGGTGTTACTGACAGGAAAACATACATGATAGACAAGCGAGCCATCAAAATAGGCAGGGCAAGTGGTACTGACATAGACTTATGTATTAGCAGAAATACGGTATCCGCGGAACACGCCCGGATAGAATACAAAGATAATGCCTTTTATCTCATTGATCTGGGTAGCAAAAACGGAACATACCTGAACGAGAAAAAGGAACGAATAACCGGTGAGGTTTCCCTGAAGACAGGAGATATTATATCCTTTGAGCAATACCAATTCAAGTTTGTGGTGCGCGGTCAGGTGAAAAAAGGCCAGACGCAGATAAGTCCCAGCGAAAGCATCAATACACAGTTGAGTCCAGCATCAGGCACATCCACCATGATCTCCACGAAGGATGTAGAAGACGTACAGATAAGTCAAGTGATTGAGGAACTGGAAAACATCGAAGCATATCTGATAGATGCAGGTGAAGCCACCAATGAGAAAACTCATAAGATCAACAAGCGAGTGGTAAAAATAGGCCGGCTAAATAGAGATGATATAGATATATGCATCGACCAGAACACTGTGTCCGCTGAACATGCTCAGATAGAGTACAAAGATAATAGCTTCTACCTCCTCGATCTGGGCAGCAGAAATGGCACCTATCTAAACGAAGGAAAGGAAAGGATAACCAGTGAGGTTCACATCGAGAATGATGATATTATCTATTTTGATCAATACAGATTCAGATTTGTGTTACGTGATCAGGATATCAGGAGCGAGGCAAGTTGAGTGAAATATCTGGATGCTGGATGCTGGATGCTGGACATATATGCGCGGCTAGTTCGAGTATCAAGTATCGAGTATCTAGTAGTCAGACACACTAGATTTTTATGAATAGGCAATTAGTAGAACGAGGCTGCCAGCCCGTTGGTAAACAAGCCAGCGGCATGTTCTACGAATATATCCATAATATTCACTGTGTCTG
>SDBT01004672.1_pt1 | contig 23175 bp, 18 predicted proteins | sample 2277101 | NCBI WGS metagenome assembly SDBT01 (sample SAMN10404973, study PRJNA504765) | marine sediment metagenome | isolation source: marine sediment core GS10_PC15, 103 cmbsf | place: Arctic Ocean: Southern Knipovich Ridge | collected 2010 | reverse complement strand
AAGGGTATCCCAAGAAATTGGATAATACATCCTTAAAGATTGAGACTAATGATGGATTTAAAGAGACAATCAAAGAGATTTTACCAGCAGCAGAAGGCAGAAATGCAAAGCTGTTGGATATTGATACAGGAAAATGGGGCAGAAAATCAGACTTTGGCCAGAACGATCGCGAAACTCATAAATGGGTAAGAGAGAATGGACTTGATTTGCTCGGGTTTTTTGAAAGAGGACGGTTTGGTTTATTGGCCTTTGATGTGGCAGTTTTGCCTGTAAAAAGCCCGGATTGGCAGCGGTTAGCAGCTAAAGATATTATAGAAAATAAACTATTGGACCAGATGGAGCCAAATAAAATAACTCCGATGTTGCCGGTGGAAACTGCAGACGCTCCTGCAACTTATCTTTTTAGAACACGTGAGAATGGAATAGGCATTCTGCAGATAACCGGTTTTAGTAAGAATCCCAAAGGCGTGAAAGTTCGGTACAAATTGGTTGGAAACCCGACAGGGCAGGTTGAGGGGGAGGAGGTTTATGGGCTTAGGCTTGGGCTCAGGGCTGTGAAGGAACAATTTAGATATGATGAAATACCAGTGTTGAAGGCTGTGTTGGTAAACAGTGGAGAGAGAACTTTTAGCATTGTGCCGCATCAGACTAATTTTAAGGTTATGGTTACAGGGAAGATGAGTGGTGGTTTCAGAAGGCATGAGGACGTTCAGACTATTTATACTGAAATCAAGCCGGGCCAGAGGAAAGAGATTGAGGTTGTTCTCGATGAAAACTGGTTTACTAAGGCAAGGTGGAAAAGGCTGATATTTGAACCTGGGAAGTATTCGGTGGAGGTTGAGGTGCCTGTTGGGACTAAGACGAATATACCGAGGAATATCAGACTTTTGAGTAATCCGGTTGAGTTTGAAATTTTGCCGGAAGAAACCGCTGGGCAGGTTGAGGGGGCACGCAAAGCAGGAGAACAGGTCGCCAGGTGAACAGTGGAACAGTTGAGCAGGTGAGCCCTTCGACTTCCACATAGGTCAGCGGCGAGGGTTAAACAACCCACAGCAGTTCTTTACAATTACCTCTAACACAACAGCAGGTATGGTACGTGCAAAACACAAATGCCCGCAATCGCCACGGGCACAGGGTGCAGCCCATAACAAAGAAAAACACAGATTTTTGCAAGTAATCCCTTGCTCGGCCAGCAAATATGTATAAAATACGGCCCAGAGCGGTCGGATGGTGATATGCCAAGGAACAAACATCCGCCGGCGGAGTTCGTATAAATGTGATGATGTGTAAAAAAGGGGCGGTGCTATGAAACTGGAACCGAGGAAGATTTCCGGCAGGGAAAAGGATGAGGCGTCAATAAAACATCTGGAGCAGTTGCGGTTCAGATTGTACGACTACGATGTTTCGAACGCCCGCAGGACGGCGTTCAACTTGTCCTGGATGCAGGAAGACGGTCTGGACGTGCTGAAAGAAGCACTTTTCGGCACGGCAGGCAGAAGTACCAAAAGCGCCGCTGCATACGGGCTTCGCAGAATGCACGGCAGGATGAAAAAACCCGCCAGAGAGTTGCTTACCCAGGGCCTTGAAAGTCAGAACCGTGATACCATAGAGGTATGCAAAAACGCCATATGGCTGGCAGAAGGCGGAAAGCCTAAGAAGTTTACCGATCGGCGCAGAAGTCGTGAAAGAAAGTTTGGGCCCCGGGAAGGTATCAGAAGAGGTATCGCTATAAACGAAATCCGCAGAAGACCCAGGGTAACCCATAGGACGCCTGAAAGCAGGCATATTATACAGGGTGAAGATTATTCACGCAGGGCGCCTCGGCGGAGGTGACGGGGCGTCAAGCAGGTATCCATTTCGAAATGGGGGCTGATATGACTTAATCGCCGGCGTGAAATCAACTACCGGCTGACGGGTGAGAGTTTTTTTATGCAGGGGGTTGTTATTCTTTTTTTAATTTCCTGACGTCTTTTATTATTTCGTTAATTCGCCATTCGATTGATGAAAGTATCCAGAACTTGAAGTGATTAATGCGCATCTGGCAGTGTATAAGGTAAATGATTTTTAACGATAGTGTTACCGTCGCCAGTTCAATCATCAACAGCCGCAGTCTGTCACCGCCGATTATTGAAACGGTGACGGAAACAATGATTATAACAATGAATATGCCATTGAATAGCTTTGTACGAAACTTCGGCAGGCCGCCGATTTTGCCGACTATGGCCCTGACGCGTTCCTTTTCCTGCTGAAAGTGTTCCAGTTCGAGTTTCAGGTCACTTATTTCGTCCTCAAAATTTTCATGTTTGTCTTTCATAACTTTTTCCTTTTAACGAAATCTTTATTATTCTTAAAGCCTGTAAATCTGCGAATCATCTGCCTCGCTAAGCTTTTTGTGCCGGTATGATACCCCATTTCTTTTAGACGCACAAATCCTTAGGCCGATTTTTATAGAAACTGTTCGATTTGGCAGTTACGAGCCGGGACAGTGATACCCTCAGGTTTTGCTGCTTGAGCTGAAAAATACTGCTGTGTGCCGCTTAATGCTGCTATAGCTATATGCGAGAATTTCTTATTGACAGAGTCGGCTGTATATGACAGACTTGCGTCAATTTATAAAGGTCAATCAAGAAGGAGAAATTCAGAATGGCCAAAATGTCAGCAGTCAGGATACCCAGTGTTAAGGGCATGCTTGTTGATGCCTGCACTCGAATCAGGACTTTTCCGGTGTGGCAGCGGTTGCAAGTCGGGGCCGGAGGTTATCTCGAGCAGGGATGGGTAATTGCAAACCACAAGCTGGTTTCTTTCAATGCAGCCTTTATTTCCTCGGTGCTGAATCTTCCTGAAACGGTAGAAGGCAAGCTGGAAACGCTGAAATTCATGTTTCTCAGCTGGGAAACAATTATCTCGGTGGTGATAGTTTATCTTTCATGGCATATAGCAATCGCCGTGCACGAAATGGGCCATTTTTTAAAGGCGGCGGACCTGGCGGCGTTAAACAAAGATTCGCAGGACTCGGCGGACGAAATGAAAACAAAAGACCTGCTCAGCCGGGCGGTGTGGTTTGCAAAGATGTTTATAGCTATACCGTGGGGCAGGTTCGGCGGCGTGAAAAAAGACGAAGGAAACTACGCGCCCGACGCTCCTTATAACCTTGCGGTGGCTGCCAGCGGACCTGTTTACAGTATCCGTCTGGCGACGGTGTTTTTGCCGATAGCGGGCCTTTGTCTGCTGTTCGGGCTGACGCTGCGTGCCGAAGGCGTCATTTACGCAGGCAGGTTCTTCCTGGCACCGGGACTGGTGGCACTGCTGGACTGTTTTCTAGCGGATAGAGGCAAGCTGAAAGAATTCAAGATGCGAGAGAAAACAGCTGCCGAGCAGGCGCAAAGAGCCGCCCAGGCTGTTGCAAAAGAAAGCTGGTTTGCCAGGGCCGCGCAGGTCAAGAAGCAGATGCTCGAAACGAGGATACAGACCGTCAGTCTCGAAGATGGCACCAAGGTTCAGGCCCCGTGGCAGTTCAGGAACTGCGCTATGGGCGGATGCCATACCGAAAAGGAATATCCTGAAAGTAATATCAGTATGCAGGAAAGTATGTTTATGCCGCTTTCGCCAAAGACATACGAGGATGCCCAGGAAATGACGGTAAAGCTGCAGTACCGGCTGAAAGAGATTATCGAATCTGCGCCCGGCGCCAAGGTTATGGGTATCGGTCTCGAAGGCGGTATAGCGCCTTACATAGATAAAGAACCGGCAGACCGGGTGCCCGAGCAGAGGATGTGGAGGATGATGAAACAGGCCATACTTGATTGTGAGTATGTGCCGGGCGTGGATGTGGCTATCGCCCTTGACCCTGCTGCTTCGGAACTGGAGAACGCCTATAGAGAGGAAACAGGCCAGAAGGATTCGGTTGGAATGTACCGCTTCTGGAGGGACAAGAGCAAAGTGGATATGAGCCGTGACGAGGTGCTGGGGCTGTATAGAGAAGCAATGGAAAACGATATTCCCGTGTTGTCTATCGAGGACGGGTTCGGGGAAATGGACCATGCCGGCTGGAAGCTTCTTATGGAGGGTGACAAGCAAAGGAACATCGAAGGTCTGGCAGAGAAGATATTCATTATCGGTGACGACTTAGTGACCACCAAAGACGAAAATATAGAAAAGTGCGCCAGGAACGGGGAGATAAACGCCACTCTTATAAAGGCCAACCAAATCGGGACCCTGTCGGAGACGGTACTTGCCATGCTTACTTCCCTGGCCTATGGTGCTGAGCTGGTTGTTTCTCATCGTTCCAAATCTCCCAACGACCCGTTCGAGGCGGAAATTGCAACGGCAATGAACGCCCTCGGTATGAAGGCAGGCGGCGGAGCCAACACCGAAAGGCTGCAGAAATATGGGCGGGTAATGGAGATAATCGCTCTTGCCAGGGCCGGCCAGAGACAGATGACCGAGGAAAGAAAGCAGGAAATCCAAAACAATCTTAAAGAGTTAATTTTCACTTTGACCGGCAGGAAAGATATAGAGCTTGCATCGGACGCTGCTGAGCACGACATCGCGGCTTTGCTGATTGGGATGCTGGCAATTGAGGCGGTCAGCGGAACAGAAGAAGCCACCAACGCAGGTATTCCTTCAGCGGCGGCGACACTGTTCCTCGGTAAAACAGGCGTCATTCGCTTCAAGGGTTCGACACCGCTGGGCACCAGCGCAGGCGTTGACGAAGCAATCCATTACGTGGACAGCATTATCCTTCGCAGCGGGCTTACACAAAAGTATCCGGATTTATTCAAGGACGCCGGCGACGGAACATACCGATTCAACAGCGGTGTGGAGTTTCAAGCTGTTAAGGACAAAAATGACGATGAGCTTCTGAGTCTATGGAATCGCGCCAGGCGTTACGAAGGCAAAGGCTGTATGGAGGCGGTAAAGCACATTGAGACGGTGCTGGCGAAGGCGTTCGTAGGAAAAACTGTGTCGCAGCTTGGCAGTCTGCTTGATGCCGACAGAAAGCTGCTTGGTCTGGAGCACGAGCAGGCGGTATCGGCGGGAAGAATAGACGCAAACGCCTCAGCCGAAGAAAAAATACGAGTTATGCAAAGGAAAGGTGTGCTCGGTATGAACGCTATATTGTCCTTGTCTCTGGCGCTGGGCAGGGCCATCGCAGCCAAGGACGGCAAGGAACTGTGGCAGCTTATCCGCGAAATGGCCTCGGAAACAATGGCAAAGTTCGTTGCTGCCAATGCCGACGGAAAGGACCTGGCGGCGATGCAGGCTATGGATTTTGACGAATTGAAAAAGGAATTCAGAGCGACTTCCAAAAAAGCAATTGAAGAAAAGAAAAACATTTACGAATTGCTCAGGCAGCAGCTTGTTGTATATCCGGTATAGAAAAGCAGGTTGACTTTAATTGACCCTGGATTTTCCAGGTCAAGTTGTGCGAAGGAAATAAAATTTGTTACAATAGTACTTATAGAAGACGTTTGATTGAGTTGTCGTTATTTATTGATCCTGGCAGCGTGCTGTTGTAGGCCAACGAGGAAAAGAAAAAACGGCAGCTTCTGTCAGCCGGATGGGACGATTTGAAAGGGAAATTCTCACACAACCACAAAACCCCAAAGCCCTGATGAGCGTGATATGTCACAGATGAAGCGTGATATGTCGCAAAGTAAATTAGCAAAAGTCTCATAACGATCGAAGAAAATGATATAAGTTGTTTATTTCAAGGATGTTAAGTAAAATAGCCACAATTAATTGAACAGCCGAAGGGCAAAGAGCTTGAATACCGCATCATCGCTGTCAATAAAGCAGGCGATGGAGAGCCGAGTAATACCGAGATGGTTGTGCTGTAAACGGTAAATATGAACGCTGGTGGCGCAGTATTCTACTTCACTGTGCCCTCGGCGGGTTTTTGGACACGGATTAACACGATTTTTTAACGGCTAAAAGTAAATCCTTGATAGTTCAAAGTGATTTTTGTAAAAGTATCGATGTCGTACGGAGAAAATCATGTTCTGTAACCGTTTAAATGGGAAATGTCAGTTTAAGGTTAAGAAAGGAAATCAATGAATATTTATGTAGGCAATCTGTCCGGTGAGGCAACCGAAGATGATTTGCGTCAAGCTTTTGCGGCCTTTGGTCAGGTCGAATCTGTCAATCTCATAAAGGACAAATTTACGGGTGAATCAAAAGGTTTCGGATTTATTGAGATGCCCTCCAAGGATGAAGCACAAAAGGCGATAGATGAAATGAACGGCACGGATTTGAAAGGGCGCACTCTTAATGTCAATGAGGCTCGCCCCAAAACCGACCGTGGTGGCGGTCGAGGCGGTTACGGTGGCGGTCGTGGCGGCGGTGGCGGTCGAGGTGGTGGTGGCGGTCGAGGCGGTTACGGTGGTGGCCGCCGCTACTAAACAATTGAAAAATATGTGATGGGATGGTTGCCGCGGGATTATAGATTTACAGGTATTCCGCGGTTTGTAAGGTATTGTTTCATCTCTGTTATAGAGTAATTTCCGAAGTGGGTGATTGAGGCCATAAGGACGGCGCCGACACCTCCCTCGATTATTGCGTCGTAAAGGTGAAGGAAATACCTTGAATTAATCCCGCAAATTCATATAATTATAACACAAAAGATTGGACCATCCTTCGTCCCTTAGACCTAAGGCCCAGGGGGACTACGGAGGACAGGCGAGTCCGCCAAAGGCGGTTAAATTTAATTTATGAAGGCCAGGGCGGTCAACGTCTGCACAAAAGCAGCAGTTGGAAGAAGTCCGTGTCATAAAAAACCATGTTTTTGTGTAAAGTTTCAACAAAGCTGCCTCGGAAAAGAAAATCCTTGATAGTTCAAAGTGATTTTTGTAAAAGTATTGAGGTCGTAACGGAGAAAATTATGTTCTGTAACCGTTTAAATAGGAAATGTCAGTTGACAGAATATTACAAGGTGCAAAACCATGAATTTCAGGCGAAAGAAAAGCGGCAGTTTCAAAATCTTTGAGTTAAAAGCAGACATGCTGACAGCTTTTGTTACGGTTTTTTGTTGCGTGCTTGTTTCCATGCAGAATCCGGCATCGGGCGATACGTCGGCCTGGCCTTTAGCGGCGCCCATACCTTTTGAATACAAAGTCATAGATGACGCCTGTTTTGGCCACAGACAGGTCGGTGATATTGATGGAGACGGCTTTAACGATATAGTCGCAGTCAATCAAACCGAAAGTCATGGCGTGGTTCTGAAAAAGCAAATCCCTGATAAGCTTCTCTGGTATGAATATCCCCACTGGAAAAAGCGTACCATATGTGAAATCGCCAAATTAAGCGACTATAACCGGTACAGTGCCTGCGATATGGAGATTGCCGATATTGACGGTGACGGTGATTTGGACGTTATTTGCCGGCTCGCGGCCGAAGGCCAGGACGGGATGAACTGCTGGTTCGAGAATCCAAGGCCTAAAAGAAAACCCGGCAAGGCTGCGTGGAAGCGCCATGACATAGGAAAGACCGAATACGTCAAGGAAATAGAAACGGCTGATTTTGACCGTGACGGCAGGCTCGATGTGGTCACCCGCACCCAGAATATGCTGTATGTGTGGCTTCAAAGGAAAGCTGATACCTGGCATAAAATTACCATAGAGGCGCCGGGCAAGGAAGGCACCACTGTAGGGGACATCGACAGGGACGGTGACCCTGATATAATACTTGCAGGCTACTGGATTGAAACTCCCGCAGACCCGCTGCACGGTATATGGAAAGAACATAACATCGACCGCAAATGGTATACGCAGAAGTGGCACGGCAAGGGAAACTGGAGGGACAACTGCTCGAAGGTATTGCTTGAAGATATGAACGGTGACGGCTGCCTTGACCTTATTATCTGCAGTACCGAGATGTACGGATACCCAGTCTCGTGGTACCAGGCCCCAGCCGACCCGAGGAAAGATGCCTGGAAAGAACATGTAATAAGCCGGATAGACTGGTGCCACAACCTGGCGGCGGCAGACATGGACAACGATGGCGACATAGACATTGTGGCGGCCGAAATGCCCAGGTACAGTGCTTTGTCGCCGGTTATAGTTTTTGTCAATAACGGCGATTCCCTTATGTGGAAGACCCAGGTCATTGCCAACACCGGAAACTACAGCCTGCAAATCGGCGATATAGGCAACGACGGTGACATTGATATCATTGGTCTGCGCCGCTACAACCTGCCGCCTATCGAGTTGTGGGAGAACAAGACAAGCGACAATAAACTTGCTCTGGACAAATGGACTTATATAGAAGTTGACAACAAGCGCGGCAAATGGGGCGATTTCGACGAGCCGAAATGGATGAAGTACTTCGGCCTGGCTATGGCCGACTTAAACCACGACGGGTATAAGGACATAGCGTCGGGCAGATACGTTTACCATAATCCCGGCAGGGACATGACAGGTGGGTGGGTTCGTGTTGATTTAGGCTTCAATGTTGACGCTATGGTCATTGTTGATGTGGATAATGACGAGTTTGCCGATGTAATAGGCCAGGCGCTTCCGGATGTATATTGGCTGGAGGCGCAGGACAGGGGTGGTAATTCGTGGAAAGCCGTGAAAATAGGCCGGCTTCCCAAAACCGGCCACGTCAATACCCAGGATTATAGTTTGGCCCAGATTATAGCCGGCGGAAAACCGGAGGTATTGCTGGGCGCACGTGACGGTATCTATTGCTTTGAAATTCCTGACCGGCCGGGTTCTGCAAAATGGCCTTGTGTGCGTATAATCGAAGACGGCGGCGGGTACGATACCGCAGATATAGATGGCGACGGTCAGATTGATGTAGCCGGCTCCTTCGGCGAAGGCGGCACGAAAGTGGCGTGGTGGAAGAACCCCGGCGACAAAAGCGGCAACTGGAAAAGGTACGAAGTGGGAGCAACCAAATTTTTGGCTGACCGACGTGTGCTGGCGGACATCAACGGCGACGGCCGGCTGGATATTGTCGTGACCGAGGAAAGGTATCCCGGTCCCGACCCCGATGCGAGCCTGTACTGGTTCCAGCAGCCGACCGACCCAACCAGCGGCAACTGGAAGCGCCATACCATAGTTACCCAGTACTCTCTGAACAATCTGGATGCAGCCGACATCGATAAAGACGGGGACATTGACATTATTGTTTGTGAGCATAAGGGGCCCAAAGAAAAACTGCAGATTTGGGAAAATAACGGCAAAGGCAGGTTCAAAGCGCATACAATCGACCACGGAAGAGAAAGCCACCTCGGTGCGCAATTAGCTGATATGGACGGCGACGGAGACCTGGACATCATATCCATAGCGTGGGACGACTACAGATTTGTCCATTTGTGGAGAAATGACGCTCAGGCCCGGGCGGTTGGTGAGAAGGGCTGGAGGGAGGCCTGGGGCGACTACCAGTTTATGCGGGCGCTGAGAAAGTAACTGGCCGGGGGAACTTGCCGGTGCCGACGATTGTGTTTGCGTGGTCATGACCGTCGGTTTAAGGATGTCCTTAAAATCAGGTTTTCAATGTGTGCACAGGGGCTTTGTTTTGCTGTGTCCGAGAGGTTACCCGCAAAATCTCACCTGCTGTGCCCAGCCATCGAGCGTCTGCGATGCAGATAAAGCCCGGCGTGCTCAAACACGAATTTTTATCGGCCGATGTATCTGTGCAGCGGGTAAAACGGTTTGCTTTTTTGTTCAACCGGCCTTGAACTTGTGCCGATACAATCAGTTGAAGTATCCGAAGCTGGTAAAAGGTCAAAAAGGAGCAATATATGGGGATTCAAAACTGGTCGGAAGATATTGTCGTTGTGGACCTGCCCGCTGAACCGCAGATGGGCGACGAGTTGAAGACGGTCATTGAAGCTGTGTGTCAGAGAGGCGACTGTGACGTGGTAATGGATTTTTCAGGCGTTGATATTGTAACTTCTTCGAGCCTGGCAAAGCTTTTGAAATTGCGCAAGTTGCTGACTGATTGCGGCCATAAGCTTGTTTTCTCCAATGTCGCGCCTGCGACCAAAGGAATTTTTACCGTGACCGGCCTTGAGGGTGTATTCGAACTTGTTGACGACAAATTTATTGCGCTGGCGGGTCTGCAAATGGTAAAGTAGCGGTAAAGGTCTGACCGGCCCTTGACATGCAGTGTGGTTTTGTTATATAATGAATGGTGTAATGTTGAGCCGGTTACGAACACCGCTGACAACAGCGGCTTTTGTAATCTGCTCGCAGTTACCCGGTGAAATCGGGGCTTATTGTAATGAAAGAGCAGATTCTGCAGCGAATTGAGCAGACCATAGGCTATCAATTTTCCAACCGCAGGCTTTTGAGACAGGCCTTCACGCACTCTTCGTCCACCGACAACCGCGTTCTCAGCAATGAGCGTCTGGAGTTTTTCGGCGACGCCATTCTCAACATAATAATGTGTCAGGCCCTTTTTGAGCGGTTCGGCGATTATCTCGAGGGCGATTTGACCAAGATAAAAAGCATGCTTGTTTCACGAAAAACATGCGCATCTGTAACCAGAAAGCTGGCATTGCACAAATACCTGAAGGTCGGCAAAGGCTTTACCGACAACAGGGCTTTGTCCGGTTCTCTTGCGGCCGGCCTGTTCGAAGCCATCATTGCCGCAATTTATATTGATGGGGGCCTCGAAGCCGTACGCGACTTTGTGTTGAAGAATTTCGCTGTGCTGATTAACAAAGCCGACGCCCAGCAGGCTCATGACAATTTCAAGTCGGCTTTGCAGCAGTACACACAGCAACATTTTAATACCATACCTGTCTATCAGCTGCTTGACGAGAAAGGACCGGACCACGACAAGTGTTTTGAATCGGAGGTGATTATCGCCGACCGACATTTTCCAAGTGCGTGGGGAACAACAAAAAAACAGGCCGAACAGAAAGCGGCTTTCAATGCGCTTGTTGAGTTGGGCATACTTGAGAACACCATAGCTGTTATGGGCGATTAACAAACAGCCTCGGGCCCAAAAACCAGCGATTATTCCGTGACAACCCACGTAACAGCCAATAGCACCACTGCCGTTATCGCCAGGAAAACCACGATGGAACCGAACAAAATAACCGATTCCTTTAAAAAGGCCGCCGGTTTTATCGTCGGCAGCTTTGTGGCTTTATACACAACCGCTATCGACATCGCCAGCGGCAGCAGCCAAAGTATCGATGCCGGACTTACGCCGATATTCTCTGGCGCTGTGAATGTCGCTGTCAAACAAGACCACTGTTCGAGCATTTGATTATTCCGTTATCTTCAAGTCGCCGACGTGACTGAGGTACACTGCATTGACTATACAAAGCAGATTTAACAGCCCGGCGGTGCTGGTATATATTTGCCCTATCTCGTTCGGCCTGCCGTAGACAGGGAAACCGCCTCCGGCGGTAATATATCCCAGTATCGCCACAGCTGGACTGGTCATAATCTGCGTCGCATACACGTACCAGGCGGTGGTCCCCACGGTGTCTATTACACCGATTGAGCCCAGGTACAAACCGACACAGAACGTCAGCACTACTGTTGAAAATACTATAATTGACCGTTTCTTTTCCTTTAGAACAAAATACCCGCCGCCGGGAACAAGCCAGCTTACCAGTCCCACTGTCAATAAAACAAGGAGCCGGTTTTCTTTGGCGATATTTAACATTGTTGTGTTTATTGCCCACCATTGTCCGCGGCCTGCGGCGCTGCAGGGTCCGCTGTTTGTTCTTGATTTTCAGCCAATCTGAAATCCATACGCCTTAAAATGTTCGAAGGGCTGAAGTGAACGGCTGCCAAAGACTGAGATTGTACTATATCTTCCCTGTAGGTCCGTGGTCCTTTCATCTGTTCATACTGCTGCTGGTCGATACGATTGATTGAAATGTCCTTGATGACATAGTAGCTCATATCAGGCTTGAATGGCACAATCAGGGACGCACTTTGGCGCAAGTCCTGGCCTTCACCCAGCAACGAGTAAAACTTATTTACCAGCATGCTTTCTCGCTTGCTGTATCCGAGCAAATACTGTGCTGTTGGGTCACGGCTTGTCTGGACAGCCATCGTATCTATCGTATCCTGGGATATCCTGCGCACGCTCGGAAAGCTTTGCAGACGGAACGGCTGTGCTGTGCTGTCTGTTTCGTTCGTGCTCTCGGAACCGTCTTGTTCGCTGCCGGTTTGCGGTGTATGCAGTTCGTTGAATTTCTCAATTGCTTTTTCCCACCCTTTCTCTGTCACAAGCCGCACGAACTGTTCGGCCTTGGCTTTTGCGGTCTCCATTGCCGCCAGTTTCTTTAAGTCCTCCACCACTTTGTCTTTTACCGAATAGGAATTTTCGGCAGTCTGTGCCGGCTCGTGGTCGAGCGTAATTATTTCTTTGCTTACGGTGTAGTCTATGTCTTCGGGCCCGTGGGCTTTTTTAGCCTCAATCACACGAACCACTGCCATCATTTTAGCTGCTGCGTCTTTTACCGGGCCGATGCTTTCGTATATTTTCGGTCTGGATACGTCGAACGGCCCGAGCTCACCGGCATCGAGTTCATCAACCGCAAATAAGATTTTTATCAGGCTGACGGGATTGTTTTGTCCGTAGCCCCTCATATACAGCATTGCCAGGCGATTGTCGGCGCGCATATCATCGGCGCTGAGCAAACCGGTCTTGCCTGCGTATACTTTTATTCCGTATTTTCTGCTCAACTGCCCGGCGATAACCTCGTAATCGCCGACCGGCCTGTTGTCGGAGGACTGTTCAGTACCTGTGGATTCAGCTTGGCCCTCGGTAAGCGTTTTGGCCTCCTGAAGTATCGCGTCGGCCTTTGCGTCTGTTTTGTTGGTCTTAAGCAGTTGTAGAATGCTGTCTGCAACCTCGGCATAGCTTCTGATTTGTTTTGTCGTTAACGAATTCGGGTCGTTGGGGTCCAGCGGAACTTCCTGTGTAAATTGCGTCCTGTTTTTCTCATAGTATTCTTCCATTTCTTCATGGGTGGGTGCTGTTACTATCGACGAAATATCATCAAGCTTTACAGCTATGTATTCAAATCCCACAGCGTCGGGAAGTTTATACCCGAAACCATAAGGATTTTCCTCGTTTACATCGCCCGGCAAAATGTCCCTGTATTTGTTGAAATGCTCAAGGATGCGCTCCTGGCGCGGTTGTTGTTGACTGTCGGAAAACTCAGCCGAATCAATTTTCATAAATTCGACCGCAAGGGTTTCATTTTCCCAGCTTGTCTTGTGTCTTATCTGCAGGTCGGTAGAGTCCTCAGCCGAGCACATCACACGCGTGTATTCAAGCACTGCCAGCGCTTTACCGAATGTTGACAGTATCTTTTGTTCATCGACGCCTGCTTTGTTCATTATAGGCGCTATTACACGCGCATATGTGGCCTGCGGGAATATTTTAGGGATTACTTGTGCAAGATGCCTGCCGACAGTGTCATTTGATACCCTTATGCCTGCCTGCGGTGCTTCATTTGTCAACAAAATCCAGTAAATATCGCTTCCAAATGGCCGCCTGTATATGTCGTTGATTTGGCTGTCGCTGATTCTGTATCCGTTTGTTCTGATAGTTGCTTTTATTATTCTGCTCAGTTCCGGAGAGATTGTGCGGTCGGCAAACAGCAGCTCTGCCAGCAGCACCCCTGTCAGGTCGGGTTGGCGCAGCTCGGCAAGGCTGATGTTTCTCAGCAGATAATCGGCCCCGAGCATCCTGAGAATCTCCAGCTCCTTGCCAGCCATGGCCAGGTCGTAATTTGTTATCTTGTTACTGCCGAAATAGGCGAATGTCCGACGTTTTTGGCTTTGACCAAGCTGTTGAATATACGAACCGCCAATAAAGCCGATCATAAGGACTATTACCACAACGGCCATTACCTTCGCGTTGTTTTTGCGAAACCACTTCACTAAATTCATATTTTTGCTCCGCCCAGGTCCTGGCAAATATGGGCTTAAAATTATTACTGTTACGTAACTTTTTCAGTAGAGTATAGTTAACAAAGCATTTATTGCAAGAAAAATAGCCTGTTGCCGCATTTACAGGATTGTAAATTGCACTTTATCAATCTCGAAAGCATTTGAATTGTGTATGGTTACGGCTTAAAATACAGTTCAAAATGGCCCGCAAACACGACAGGTACCAACGGTCGGCACGTGCTTTTGAACATGCCAGCGGTGTTTTACCCGGTGGTGTCAATTCACCTGTACGGGCCTTTGGTGATGTCGAATCCGGCCCCCTTTTTATCGCTGCCGCTGGAGGCTGCAGAATATACGACATTGACGGTAATGAATACATCGACTACGTCGGCTCCTGGGGCCCGATGATACTTGGCCACGCCCATCCGAAGGTAATTGAAGCCGTAATTTGTGCTGCGAAAAAAGGCACGTCCTTTGGAGCACCTACTGTGGCGGAAACGTCACTTGCCGAAAAAATCATCGCCGCCTTCAATTCCGTGGAAAAAGTACGGTTGGTCAGCAGCGGCATAGAAGCGGTAATGACCGCTGTCAGACTGGCGCGTGCGTTTACAGGAAGGGATTTGATAATCAAAATGGCCGGCGGCTACCACGGCCACAGCGATTCGCTGCTGGCCGTTGCGGGTTCGGGCCTGGCGTCAGCGCCCGCAGCCTCAAGTGAAGGCGTACCGCAGGATATCGCCAGGCTCACATGCGTAATACCTTATAACGATATCGACACTGCCAAGACTGTCTTTGAAAACCACCGCCGCCAAATTGCCGCTGTACTTGTTGAGCCCATAGCCGCAAACATGGGTGTTATACCACCGGTGCCGGGCTATCTTCAGGGCCTTCGGGATTTGTGCGATGAAAACAATTGCGTGCTGATATTTGACGAGGTAATAACCGGCTTTCGCGTTGCTGCCGGCGGCGCTGGGCAGCTTTACGGCATAAATGCCGATATTACCTGTCTTGGCAAGATAATAGGCGGCGGATTACCTCTGGCGGCGGTCGGCGGGCGAAGTGAGATTATGGATTATCTTGCGCCTGTCGGGCCGGTCTATCAGGCTGGTACGCTCAGTGGAAACCCGCTGGCAACGGTAGCGGCAAATGCCACACTGGATATACTGCTGAACGACAATTGCTACCGGAAACTGGAATCGACAGCCGCTTTACTGGAAAAAGGCCTGACTGACGCAGCCGAACAGGTCCATCTGCCTGTCAGGATTAATCGTGTGGGTTCGCTTATGAGCTGTTTTTTCACCGACAGGCCGGTTAACTGTTTCGGCCACGTCAAATCGACCAATATCGAACAATTCAGAAAATTCTTCGCCTTGATGCTGGAAGGGGGCATTTATATAGCCCCAAGCGCTTTCGAAGCCATGTTTGTTTCACTTGTGCACACCGACGATGATATTGAGAAAACTATTGAAGCTGCCGGAAAGAGCTTTTGTATAATAAAACAGGGCCTGATGTAGCTGTGCGGTATGGCTGCAGATAAATATCTTGCACATATACAGGGCGGAAAGCATAATGAAGTTATCAGTTGTATGAAATGTCGATAGCGTCGAGCAAAGTTTATGACCGAATAGGCCGTACCCGACCACAAATTTAGGAGATTAAGATATGGAACAGGAGCAGGAAAAACAAAACAATTTACTTGACTCTACGGATTGTCTTGAGGCGGTTGGGGTTTTCAGAACGTGGAAGAACGTGTTGTTTTTGATAGTTCTTTTGTGCCTGTTGCTGTTGCAGGGGGCTTTTTGGCTTGCGAATACCAATTGCGTAAAACCGGACAAAGAACCTGCTGCCGCGGCTGAGCCGAAGGCAGAAAGTACCGTGTTCGAGGAACAGTCGCCGGCCGTTGTGCCCGAAATCGAACAGGCCGCCCAGCGGGCTGCTGCCGTGAATCAGCCGGCTGAAGTTGCACCACCACCCGAAAAGCCGAAAAGGAAAATCAGCCTGCGTGCCGGCATCAAGGCAAAACAGCTGTCCGGCCTTGTATGTGTGCTTAACTTTATTGTCATACCGGCTGCGGTGCTTTATTGCCTGACGATTCTGTTTAGCTTGAAGTTGTCGCTGCTTGGCCGTCTGGGCGGAATAAACCACATATCGCGGGCGTTTTTCATCTCGCTGGTTTTTGTTATTGTGCTGATGCCGTGGCAGAAGTTATTTGGTCCTGTTATTTTCGGGGTAATATACACACCCGAAGAACTGCTGAAGGCCTGTCGTGCCGGTGAGCACTGCAAGACATCGTCAGCGGTATTTCACTATTTCCGGTTTACGGCTTTATGGGTGGTGGCAATTTTACTGCTTATTTTCTCCCATGTTCGCACCCACCGCTGGGCCCAGGCCGTTGTTCGTCGGCTTGAGGTTATATAGGTATTGCCGGTTAGGGACTCGGCTTTGTCGGCGTGGTCATAATGTGTGGTCTAAAGGCGGGAAATGTGCTTAGCATCGGTCTTCTGCGGTAAGTTTGCCTATCAACTCATGCTGGTTTGGATATTGTCGTTGCAGTTGTTCTCTACCGCCCGGCTCGAAATCGTCATACTCAAATCCCGGAGCAACGGTTGTTCCCATCAAAGCAAATTTACCGCCTTTGTTTAACATACATCCCTGCCAGGTATCGTGCGGTACTGTTACCTGAAGCCGCTGACCTGCGAAAATGTCGTGTCCGAGAATGACAACCTCGCTTGTACCGCCCGGGTGCAGTTGCAGCATTGTTACCGCATCTCCGAGATAGAAATGAAATATCTCATCGCTTCGAAGTCTGTGCATGGCCGAAAATGTATCGGCTGTCAGCAGGTAGAAAATTGCCGAGCTGAAATTCCTGTGCCCGCGATACCTTTGGCCTAACGCTTCGGCGGCGATTTTGTCGGCGCTTCTGTAGGTTTCCACGTAATAGCCGCCCTCCCGCGGCAGCGGTTTCATTTTGAAAAAATCTATGACCTGTTGTGCTGTCACTTCAAATCCCGCGTTTGCTGAGAGTTTACAAAAACGGCTTTACTTTTTCCCAGGCACTTTGGCTGACTTTATAACTACTGGTTCAGCGGGTACATCCGCCATCCCGTTTCGCCTTGTTGTTTTTACTGCGGCGATGGCGTCCACCACTTCCATTCCTTCGATTACTTTGCCGAAAACCGTGTAACCCGGCCTGCGGCTATCGACATAATTCAAGAAGTCGTTGTCTTTATGATTGATGAAAAACTGTGATGTTGCGCTGTTGGGGTTGGATGTCCTTGCCATAGCTATTGTGCCTCTGGCGTTTTTCAGACCGTTTTTGGCTTCGTTGACAATCGGCTTGTTTGTGGCTTTGCGGGCCATATCGGTCGTAAAGCCGCCTGCCTGTATCATAAAGTTGGGCATGACCCTGTGGAATATAACGCCGTCGTAAAATCCTTTTTCCACATATCCGAGGAAATTTTTTACCGTAATCGGCGCAGCCTTTGCGTTAAGCTCGACGACTATATTTCCCATTGTGGTTTCAAGCTTGACCTTCATTGGTTCTTCAGTCATGTCTTTTAATCTCCTTGATACCTTAAGGTTTGACTTTGGAAAAATAGTGCCGCTGTCCCGATAAGCCGGTTTCGCATCATTACGCCATAAGTGAAGATACCGGTAACTGTCCCATGCTATACTGATAATGTCTAAGTCACCGTCGTTGTCCATGTCAAATACCTGCGCGCCGAGATGACTTTCCTTTCCTTTATCGACAACGTACTCGGTGAAGTTGCCTTTTCCGTCATTTTCCCATATCTGCATTTTCTTTGTGCCTCGATGCTCAGCGGTGATTAAGTCTGTGTCACCGTCTCCGTCCATATCAGCGATATCCAGGTTATTGGTGGTATTTTGCCCGGCTATTGTGTGCCGCAGCCAGCTTTGGCTTTTTGGTTCACCGCCCTGCTGGTACCAGTATACGTGTGCGTCCTCAGGTTCGGGCCATCTTTCCTCGGTAACGATAATATCAGCCCGCCCGTCGGCATTGAGGTCCGCAATCGCGACCCTGTCGACAAGACGAATTGTTGTGCCGACATGATGCAGCTTCCAGTCACCAGTGCCGTTACCGGGGTTCTGCCACCATGCAACCGACATGCCCTTATCTCTTGCCTTTTCACCGTATCCTGCGGCAATATCGATGTCACCGTCCCCGTTGATGTCGCCGGTGCCTATACCCTCTTCAGATGCCTGCCGGGCTATACGGGTCTTTGGCCAGTTACCACCGGCGGGGTTACGGGGTATTTGCAGGCAGTAAATACCGTCACCGGTGCTGAGCAGTATTTCCGGTTTTCCGCCGGGTATTATCTGGGCCAGGGTATAGCCCTGGCCGTTGACATGGCCGGTTTTCGGCAATGTGCAGATTTTTGTCGCTTCCCACGAACTGCCGTCTTTGTCCCTGGCCTCCAGCCAGTATACATCTGGAAGCGCCTCGGCTATAACGTCACTGTATCTGTCTGAATCCACGTCCACGAACAGCATACCGTCAACATTAAAGCCGAAATCCACCCGCTGCCATTTGGCCGTCATGTCCCCGCCGGGATTGCGATAGAAGTACCTGCCCGAAACTATGTCTTTGTAACCGTTACCTGTTGCATCCGACGCACTCAGGCCGAAATATTTCATCCACTTCTTCGCCTGGTCGAAATCACCCCATTTCGCACGGTTGCTGTCCACCTGGATATATGTCCAGTTTGCCGGGGAAGTAACAGCCGTTTTGTTCGACTCCGAACAGTATGCAGAACAAATTTGCAAGCCGACCAGAACAGTTACCTTTAATATAGTCTTTACAAAGTGCATTTTGATACCTCTCTTATATTAAAACATAAGCGTTTTTTCGCAGGCGACTTTTGCACCTTTCTTGTACCGCAGTATAAGTCCCGGCCCCGGCAGCAGGACCTCGATGCCATGATGTACTGTATCCGACAGTAAGGTCAGGGTATTTTCGCCGCCTTTGAGGTGACTTATATCGACCTGAACATCCGTAAAAACGACATCGTGAATATGTTTGCCCGAGGTAATTGAGTAGGGCTGGCCGTTTATCTTGAAATGCTCTTTTACGGTTCCTTCGCCGCCATCCCAGACTTTTACTATCAATCGGGCCTGTTCTACTTCGGATAAGTCCCACGGCAGGTTTATAGCGGCTGTTTTTACATTGTTGGCGCGCGACCAGAAGGGTATGGGCATCCGGGCGCATTTATACATACGCACTTTGTTCCTGCCGGCACAAAAAGTCAAGCCCCCAAGCACAGGTGTAACATAGTGGAAACCTTCTTTTAAGCTGACCACCGCTTTAACTGCCATTGGTTTGTCTTGGTCGGGTATCATGGCCGTGTCCCAGGTTACACGAAAAGGTGCGGTAGTTGCTTTGCCTATATGATTCTTATATTGCCGTTTTTGTGTATAGCCGTGCCAGTCGTTTTCCAGGCCGTTGCCGTTGTCGTCGTAGCCGAAATAACGCCCGAAATAGTCGACGGAAATGATGGATTGCTCGAATTGCTCAGGGCAGCGAAGCGATAGAATGGTACTGTCTTTAATACCGGAACTTGAATCATTCACTTTTACCTGTGCGGTAAAATCCTGCACCCCCGCGATGACTAAATCGCCATGGTCGGCCTTGAGGTAACAGCGTATGCACATGTTATCGATAATAAAATGGCCCCAGAATGATTGACCGCGGTTGCAGGCAAACTGTATGGCGTTAGTTCCTCTTACAAGATGTCCCGGCTTGAGAGCAATTGTCGGGTATGAATAAGCACAGTTGCCTTCCCGGACGCCGTCATCGCCGGTAACATACGGGCCTCTGCCGTTAACGTACAGCCGCTTGTTGGCCGTGCGAGGATGTCCGCCCCATAATTCGAGGTATAACTGTGCCCTGTCAAGCCCGAACAGGTCTTCGGGAACATCGATAAGAGCCAGGCCGTTTGCGGTTACCTCGGACCTTTTGCCGAATCTTTCGTGCAGGCTTACCGCCTCATCGTTTACGCGCCATCGCTTCTCCTTCATATTGGAGATTTTTTCATCGTACTGCGCCCAGTATTCTCTGAAAAACATTCCGTCAGTACGGCTGCAAAAACCAGGGTGCGCAAATAAAACAATTACAAGAACAATCCAGACCATTGACTTGTGCGTGGACATCTGCATTTTCGCTCCTTGTTTTTATTGCCGGCTGTACTCCACCAGAAGCACCGGCCCGGGCCAGTTAATCTCCAGGCTGTGACCCTCGAATTCCGAGTAGATACCGATTTCGTTTACGCCTTTTTGAACATACTCCAGCGGTACCGGCAGGTAATCGAAACTGTAATTGTGCAATACCCCGAAATTATCCGCAAGCGTCCTGCCGTTGAGCGTAATTTTATGAACCGAGCCGTCATCGGTCGCCGCCGACCACGTGGACAAGACCATTCTCGCTTCGATGGCTTTTGCCGGGTCATCTCCGACATTTATCCTGCACAGCTTACTTGTGCCCACGCGGACCCCGAAGGCCTCCGGCACATCGTACGGCTTATACATCTTTACGCTGCGACTGTTTCTGGACAGGAACACCTCAACCGGCTCGGTGGTGCTGATAACGCCCTTTTCATCGGTTATTCGGGCCATTATTTTGATGCTGTCCTGCTGGTCGGGCACCCACCTGCTGTCCCAGGCAACCTGGTACGGGGCGTTAGTGGCGCTGCCGATATGCCTGGCCATAACACCGTTTTTGGTATGCCAGTGCCACTGTCGGTATATACCGTTTCCTTCCCAGTCAAAATCCTCATAAAAGCCGATAAAGTCAATCTGTCTGATGGCACTGTTACCGCTGGCTGCCTGTGCCGTAATATTTACCTTGTCGGTTATTATAGAGCCGTTGACGGGGCTGGTAATTCGTCCTGCAGGATGGGGTTTCGAAGAATCGTAATAAATGCGGATGGTAAAGGAATATATCCAGTAGAAACCGAAGTTGAAATTGTAGCAAATCTGCGGCCCGCAGGCGAACTGGAAGGTGTTTTTGCCGTCCTTTAGATACTGCAGAGCAATAGCGACAGGGTCGTTGCCTAAAAGGGTTCTGTAGTAACAGTTGGGTGTTGTCAGCGTGTTTTTCGGCTGGGGCAGGTATATCCATTTATGACCGTTTACCCTGAATTTCTGTTCACTTGTTCCGATATGCCCTCCCCAGTATTCAACGCACATCTGGGCCTTTACCGCCCCCTTCAAATCCAGAACCAGTTCCTTGGGCACCATTCGCGGCTTATTATGCGCCCAGTCGCTCGATGAAAAATCTCTCGTACAATTGGGGTCAAGCTCAGAAAAAAACGGTCCGTCAAAGGTAAATTCCCTGAAGATGTCACCGGGACCCGGCTGAGAAAGAGCAACCCCAGCCGAAAGCAACGTCAGAAAGCATATGAACCGGAAATGTTTCTGTAAGTATTTTTTGTTTTTACGCCAGTACATAACTTTCATCATTAGGCCCCTGTAATCTCTGAATTACCAAACTGTTTTTTGGGATTTTTTTTACCTGCCTTCGTTAATCCATATATCCAGACGGGGTGTCTTCCAGCCGTAAGGTTTTCCCAGTATATCCAGGTCGCCGTCTCCGTCAAGGTCGGCGATAGCCGACTGATGCAGTCCTATGCCTTTTGAAATGAGTGACTTTCGGAAATTGCCCTTGCTGTCACCCAGCAGAATCATATTCCTGGCACCGGGATTTTTGCCGAACAGCCGCATTTCTGCAAGCCAGATATCGAGATTACCGTCACGATTGAAATCGACGATTGCCAGTGAATGGCCGTTATCCACCTTGTCGATTAGAATCTTCGGCTCCCATGTGCCTGTGCCTTTGTGTCGCTTGTTTTCGCTTTCTTTCCATTCATACATTACAAGCGGCGCCCAGCCGTCACCTACCACCAGTACTACTTCCGGCCTGCCGCCGGCAATCAATTGCCCTGCGGCTGCACGTGAAAAAGCATAGCCGGCGTCGATGATGTTTTCTGTGTAATCTGTACCGACGTTGTGCTTGAACCATCTTCCGCCGCCGACTATATCGACCTTTCCGTCGCCGTCTATGTCGGCCCTGGCAAGCCCTTCGTGCTCGTTGACCGTCTTAAAGACCGGGTAAGTACCCTTCTGCTGCATCTGGCTGTCGCTGCTGTAGCTGTATATTACCTCACAGTGCCAGGGCTGCGAGATTCGAGGATTCTGCGGTATTTCAGCCAGGTAAAGCTTCTGTGCCCCCTGGTTCCAGAACACCAGCTCGCTTTTCCCGTCACCGTCGAAGTCACCGAACATCAGGTCGTGGTGCTTGGTTGCACCGAAATTCTTAATCTCGCGGCGTTTCCACGGCCTGTACGGGTCATAGTTAGGATATGGGTTCTCCCACCACCACACGCAGTTGCTGCGTGATTCACCTCCGCAGATTATATCCAGGTCGCCGTCAGAATCTATATCGTGGCAGGCAGAGCCCGCCTCTATGCGCAAAAGCTCGGCATCGACTATATACCTTCTCCAGCCGTCCGGGACCCTTCGGTACCACACAAGTGACGGTGCCATGGTACGCTCGGAAATAACAAAATCGTTGATACCGTCCCTGTCGATGTCCCCAACCACACTGGAGGTTTGCTGCGTGCCTGCATTGGGCAGCGGAAGGTCACCATTAACCGTCGATAAGTGCGTCCACTTGGCCGCTGCTGTTTTATGTATGCCCGCACAGCCTGTTAAAAAGATAGCTGCAGCAACGGCCGCCGCGATGACAAGAAATTCTTTTCTCACAACTGTTTCCTCCCTTCAAATTAGTTTAAGGTATTTTAATGTACTACAAGGCGTCCTGCTGACGTCGCAGTTTTACCACTGTGCTGTGTTCATTCAGTTTAACATCGTCCCAGGTTATTACCTGTCCCGTCGAAACTGCTTTTACAATCTCAGCGTCTGGCGCCAGGACCACCGGCAGAGCATTGAGACCTTTGGCCGTTTTAGCTTCTTCGATAACGCCGTGAAAGGTATAGCCGCCAAAATTATCCAGATGTTCGGGCGGTTTTAAAGACTTTTTTGCAATTGTTAATACTTCTGCCGCAGGCTCATCCTTTGGCACAAGTGTTGTTTGACCCAGGCTGACTGATTTTAGCAGGCCGTCTTTATGTAACCTGATGCCACATCACAAGTTAAAATAGCTGGTGACAGGGTCAGCCTCAACAAGCTAACCACTAAATTCTAACGAGTATCGACTGTCAAACTGGCCGTTTATTAAAAACGGGCAGTTTTGGTAATTAAGCTGTCAATTATTGACTTGCGGGCC
>SDBT01004671.1_pt1 | contig 23175 bp, 22 predicted proteins | sample 2277101 | NCBI WGS metagenome assembly SDBT01 (sample SAMN10404973, study PRJNA504765) | marine sediment metagenome | isolation source: marine sediment core GS10_PC15, 103 cmbsf | place: Arctic Ocean: Southern Knipovich Ridge | collected 2010 | reverse complement strand
GTGTCTGCAAAGATTAATTTACATCCATTGACGGTGATTGTATACTCTGTGACCTCGGACGTGTCGGATGATGTTCCATCTTTGATCGACAACACTTCACCGGGAATTGAGAACAGAATTTTAATGGTGGAACTTTTACCCACTTGTGTCCCGCCACCCACCATACAGCGAAGTTCCTGATTTTTGGAAATTTTAGCGAATAAAGTGCTTTTTTCCAATTTGTTTCGGAATTGCATGACTTCGTCGGTCGTTGATTGACTGCTTTCGCTGAGCGTTCGAATAAAACTTTCAAAGGTTTCCCACGTTAAATCTGGCTTGTTCACATTTTCAATCAAAAAATCGATTCCAGATTTCAATCGAGATTCGATCTCTGGTGTGATTTTCTCCACGGTATCGGTCAACACATCCAGTGCTTTTTCATGCAACGTTTCGTACATATCTTCGTAGGCTGTTTTGGGAGCTTCTCCCCCAAAAAGACCTGACCAGAAAGACGACATTTTCCATTCAAAATGTTTTAATAAATATCCAGTTATTCGAATCAAGCTATTTTTGGCGCCGTCACACTGCTTTGTTTGATTTTGTTTTGTGCAGCCGTACGTTTCGCCACATCTGTATGTCCGCGTTTGTGAATGGCCCAAATCATCAGCAGCACGCCGAATACGAGGATAACACCGCTGGAAATCGCGATGCTCCACACAATGATCTTCTTATTTTTGTCATAGTCGTCCGTATCCATCCCGTCCTTATCTTTCACGACCTTGTCCTTCCAATAGAAATACAATCCAACCGCAACCCCTCCAAGAACCAACGCAATAAACAATACAATCACAGACCATGCAAACTCCGAATTCATGCTCTTTTAGTGCAGGGTGAAAAATATCTTCCATGTATTGATACGGTATCCATTGGTCCACGACAACAAACTCTTCGTTTATGGCATTTGTTATCCTTGTAACCCATTTTAAATATGCGACAATTTGTTTCGCATATTTATCTATGTTGGTGCTATTGGTGGTACCAGTTCGCTCTTTTCGAGATACGCTTTGTTTTCACTGATGATCTTCATAAATTGATAATACGCATCCTTCATCATCTCTTCATCAGGACCACTTTGCGTAATCACCCCTGATTTTTGCACCATAAACGTATGACAATGTTTTTTACCCTTTTTGCGCATAAATTGAAGCTCTTTGGGTACAATGTAAGGAATTTGGAGCGTAACGGTGTGATCCAATCGTGGATCGTAGCGTGCTGTCCATTCATGCGCTTCATCAAAGACATGCTTTAGATGATCCCGATTGACTCTAAACTCGAGATGGTAGTTGTAATTTACCATTGCTTTGTAGATATGGTTGCATTGTAACGTTTCGTCTATTACACGCTGTGTTTCCAATATATGTTGAAAGTTATCGATCAATTGGGAATGGTAGGCGAATTCTGGACAAAATTGGAGTAAAAACTGTGCAATTCTTTTGTCAAATTGGGTGGGATATTCTTTCGATGCTTGGTCCAACTCTTTTTCTTTGGGGACAATCACTTCGAAATCGTCGTGATCCTCGGTAACAGCCAACAGCACATTGTCGTACTGACGTATATCCATACTTACGCGAATGGTTTCTTGTCCCAAAGTCCATTGGGTCAGTTTTTCAACCGTAAACCGTGCCTGCTCTACACGTGTGTTCATGTAATCTAAAAAATGTTGGAGGGTGTGAATGTGCCGAAACAAATGGGTGATGGCTTCTTGCCCCATTTCCACCGAAGTGGGACCACACATTTGAATGCTTCTCTCTGACAATTTCAAACTGATATTCTTAAGAGTAGTGGAAATATCCATCGTGATCGAATTTCGGAAATGTTTCTTGGACGCCGTGCGGAAAATACCTCTCGTGAACCCGCGAAACCGTAAGGAAAGAAGAGAACCAAGAATTTCGCAATGTGGGATTTTCACTTTTTTGGTTTGACGCTTTTTAACGGGCATCTCAATCCACGTAATGGGTAACAAACAAAAAATGGGATCGAGGTAAATTTTTCCTCCAAATCGCGCAATCAACGTCATCGTGGTCACATTCAACCCTTTAAACGGTTTTATTTCCATTTAATCTTTTTAAACTCACTCTTTAAGCCATCTTATTTTAAAATCAGTTGTGTTTTCTCGGATTAGGGTTGTGTAAGTTATTACACTTTTAAGATCGTAATAACTTATGAAATGTTTCTTTAAATCATTCTCGAAAGACTGTAAAATGATCAAAGTCAAAATGGTAGGAGAGGGCGCTTATGGCAAGGTGTACCGCGCTACATCCGATTCTCCTCACGAAGGCGATAAGAAAACGTCTTATGCGGTGAAACGAAATATCATGGAGTCTGAAGTGGATTTTGCGGGGAATATGAGGGAAATGGACATCTTACTACGACTCAAAAAACATCCCAATATCGTAAACGTCGAACATGTTATTTATGGAGAACCCTTTATGAACCAAGAAGGTGCTCTCTCTCCCGTTCGAGACGGTTACAAAGACGATATCTTGCATTTTGTGTTGGAGTGTGCCGATACCGATTTGCACAATTTTATTTACTCTTCTTTACAACTCACCGACATCAAGCCCATGTTGATGGAAGCACTGCTTGGATTGGAGTATATGCATGCCAACAACGTTCTGCACCGTGATGTCAAACCTGGGAATTTACTCCTGTTTTTCGATGTAAAAAATAGAAATTTACCACCTACGGTGAAATGGTGCGATTTTGGATTGTCGGAGTTTACTACCTTACAGGTCCCACAAACCCCCCGGATGGTCACGCCATGGTACAGAGCACCAGAAATTGCTATGGGAAAGAGCGATTATGACCACAAAATAGACGTGTGGTCGATGGGATGCGTGATCTACCAAATCATGACCAAAAAGGGATTTATCGAGTCAAATGACGATGATATGCAGATCTTAGCCAAAATCCTCAAACAACTCCCCAAACGCCTCCCTCCTTCCGAAACCAAAAAGCTCAAGGAAAAATACGGCGTGCAGTTGCCAAGAGGACGTCGAAGAGCCTTTCGGAAGGATCTTTTTCCCACAATAGAAGACATTCAAGATTTTGAAGCGCAGGTTGGTCCTGTGAGCGAATTCGTGGATCTAGTAGAATGGATGTTGCAGTTTTTCCCTGAAAATAGACCCTCCGTTACAAACGTGTTAGACCACACTTTTTTCGCAGAATTTGCAGATAAAATCTCGGAATCAAGAGCAACGTACTTGGAGATAGAGGAAAATGGTTGCTTCCAAGTTGAAGATTCCCTGATTACTATATTCGACACAAAAGAACGAAAATGGGCGTCCAGGTTGGCGATCTATTTTTACAACGAACATCTCAAAAACGGGATACAGTGGTACAAACACCGTGTTCTTTTTCAAGCCATTGATTTGTTCGATCGATACTTGGAGTATAGCCTTCTTGGAGATCAAACACCATTGCCTTCCATCTCCGCAGAAAAACTGTTTGCAGAACAAGTGCAAATCGAATTGCGTTTTATTACCTGCCTTTACATCTCGATCAAGTATTTCGCGACAATAGAAACGCCTATTTCATATATAGACATCTCCAAGGAACTGTTTATCATCGAAGGAACCCAAGAATTTGCTCAAAAATTCGAACGAGAGTTGTTGGAAAAAGTATTCAAGTATTTGGTGTATCGACCCACGGTATTTGAATGTGCGGACAATTTTGACGAAAAATTGGGTGAAACCGATATCCGGAATCTGTTGTGGGCGTACGGAAATTGCAAAGCCAAAGACAAAGTGCCTTTGAGAGAGTTGTATCAAGAATTGAGAACGGTGCGCATACCAACCGTTGGACCCACTGGAGTAAGAGGACCAGTTGGACCCACTGGAACAATACGTTAGAAATATATAATTCACAAGAATTATATAGATATTGGGTCACTACAAATAGTGCGTGGTATACATGGACGTTCACTCTCGTGGCAACCACAATTCCACATCCATAGAAGAATCATGATGATAGATTCACACACACATAACAAAAATACTGCCCGGATTATATCTATCTGACGAATAGAACGCATTTTTTCTGTTCAAAAAGGACGATACATTTTCAATTAACTCGCACTTTCAAACGCAGCTGGGGTTACAAAAGTGTTTGTGATAGGTGCTTTCGGCGCATCAAGTTCCAAGTAGCGCAGAACCGCGACAAAACTCACGGAAATAGGCATCGTGAGATCGACTTCGCTGATCAATTGTTTGACACGACACACGATTTCGTTTCCAGATTCAAGAAATTGAGCGTCCAAAACAGCATAGTATTTGCCCACATCAGAGCCTTGTCCAAAGAAATACACCTCTACGTTGCACGGTTTGTTGTGAGCGTAGTCGATAGTGGGATCACACCTTGAACACGTGCTGAATTTCTGTCCGGGTATGGGAACGCTGATGGTAGATCCTTCCAGATCGGTTGTGGTGGGTGGTCGATCCAATGTCAAAAATGTTGTGGAAACAGAATCCACTTCTCTACAATGTACGGTACGGAGACCTTCTGCGGCAAAAGTGGCATTCAATGGAGTCGCAAAGGTGTAATTGATGGACCATTTTGTGATGAGAGGCTGTAGAGGAGCACATAAATCCTCCTTTTCACAATCCAACAACACTTTGATTTTGGGAACTCGGGGGCGACATGGGTCACAACAATCCATATTTTAGTATCTTTGGAAATTTGGATCAAAATCCTTGGAAATTAACAACATCTTTTTTCTGCAGGACAAGCGCAATAGAACAACCGTGCTACAAAAATAAGTTGTACAGGAGTGTTGGCACCTACTGTAGTAGTCACAAAATTCGTCAACAACGTTACCGTTTTGCCATCCTCCAAAAGATACGGTTTCAAACTTGCGATATAATCTACTCTATACCCAAAAAAGTACACTTCCCCCGTAATTGACCCCGTTATTCCCGCAATAGGAAGACATACCGACGATTGGTTCAGGTCATCCAAGGTAGGGGGTCTATTGGGTGCAAAGAACGCCGTAGATACGGATTGTAGACACCCTTTTTGAATGTTGAACAATCCGGTGGCATCAAATGTTAACGGACTGATGGTTTTCGTGGACAAAAAATCAAACGTAATATCCCATGTCATGCACAACGGTAATTCAACACGAATTTTCTTCTCTGGACATATGGCTTCGATTGTTGCGATGGGGAGTTTGGGACATCTACATGATCGATGATGACATTGGTCACAGCGTGGCATCTTTACTAATGTGTTGAAGATATCTAAATAATGAAAATTTATTTAGATCTTGAATGAAGCAACCATAAACACTTTAAAAATGATGCAACTTATGCGTAGTATGTTTGAAGAGGCGGGTGTAACATCTCAAGAGGAAGCTGCCGAAATACGTACCGATGAAGAGGAACAACTTATACGTGGTATGCCTGAACTGGTATATATGGACGATGAAATGGAAGCTATTTCCTCGCTTGAAGAACTGATGTCCATGAGAAGGACTTCGAGAAGAAGAAGACCTCCGCCCCAACAAGAGATGCTTACGTACGAAAATACGGTTCGGGACATCGATGTGGATTGGCATTCCGTAGATACAGACTATATTGCTCAAGTGGCGCACATTTTCTTTCAACGCAACAACGAGAACGTCAAAGTGCAAAGCGATGTGCTTACTGCCCATGTATTGTGTGCGTTGAAGAAGCAACGCCATCAGGACATTCTCCGTGTGGAACAGGTATGTTGTACAAATCCAAACTGTACACACGTCAGTTTTATTCCGTATGTGTTGGAAGCGTGTAAGCACGTATTCCGAGAAATACAGTACTTTTAAGGTTTTTAATTTTATTATACGTATATATCAATACATTTATTGATATTATTATATCCCCTCGTATCCGAGTTTAACATTTGCATATTCGTGGGATAACCAAGAGGTCATCTCCGCGTATCTTATGGTCAAAGGCTTGGGGATGCTTGAAGACCACGGGAAAGTACGTTTTTATAAAGAGAGTCGGCTCTGTAAAGAAGACAAAGGACATTTCTCCGTTGTCCGTCTTTCGGAGCATCGCAATCCCTCGGTTCTTCTTCTGAGAGACACAAAGAATCCATTCCGAATGGCGCGCCATTTCTTCTTTCATGTTCTTGGATAAGATGAACACTTCTCCATACTTGGATTCCCAATGACACGTTTCGAAATCAAACGGGTCCAAGCGACTGTTCAGAAATCTTGTAAACTGCATAAGCATCGCAGAGGGAAGCGTGTTCAAAACAGCGACAATCTCGCACCAAATCCATTCTTCGTGTTCTTCGTATAATGTGGCTCCATACAGTTTTCGTAACTCCAAGGAAATGGTATTGAAAGAATCGCAATCGGGGTTCAAGTCTTTCAATCGGACACAGTTGTCTGAAGTCTTCTCTATACCACCGAAACCACCGATGAGTTGAAGGATGTCTTCACGAATGATTTGTAAAGGACTTAACATAATTGTTGCAAACCTCAGTCTTTGATTAATTTTCATTTTTTGAAGCTCGTCGTTGAGAGCGACTTGGAGTTCCTCAGAACCCTCTCAGCGAGGGATTCCTTGTCAATACATATTTAATGGTAAATATGTTTATTAATTTCTTTGCACACCCTTTATATACATCCTATTCTACTCCCAGGTTCATCAGTTGCATCATTTGAAACAGTGGAAGCGTATACTCCTGCTCCTTGAAGGGGAGAAACTCAGTAGCCTTCCTGTTGATAGAAAACAACGTGACAAATTCAGGTTTGGGGAGCGTTTTAACGTCAATCCCCATCTTGGCGCACATCTTGGCAGTGGCTAAGATTTGCGTGCCTGCCTTCTTTTCAATGGTCAAGTCCAAGTCCACAGCATAATACACATTCAACAATGTCCGAATGTATTGGATAGTCGATCCTGCATTATAAAGGATGTAGTTTTGGACAACAGGATTTGGGTTGTTACGCCTGCGAACGCGTCCAAAGCACTGACGTGCCCTCTTAATTTCCCTATCTCCGAAATTCATGTAAACAGCAGCATCAGCCACTTCGAAATTGGTACCTTCAGAGGCGCTCAAGATCGTGGTGACCAACACGCACCGTTTTCCATGTTCACGGAATTTCTCCAATGCGCGTGTGTTTGTGTTGTTGAACTTTAGAAAGGCGAATTGGGGCATGCTCTCGCTGATCGCCTTTAAGTGTAACCTCATATATTGAGGATTCCAATTGGTGAACAGAACCACCTTTTTGTGCTTAAACGTTCTGTTTGTAAACATCTGAGTAAGCTGGAGTTCCACATCACGCATAGCAGAGATCAAACTATACTCCATCTTCACAGGGTGGTCCACACAGCATCCCAACGTCACCTTTTTGGTGTACATCAGTTTGGTCACCTTTTTGTTGGCACCTCTATATTGACATTTGAGCGATCCTTCAAAATCTGTTGCAGAAAGATAGATGTTTCGCTCAAAGTGTGCAAAGAAATGCATATAGTATCCGGGCGTCGATTCAAGAAGGTGTGCCTCGTCTGCGATTGTATGTGTGTAGACACCGTTCAACTCTTTCAACTTGTTCAGCATATACGGTCTCTTGAGATACGTGGACGTAGTCAAGATGATGTAATAGGGAAGGGTCTTAAACGCTTCCACCTCCGTATTTAGGAGGAAGTTCCGATGTGCTGTGCAGGTATTGTGGATTACCAACACATCGGAATTTTGAGGCTTTGATTTGATCACATTCAATCCACAGATGGCGAGATGAGTCCACCAACTCGTAAAGCACTTTGTAGTGGCTACGATTATCGTGCGAATGCGATGTTCTTTCCACAGGCGGATAGCATGGAGAAGAATCAACAGCGTCTTTCCAGTACCCATGGGCGATTTCAAGAACAAGTTCTCATTAGGATACCTCTCAAGGGTCAAAAGCCCCTTGATTTGTTCCGTATAAAGACCTGTAAGCTTTTTAGGCTTGTTCTTCTTGTTTTTCGCAGCCCTTTGTATTGCCTGAAAGTCTGGGCGATGTTTTGATGGAAGGCTGATTGCGAGATAATTCGATACAGCTTGCTGAACGTGTCTGCAAGTTTTACCAAACAAAAACACATCATCCACACGTGGTAGATACCCCAATATATGCACAATAGACTCAAGTGGCAACCACTCAAAAATGTTCTCATACACAGGATCCACTTCCATCTTTTGAATTGAGTAGTGTTCAAGCTCTTTTAAAAGTTCAATTTTTTTTGGATTCTGGATTAAGATTTTTAGATCAAGATTAACTTTAAGGGCAAAAAAAGTTTTGGTAGATATTAAAACAGGATGGAATATCTACCGTATAAAATCGATGCCGGATCCAACAGGATCAAAATATATCAAAATGAGTTTCATGGATTGAGGAGCTTTTCCTGCATAGAAACAGGAAAGGAATTCTTGAGAGAAGAGGCTGTGGATGTAGTAAAGTATGAAGAAAGCGGTAAAAACGCCGAAAACTGCGTTTATACTATAGAGTCCGTCGTTGAAGACGTTGCGTCTGTCAAGGACGGACTTTTTGTAGAAGAATTAGAGGATGGCTATGCACTAAAGAAGAAAGAATGGGCATATAGTTGGTCTATCTACCCAACCATTACCGAAATTTCGCATTTTTTGTTGGCCTCTATCACGCGCCCACCGAAAAACCCCCAGAAAACGGCCGCAAAAAAGAATACCCAAGAATCCGCACTCATCGCCGAACTTGAATCCGCCTTGAGTGAGGGATCTGAGTTTTCCCTTAAGAAAACGGGGTTGTTCGACACATTAGTAAATCCTGCGGAACCAATCCCCCAAGAAACCGTCATTACCCCGTATGAAGAAATGTTTGACGAGTTATACTACGTACCAATCCCACAGGAGTTGACCCCTATCCAGCGAGAGCTACCTGTGCTGCCCGCATTGCCCATACGTATTCCTAAAGAAACTGTAGAGACGTTTGCAGCCAAAGTACGTGCCCTGGAATATGATCTTCAACAAATAGATGAAGAATGTGAACGAATGGATCAGGAGGAAAGAATACTCGATTTGGAGATTGAAGAAGTGCGAAAAGAACATCAGTTGATCAGAGAACAAATACAAGAAATTTCCGAATCAGAAGAATCTGATGAAAGCAGCTCAGAATACTCCTCGGAAGTAGAGGAAAGCAGCTCGGAATACTATCAAATCAGCTCAGAAGAGGAGGAAAGCAGCTCAGAAGAAGAAGAAATCAGCTCAGAAGAAGAGGAAAGCAGCTCAGAAGAAGAAGAAATCAGCTCAGAGGAAGAGGAAAGCAGCTCAGAAGAAGAGGAAATCAGCTCAGAGGAAGAGGAAAGCAGCTCAGAGGAAGAGGAAAGCAGCTCGGAAGAAGAGGAAAGTACCTATGAAGAGGAAAGCAGCTCGGGAATCAATGATTCTTTTTGGGAAGATTCCGATTCTTGGTCTTCAGAGGAAGGAATGGACTTTGGTTCACGTAGTCTGTAAACCGTTTCTTCCGGTTTGAACAAATATATGTAGGAATCATACGTTGGTTCTCCCGTTCTTGGGTCGAGATAGGTAGGAAGAGAATGGGATCGATACAAACCTATAGGTTTTGATTTTCTTACAACTTGTTGAAGTGAAAATTTCACATGAGTAACGGATTTCCAGCTGATGTGATACATACTTTTTTTAGTAAAAAAGTATATTAGTTTTTGTTGATACACTGTTCAAAGCGTTGCGTTGAAAGTAAAATCCGACATTCGTCTTTGTTCAAATCGCACACATTTTTGTAATCGAAGCAACTCCATAATGCCAACGTTGTGTTGAAATACTCATATTCTGTCACATTTCCATCACAGCCTCCATGCTTTATCCATTCGTGTTCCACAAGACCTTGCAGCGGATACCACAGCGTTTGGATCTCATGTTCTAATTTCTTGATATCCGTAACGTTGAAATAAATACTATTTTTCCTACAATAACTTGGATATCCACAATTCTCACATTCTTTGCACGTTTCCGGCCACAATCCATGGATCTTCCACTCTTGTTGTGGCGCAAACCACAACAAAGCGAAAATAAAGGAAGTGGGTTCACAAAATGGAGGATGATACATTTTATTTTTTACAAAGTTCATTAAAATCCTCAATTTGCCTATAGAAAGATGAATGGCTGGGGAAGCGAAACACCAACCGACAAAACCGCACTACGCGCAGGAATTTATCTTCGGGTGTCCACGTTGGATCAAAAAGAAGGACATGGCATCGAACTTCAAAAAACGAGATGTGAGGCTATGGCCGTCGTAAAAGGATGGACCATCACAAAAGTGTATATGGATGAAGGGATCAGCGGCACCATCAAAGAAACCGATCGTCCTGGATTTTCTCAATTGATTTATGATGCAACCCACAAGCTCATCGACGCTGTGATTGTGTACGCGTTGGATCGATTGGGTAGAAAAACACAAATCGTCCTACGAACGATTGAGAATTTGGCAGAGATGGGTATCAAACTCGTAAGTTGTCGAGAAAACTTGGATACGTCCTCGGCAGCAGGAACGTTTATGGTCACTATTTTTGCGGCGTTGTCGCAGTTGGACCGGGATACGATTGTGGAACGAATGAAGGCAGGTACGGAAGAACGTCGAAAAATCGACGGAGATATTGGGGGTCACATGCCCATGGGATACAAACGTGCCCGTGCCACGGTGTTGATCGTTGAAGAAAAAGCAGAAGTTGTGCGCCATATTTTTCATCGACGCTATATCGATTTCCGATTTATGTATGAAATTGCAGACGAACTCAACGAGAAAGACGTTCCACGACCTACAAAACGAGGAAAGGTGTGGAAGGCGGCGGTCGTTCAACGGATTTTGGACAACGAAGGAAAATACCTCGGAGGGTACCGAAATCGGAGCAAATTTCGGTGGCCGCGTATTTTACCGCTTAATTTTGAAGAACAAGAACGGGACGCCAAAGAAAACCAGAAACGACAAAGCAAACTACACTTACCTTCTGTCGGAACCTCCATTAAAGGTGTCGATAAAAATAGGAGAAACATCAAACGCTCCAAACGCGGGTTGGCACAGCTCCAAGCATTACGAAAAGGAGAAATCATCCCTAGATCCACCGAGGAACTAAAACCACCCAAAATCTACAAGGAAAAAAGGAAGATCCAGCGAATTGTTCCCGGAACCCCCACTCCTCCAAGAAGATCTGCGCTCGGAATTCGCATCCCTTCGCCTGAATCCAAAAAACATTCTCCCCCAAAAGGACCTTCAAAAGGACCAGGAATTCGAGTAACGACCACACCACCCCGACAATTTTCTACTTTCGTTCGTGAGATTCCTATCGATGTACAACATCCACGACCTCCTCCTATCGAGCGAAGAACTCGGTCCAAAGGACCTTGGAACTCGGTCCAAAAATAATACAGAGAGTCACAAAAGAAGTGCACCGTCGTAAATGCTTTCCGAAACCCATTTTTACGATGGAAAGTTGGAACGAACAAAAAAAGAGAGCCAAGAAATGTTGGATCGAGCAGAAAACGTTCCTTTTGAAGACAAACAAGGAGCGTTTCAACACTGGAAGCGGGAATTGGAAGAACGATGGTCATCCGAGGAATCGCACGCCTTACATCGGTTGATTGATGAACAGGAGATGTATTACGACCCCATAAACAAGTTGCATGTAGATTGGTTGTTGTGGTTGTGTTATGAGAAAATTATGATCGAAAACAACAGAATCTTTGAAGAACATTTTAAACAACAACTCCAAGATATGGGTAGTAGTTTCTGCATCCAAGGGAGAACGGTTCGATTGTTGCAAATTCTGGTCGCTTTCGGATAATATATATAAATATGGTTTTATATATATAATTATTCACCATGTATTGAATCAATGTGCTCTAAAGGAGTAATAATAAGTGTTGGACCCTTGTACAAACGTTTTTCATCGTGCAATTTGTACTTAACAGCTTCTTTAATGAAGTGGTGGTCGTTGTTGGCCATTATTGCACTGTAAATAAGAAGAATAGGATCGTTGAAGCCCACATACTTGTGTCTTGTTGTGGCACGGGCGTAAATTCCAAAGTATTCCCCTGTGAGTTTTTTGATGACGTCTTTGTAGGCAACCGTGAGCAGTTGACCAATGGGATTTTGCAATTTCTTGATGTAGAACATATAATCGAGCTTTTCTTCGTTTTCTGTGCCCAATCTCTCCAGGTACGTCTCTGGCAACCTCATTTTATGGCCTTGAAGTTCGTTTTTGTCCCCCTCCACCATCAAGTACTCCAATCTCGAACCGGGATGGGCAGGTTTGCCCAATTTCTTGAGATCCTCGGCAAAAACAGCCATCTTGGCGGATTTGAGTTTGTAACTGGCACCGAGTCCATTCACCGTGATCAACTCGGTATACGATACTTCCCCAGCCAACAACTTGTCAATGGCTTCAAATACCACATCCAACGCCTCTTCAAACGGACGTAGATGCATAATTTTAATCAGCACTTGCAATTGCAAATCGGTCAACCACTTGGGTCGATCCCGTCGCGCCAACTCCACACCCTTGAAATGAAGATCTCTGGTGTCCAACTTCAATTCTCCCGTATCCCAATCGAGTTCTGCATACACATACCGCTTTTTCTTGAGAGACAACATACGCATCACCTTTTCCAATTCCATTTCCATCGGCGGCGGAAACAACGCCGTCAATTCCTTTTCCAACTTTTTACCCATACGAATCGCTTCCAACGGATCCGTGATGTTTAACGTTGCCATTACAGAATCGGTGTCCCCATATATTACTGTTCCACCGTATGTATTTTCGATATAAGTGCTTACTTTGAGAATAGACTCTCTCGCTTTTCCAGTGACACACATTGCTGCTTCCATCAACGGCATTTTTCCGCCATTTCGGACCCCTAAAAATCCGTAAAACGAATTACACACCACTTTAAGAGCTTTTTGTCGTTGTTCGTATACTTCACGCATAATAGGATCCTTTTCTATTTTCCCCTTTGCACGGACAGCACGCCGTTCAAAAACCATCTTTTCTTCCAACTGGGGCAACAGTCCCTTGTGACCCGTTTTTTCTGCGTTGAGGAATTTGAAACGGTATTGTTTGGTGACGATTTCTGTGCGAGGTTTGTCCCCCTCTTTCAAGGGTTCTATCACAACTGCCTCCTCTTGCTCAAAGATGATGATGTTGCACAACTCATCCGGAACAAGATGTTCGATACTTTTGTGCACCAACGTGGTGTAATCGATATTCTGGGCCATTATAATCGTAGGGTACAGACTTGCGAAATCCCAACACAACACGTTGTCGTGCAACCCTGGAACGGGGGGATATACAGACCCTCCTGTATAGTGATACCCCGATTTGGCAACTTGATCAATCACAAAATTCTGATGGGTCGCAATGTCGTACAACAAGGACACGCAACGGATTTGTTGACCCCGCGTGAACAGTTCGACGATGGTAACGCCGCACACGCTGGACATTTGCGTCAATCCCAAGAAAATGTTCAGTTCTTCCATCAAATCCAGGACCAACTCCGAGTCTTGAATACAATACAACAACACGAACGTCATCAAAATATTGGCCAAGACATACCGTAGAACAATGGCTATGTCAATATTGTGTTTCTTAAAAAAGGCATTGTGTTCTGCCAAAACGTTAAAAACGTCGATAAACTTCACAAAGGAGCACAGTTTTTCCGGATCTTCTTCTTCGGAAAGGGGTGTTCCGAACTGCACAAACATAAGGAATGTTTGGTAGCGTAGCCACAGTAACTCACGTTTGTTGTACAGGTCAAAGACATCCGTTTTTGTTTGAGTCAAACATCCTTCAAACAATTTCTCAAGTGTTTGCACTATCTCATCCAACTCAGGGGTTGTTTCGGGGGTACGCAGCGTTTTGAAGTCACGTTCTGATTCTTTGAGTTGTTCATAAATCCAAAACATGTCTGGTGCGGTGATATCGTGCTTGTTCGTTCCTAAAAAATAGTTGGCTACGAAATCCAACGTATATTTAAGAAGTTTGTAATCGCGCCGAATAATGGGCAATAAATCGATGTTGATGCGACCATCCATCTTCAAATCGTAGATGATGTTGAGTCCGTACGCTCCTGAACTCCATTCGTTGGAGTTCATCACTGTTTTCCCGTCCGGCAAACGACCCATCATGGGCCACTCATACATTTTTTGTGTCAGACGTTCGTGCAAATATTTGTAATCAAAACCAAAAATATTGTATCCGGTGACAATTTCTGGATCCGTTTTCAACACCAAAGCCCCAAAGGCTTCCACGAGTTCATATTCCGTCGTGACGTGGATGATCTCCGTGCTTTCCAGTCTCGAAGAAGGTATTTCTGCACAAGGACCCAAAATAATCGCATATCGCTTTCGTGTGGATCGATGATTGTATACCTGGTAGATACACGAAATCATATACGCCACGTGGGCAGCGTGCCAAGCATTTGGGAAAATGCGTTTGTTGTCCGAGTAGCACTCAATATCAAACGCCAAGATACGTGGATACACACGCCACCCATCACACACCTCCTGGGGAATCGGTTCCATCGTTCTTGAGTCTACAACATATTCATGGTCCATCGTAGAAATCCTCATCGATTCTTCTACATAATCCCCATGGACTGTAAACCACTGTGAAAAGGACATATTTTGTCTGGTAAGAAGCTTCCTTACGATAGGAATCTTACTCTCCCACACATGACATCGTAATGTGCCATATTCGCGCGTTTTCAAGGGATACTTTAACAGATTCTCGCAGTGATTCAACGCTTGTATGCTCTTAAATTGGAGCTGGAGCATCGGATAGTCACCTTCTCCAAAATAATAATAGATTTTCTTGCGGAATGTGAGAGAGTGACCAATGGGTGCGTGATCTTTTAGGCGGAAATTCAAGTATTCTACAACTTTTTGTGCTGAGATTCGATTCCATCGAAAGGGACGCCCATACACAATAGTCGGCAACTCCACATAACATGTTGTCGGAGAATCCTCAATCCGCAAGAAATACGGTTTCGAATCGCGGTCCAAGCACCATACGTGAATTGCGATGTGTCCCACGTCCGTATATTCGTCCTTGACCACCCATTCATAGGGAAATACCGTCAAAAGAGTCGCATCTGAAGGTGTGATATTTTTGACTTTGGGGGTGGAAGCCATCCAAATTTAAACAAGATTTCACTTTGTTTAAACGGTCTTTAAATCTCACTTTTTTGGGACCTTCAAGACAAATCGTATATTTTCTCTAACAGATTACGTCGTAAAGGCTCAGAATCAATAGAAATGACGTGGATAGGTGGTGAAAGAATGGGTTCTTCGTGCTCTTCAGGGGATAGATCTTTTTCTTGACATGTAGGAGATGGCGAATCGGTGAGCTTTTCTTCTTCCGAGGTAGAAAAAATATCCGAGTACAATTCCTCTTCGGTTTCTAGAGATTGTAGTGACAAATCTTCTTCTTCAGAGGTATTTTGATCGTCGACGTAATCTGGACAAAATATTTCGGCATTATCACGCCCAAACACGCACATCATGGTTTCCTCCTCGGTTTCGACAGCATAGCGAAAAATATATTCCGTCATCCCCCATCGTTTTTGTTTGTGCTCAAAAACCAGACCAAAAGGAAAAGGTCCTGATTCTTCAAAAATACGCAATTTGAACCCATCTTCTACACATAATACCTTGTCACTCAATGGTTGTAATTGGGAAATCACCGCTTCGTAGTCCATTCCAGTTCTCAGACATATTGGCGTGTTCTGAACCTGCACATTCATTTTGTTTAAATCTATTTTGTTTGGTTTAAAAATGGATTTTAAATGTTTTTGGTTTTAGATCGAAAAATGGAAAGCCGCATAGAAGAAGAAATGGATCAAGGATGGTCGTTTGTAAAGGTTCTGAGAGACCATTATTGGATTTCGAGAGGATGTTTTATGATGGGATGTGTTGCAGCATGGGCCACACCGTTGTCATGGGTTCTACTTCCTCTTGTGTTGTTGGTAGATCTCTTTGTTCAAGATCCAACCGTTCCTCAAATCGGAATGACCGTTCGAGGCGCAATAGCGATTACGTATCTGAAGATATACGTGGCTTGGATCACACGCGGTGATCGCAAGGTCAAGAAAACGGAATAATTTAAAAATCACAAAATCGTCAATGCCCAATTAATGATTTTTAAATTAACTTTTGTGGAAAATAATTCATCACTCAAATGGGAGTGCCTCAATTTTTTAGGTTCCTAAAGAGGAGATATCCAGAAGCACTCGCGCGAGAGATTGCGGGACAAGTGTCTTCCTTGGCATTTGATATGAACGGGTTCTTCTATCGTGCCGCCGAAAAGGTATATGGGTACGGAGATGGCACCAGAGACAACAAGAAGATACCAGATTACAAGAAACGGCAACGTGAAAAAGAAATCGCCAAACTGGATCCTCATCTGTTACGAAGGATGCTGTTTGACGCGATCTTGACAAATATCAAAGATGTGTTGATGCAAGTAAACCCGCAAGACACGGTGATCTTTGCGATTGACGGAATGGTGCCCATGGCCAAAATCCAACAACAACGTCAACGTCGATACAAATCTGCTTTTGAGAAAAAGAGCAAATTCTTTGACACCAACGCCTTTTCTCCAGGAACTGAACTGATGATTGAATTAGACGCGTACCTACGAGAGCATCTTAACATCGATATCGAGAAGGGTAAGGTTGGGGAGGGATTGTGGCTTCCACCAAAAGTCATCTACAGCAGTCACCTCGTCCCTGGAGAAGGCGAACATAAAATTATGGATTTTTATCGCAAAGGACTTCCCGAAGGTCCTATTGCGGCAAAAGGAGGGTCGCATATCATCTATGGGATGGACGCAGATTTGATTATGTTGAGTATGTTGCTTCCACAGCAGCGTGTCTTTTTGATGCGTGAAGACCTCACGGATATCGTCAACATTGAACATTTGAGAGAAAATGTGAAAAAAGATTTGGGGACAGAAACAGCCATCGACGATTTTTTGGCGTTGATGTACCTCATCGGAAACGATTTTCTCCCCAGAATCAAGACGACGAGCAACTTTGACTATGTATTGCCAAAAGTCATTGACACCTACAAAAAGGTCGGGAAATCGATTACTTCAAACGACGGAAAAGAGATGAATTGGCTCGGATTGGCCCATTTCCTCTATCATCTTCGCACGTTGGAACCCGGATTTGCACAGGAACTTTCAGGAACCATATACAAGTACAAAAGTTTTGTCATGGACAACGCTGTCGAAGACGGAACGGTGAATTTCAAAGAGTTTCGCAATGGATGGTATGAGTATGCGTTGGGTGTGCCTATAAACTCCCAAGACTTGCTGGAAACCTTTGCAATTCCTCCTTCCCTTGCCGGTCCAACCACTCAACAAATAGCAGAAATGTCTGTTGAGTTTCTCACAGGAATGGCATGGACGAGTTTGTATTATAGAAAGGGAATGGCTGCAATCAATCGGGAATGGTCGTATCCGTACTTTTACGCCCCTCTACTCACAGATCTTGCCATCATTGCGGGACAAGTTGCAAAAAAGAGGCAAAAAATCAAACAATACAAAGTGTTTGATACGATGCTTGAATACAACGTGGTGCATCAATTGTTGTGTATTATACCGCCTAAATCCAACGATCTACTTCCTAAAGAAGTCTTGCCCTTTTACTATGCGCAAAGTCCCATCATTGACCAATTCCCCAAGACCTTTTTGTTTGACGAGGATGGGAAAAACGAACAATGGCAAATGCATGCGTTGGTTCCACATGCCAACATCCAACGAATTTACGTGGTGACCGAATTTGTAAAGTTTACGCGAAAAACGATCGAAGAGCTGGACCCACACGAAGATTTTATGTATGCAAAACGAGGATTTGGAGATCCACGAAAAACGATCGTTCAAATCCGAAGGACATCCAATCAGATATGCACAGGTGTCAAACCTTCGTTGGGGCAATGGGGACGCCAAACCTTAGCACCACGTCAAGAACCACCGTCTAACGTTATAACCACGCGTAACCGAGTACAAATGCGACCGGATACGTTTGTAAAGCTCCAAGATCCTTCATTACGACCATTGGAGGAAAGAAAGATCACAGGAGATGTGAAACTTGTCCGTTTTAGACCGGGACGACAGCTCTGGAGAGTGAGACGTTCCAAACAAAAATCAACTAAAAAAGCAGTCATTGATTTGTTGGCACAATTTGACATGGACTATTCTCAAGTACCCGTCATTTTCGAATAATTGTCTACTTTGTAAATCTGCAAGGTAGATCTACTCTGTACGAATCAATATGTAAACGCACCTCATACGTACTGATGCCAATCTCCTTTTCCTTGGCGAAATACACGTAGGGTGCCGTTTTGCCGCCTCGATACAAGTTTTCGACAGCATCCTGGATGGACAAATACACCAACGTCTTAAAATCGGGCAAACGACCTTTTTGTACACGCTCCACTTTGAGATGCCCTGTAATCACCGCTTTGTTTTTTACCATCGTGAAACACTTATCCAAGGTTCGATCGGCTGTAATTTTAAAATAGTGATCGTCGATACGGATGTGTGTTGTGCGCATTACAAGCATTTTAGATAACTAGCAATACATTAAATATTTTATATATATAAAATATTTTGGGCAAACTATTTTTTCCTCAGGACAAGCAGTCCAGTACTGTTTCCTCAAGAGTTTCCATTTTCTGGTGATAGTCCATCGAAAAGGTTTTGATTTCGGCACAGACGGCCGATATTCCACACATGTAACAGATATCGGGATCGTCTCCATATCCCTTGTAGGTCATACATTTTTCGGAATGGCAACTATAACAGGAAAAAATCCCTATGTGTCGTTCTTCTTCCATGCACTCTTTGCAAAAGAAAAAGGGACACACTTCACATTTCGCGACCTCTTTTTCCACCTTGCAACAATCACATACATATGTACTTTTTTCCATATAGACTTGGTTTGAGCTGAGAGTAACTCATTAAAAAATCATTTTTTGGAACGTCTGTGCACCACTAATTGGGTCTTTATCGGAAAAGGATAGCTACGAGAATATCCGTATCGGAGGTGATGGGGCATACGATTTCGGGAGGATTGGTTACCGAAAGAGTGTTGATCGATGTGGGGTAATAGATACTGTATACCCGCTGATCCGAAATACTTTTGTACAAAGTCGTATCTTCTTCCGTGGAACTCATCCTTTTGATCAGATACACCTGTGAATAGACTTTGCGGAGGACAGATGCGCCTGCTGTTGGGTCCAAAACCTCTTCCTCGTCACATACAAAGCCATATTTTTGTACCATCGTTTGGAGTTGGTGTATCTTATGCAACACCATATACAGTCGGTCTCCATTCAAACTGTTGTCTCTACCCCACCGTCTCAAATCGTCGTATGTAGGATCGAATGTATCCATATCTGCAAAAATACCAAACCATATGTTGAGAAACGTCTGTAAATCGTCTTCCCCCGCAAATTTCGTCCAATATTTTCTTCGATGGGTCGTTTCCTTGTGTATTATGTCCTCTTCAAAGGTTGGGTATACATAGTAAGGATGTTCTTCGCTAAACGTGCTGATCATCGCCACAGCAATCATCGCGGGCAAACAGGGCTTTCCCAAAACCCAATATTCTTGCATGTACAACCAGAGTACGGCACTTTCCAAAGGAGCCAGAGGAGCATCCAACAAAAAAGTTCCCAACGCGGTGGTTCGATAGTCTGGATTCAACGCACCGATGCTTTGCAACAGCACGAGATCGTTGTGCACCACAAAAGAGGGGAAAATATCGGTCAGTGCGAGATTTGTTTTGCCCAGCATCAGTAAATAAAACACGATAGTCTGAGGAATGAATGGATCTTCGTCAAAGAGCTCTTTGGTAGTCATTACGAGGCACGTTCCCGCTTCCACAGACGAAATCTTGTTCTGGAGAATCGTAGACCTTCCGATAGACACATTTTTAGACACAGTTGTCGAAAAGGTCGTTTCCTCGCCGCTCAAAGCACGCCCCTGCACAATCGCACGAAAAGAATCGATCACCACGTCCACAGGAACCATCACCAAGTTCAATACCTCATCCGTGGCCAAGTAGATGTTGGTGAAGCGCTCTCTACCTTCGGATATCGTCCATTCTCCGTGGGAGTAGACGTTTTGCACAAACATCAACCTCGGAACGAGTTCCGAGGAAGTTCCGCTTCTAAGGGGAACAATGTTCGTTTTGTCGGTTTCGATGTTTTCCAACAATCCTTGAAACGTAGCGATTTCAGAGCGTCCTTTGAGAATGACAACAATGGTCTTTCCCGGTGTTTCCATGTGGATTCGTAAAACGATTTTTGCCATTTCTTCGCATAGATCCACATCGGGTGTGTCCTTTCCAACCAATTGAAAATTGACAGGAATGGCTTCGGAATGCTTGTCGAAAATGGTGATCTTGCTCTCTAAAACTGGAAAATTGAGTGTGTTGACGCCATACATCGTCACATAAGGTATCTCATGCCCATGAAAGTAGGACTGTTCAAGCAGTTTCATGTTGATATATGCTTGTACATCCGCAGGAATACGGTTAGGGACCAAATAAAACAGATGTTTGGTGAAATCGATAGCGTGTAAGGGCGAAAAATAGGGTAAGAGGAGTAGAAGCAAGGTCCGTTGCGTGGTGAATACCACTTGCGCTTCAAGTTTCGGGCTTTCAAGGTCTTGAGTGACCGAGCTTTCAAGGTCACTAAGAACAGTCGGTTTCACTGATGGATACATCAATCGGAACGTATGCGCAAAGGAAACAGCTGCGTCGTTTGATTCTACGATGACATATGGCATTTTATCCTCTTCCACCGCATTTCGTATCAATCCAAACAAATACGGTTTTCCATAGGATGTGAGTATTCCCACAATGGGAGTCGTATTTTCCATTTCTTTTAGATATACGTACGATTTAATTTATGTTATTGCGATAACATAATTTATTATTCCTGTTCACTCCACCAGAATGAGCGTATCTTGCGCTTGCAATGCTTTTCGAACAAGCACTGGTTTAAGGTCTCTTGATGTGTACGGAATGCCTCTTTCCTTAAGGTAGTTCTTAAGTTCTTTCACAGTCATTGTATTAAAATCGAAAATTCCGACGATGCTATCTCCTCGGATGACAGATGCCCTTCCTTTTTTCCTTCTTTTGCTCGCTTTGCTTCTTTTGCTCGCTCTGCTTCTTTTGCTCGCTTTGCTTATCGCTTCCCTTTCACGGATAGATGGTTCGACAAACGTTACCAATCCCTTCCTCTTTCTTCCACCCGTTCTTGGCAAGATAGGCACTTCACACTCGTACATCGATTTTGTGACTGCGACAGCCAAAGCTTTGTAATATTGTCTATCCATGCCCTTTAACGCGGTTAGATCCTTACCAGCAAGGTGCATAAGCGCTAAAATGGTGGAAGTGGCACGGCAACCACTGAACGGGTTGATGTTTACGTTTTCTGCCAAAACCCAAGGAATGCCCACGCGACGGTTAATACAATCCAACAGATCGGCAAAGCGGTACGAACCACCGTACTCCGTATCGAAATAAGGGCCATTCGGTTCAAAGCGCACAATGACGTGCTTTGATCGATCGTAGAAAAACCAATTTTGATGAGCTGCCGGCATATCCGGTCTGCCTTCCAAATCTTCCGAACTCGGTGCTGCATTGGCTACTGTATAAATACCCTCAAGATCCGGATGCCTTTCTATCAATTCTGTATATTTGACTACCAATAGGTCGCATGCATCCGATATAGTCTTGTTTTTGCTGTTAGCGAGAAGCACCCCCTCTGTCATCGCATAGTTTCTTCCTTCTGCATTCTTTTCTTGGAGCAAATGCACCATATATTGATTGGCATAATCAGTGGAGACAAAGATTTTGTTTGTATCTTTCCCTACATACGGTTCCAATGCAATACTGGGTAATTGCTCAATAATATCCATATTTCCTTTGAATAACAGTGAATAAAAATTCTTTATAGCTCGCAAAGTATCGAATAAATAGTGGTAAAAAATGATTTTTTACAACGTTCAAAGAGGCAACAACTTCTACTTATTCAAAGGAAAGATGGATGATCTCCCTGCGGAAATGGTGTGCGAAATTTTGAAGTGGCTGCCTTGCGCTTCTTTGGGAATTGCTAAACAAGTATGTCAAAGATGGAACGTTTTTTCATCCACTATTACTAAAAGATGCAAAACAACCTTTGGAGCCGCAAAAAACGGTCACTTAGAGTGTCTAAAGTGCTTACATGACAACGGATGTCCCTGGGACAGATGGTCTTGCGACAATGCAGCCTCGAACGGTCGTCTACAGTGTCTGAAGTACCTTCATGAAAACGGATGTCCCTGGGATGTCTGGGCTTGTAGGAGAGCAGCAAAAAACGGTCATTTGAAATGTCTCAAGTATCTACACGAACACGGATGTTCCTGGGATGAAGATACTTGCGCATTTGCAGCCGAAAACGGTCACTTAGAGTGTTTGAAGTACTTACACTACAACGGATGCCCGTGGGATAGATGGACTTGTGCATTGGCAGCCGAAAACGGTCATTTAGAATGTCTGAAGTACCTTAGAGAGAACGGTTGTCCCTGGGATAGATGGACTTGTGGAAATGCAGCAAAAAACGGTCATATATCGTGTTTAAAGTACCTTAGAGACAACGGTTGTCCCTGGGACGAATGGACTTGTGGAAATGCAGCCATGAACGGTCATCTACAGTGTTTGAAGTACCTTCACGAAAACGGATGTCCATGGAACGAAGACACTTGTCGGGTTGCAGCAAAAACCGGTCACTTGGAGTGTTTGAAATACGCTCAAGAAAACGATTGTCCTAGGATGTAAAAAATGATTTTTTTTATATAATATACAACAAGTAACTTACACTTTATTTGATCATTGGTAATCTGTAAACAAGGAATGTCTTCTTGCAAAATTTGCCGCTGTCCGTGTACAACGTACGGGATTTTTACCGAAAGTATATACGAGGAACTCAAAGCTCAGGATCAAGACGTGAGCCACCACGAACGATCCCACAAATTCTACGAGTATTATTGGGTGAATGAGCATTGCAAGTGGTGCTTTCACGCAAAAAACGAGCATCTTTCTTGAGTTGTTCACACTTACACACAAATTTTA
>SDBT01004670.1_pt1 | contig 23180 bp, 17 predicted proteins | sample 2277101 | NCBI WGS metagenome assembly SDBT01 (sample SAMN10404973, study PRJNA504765) | marine sediment metagenome | isolation source: marine sediment core GS10_PC15, 103 cmbsf | place: Arctic Ocean: Southern Knipovich Ridge | collected 2010 | reverse complement strand
GTGTCTCGACGAGCACGTTCGGGTATGCCGCCGTTCCCACCCTGATCAACGCGATCACGCCATCGTAAGCCACCTGGAAACTCACCGCCTCGAAGCTAACGCGGCCGTCCTCGTAGTCGATGCCGGGCACGCCATCGAGACGGCTCAGGCTAGCGGGCGGGACAGCTCGGAGCGTCGCCCTGATCGGTACGCTCAACTTCATCGTGCGAGCCTGGTCACGATTCTCGAGGGCTCGCTGTGCGGCCGTGCGCATTTCCTCATGGACCTCTTGCACGGGTCTCTGGTCCGCCGTCGACGCCCAGGTCGCCTGCTTGACTTCGACGTACTCCAGCCACGGCATCGTTTCCAAGTTGGCCTTCAGCTTATCGTCACCCGACGCAAAGATGACCGGCACATCTACTCGACCCCACGAGTATCCGATCAGCTCGGTTTCGGTAATCGATATGTCGTTCATGATTATGTCCATGCCGAGCGTGTAGGTGTGCGAAGCGAACCCGCCGGCACCGGTCTTCGCATGCATCCCCACGACGGCGACGGCGTCGTAGGCGCCTTCCTCGGAGAGGTCGACATAGGGCCGGAAGGGAGTGTCTCGGAAGACCATTTCGGCGCGGCCATCAAGCTCATCGAGAATGATGTCTGGCTCGGGGTTGCCGCTGCCATGCGCGTCGACGACATGGACGATGTCCGCCCCGCCGGCGAACAGCCCGTCGATGACCGCGTTCACATCGTCGGTGAGTAGCCGGCGGCCGCTGGGGTAGAAGGAGGGATGACCGAAATCGAAGGTCCGCCAGTCATCCTGACCGGACAGTCCTTCCATGTCGTGGTAGACGAGCACCCGGAGCTGCCCACCGCTGACCGGGGCAGGATCACTCAACACCCGGCCGCCTGCCGCAACGTCGGGCTCTCCGGCCGCAGCCGCCCCAGTGTCTACCGTTCCCAGATCGGGCTCTCCGCCCCCACAGGCGAGTACCAACAGAGGCAATACCAGCAAGACAACACTTCTCTTCATCATCATGAGCTCTCCACGGCGGCAGCGCCCACATAGGGGGACCAGATCTCAGACAACACGCGCTGGAAGTTCCCTCCCAGCATCAGAAGGATGTCCTCGTCGCTGTAGCGACGACGAATCAGTCCCTCGGTGAGATCGAAAACGCGCTGCGGATGATCCACCCCGTCGATGTCGATCCTCTCGCGGAATCCATAGCTGTCCGCGTAGGCCGCACGTAACGTCGCCATCTCCTCAGCGCCGAGATCGTCGTACCCCTCCAAATCCATATCGCTGCCCAGCCCGACATGCTCCACCCCAACGAGCTGAACCACGTAATCGAAATGGTCGAGCAGATGTTCGATCGTAGTAGGCTCTCGATCTCTGACGAACATGCGCACCCCCGAGATGCCCATGACCCCGCCCTTGCTCGCCATAGCCATGATCGCTGCATCGGTCTTGCAACGTGGATGCCTCGGAACCAGGGCCCGCGCATTCGAATGGCTGATCAGCACGGGCTTCCGCGATACCTCGATGGAGTCGAGAGTCGTCCGGTCGCCGCAGTGGGAAACATCCACAGCCATGCCGAGATCGTTCATCCGCCGCACTACGGCGATCCCGTAGTCGGTGATGCCGGCATCCACTCGCTCGGTGCAACCATCACCGAGCCTGTTGCGGGAGTTGTACGTAAGCAGCGAAACCCGTTGTCCGAGACTGTAGAAGAGATCGATGTCTTCGAGTCTCTCTGCGAAGTGTTCTGAGTTCTGTACGCCGATCAAGATACCGATCTTGCCGGAGCTCGACACCGAAGCCAGGTCCGCTGCGCTGTCGACTCTCATGAAGTGGTCGGAGTGCGTAGCGACGAACCCGTTCCACAACCCGATGAATCGGCCGACAACCCCAACCGCATCCGCGGGGCTGCCGACACCCTCGGCGATGTGGAAGACGTTGATACCCGAGCCCTTGAACTTGTCGATGAGCTCGAGCGTGAAGGAATCCGGCTCGGTCAGCCACGGTTCATTGCCCAGCGTGAGCGGCGAGAGCATGTCGATTACAGTGGCGCGACCGACGAGCTCGATGGCGCGATCTGAATACTCCAGCCCGCTGTGCGGGAAGATGCGGTAGCGGCGACGATTGATCATCGGAGCTGTTGGCGCTGCACCCACGCCTCGAGCCACGAGCGGACTCAGCACGCCCGCTCCGCAGGCGCCCGCCACGACCACAGACTTCTTCAGTAGCTGCCGCCGATTCATCTCCCGTATACCATCCGTTGCTCTGATGCCGCCCACGACCCGTAATGCTCAAAGTACCAGCGCCCGCCAGTGGTTTCCATCACATCGAGGGTGCTTATCTAGGAAAAGAGATGATCACTTCTGAGCAGACCATCGACCGAGGAGACGAACATGAAGTTTCTGACTGAATACCTCGCCTTCGAAACGACCTCCCGACGCGAGTACATCAATATCACCTCGAGGGTCGAGGGGCTGGTGCGCCAGAGCGGAGTTCAGGAGGGCCTTTGCCTGATCAACGCCATGCACATCACCGCCAGCGTCTACATCAACGACGCCGAGTCGGGTCTTATCCAAGACTACGACGACTGGCTCGAGCGACTGGCTCCCCACGCCCCGACAGATCAGTACCGCCACAACCGCACCGGAGAGGACAACGCCGACGCCCATTTGAAACGACAGATCATGGGGCGACAGGTGGTCGTGGCAATCACGGACGGGCAGCTCGATTTCGGCCCCTGGGAGCAGATCTACTACGCCGAGTTCGACGGTCGTCGCCGCAAGCGCGCCCTCGTGAAGATCATCGGCGAGTAGGCTCCGATGCGAGGATCCAGCTTCAGCCAGGGAGACCCATACTCGAACTAGAGAACCTCCTTCACCGCCTCTGGGGGACGGCCAAGGACTGCGCGCCCATCCTCTGTGATGACAATGGGGCGCTCGATGAGAATGGGATGCTGGACCATGACATCCAGCCACTCCTCGCGAGGCAGGTCCTTGCCCCTCAGCTCCAGCTCCTTCGCCACGCCCTCCTGCAGGCGCGCGAGCTGGATCGGCTCCATTCCCAGCATCTTCAACACTCGATCGAGCTCGGCGGTGCTGGGTGGATCGTCCAGGTAGCGGCGGATTTCCGTCTCGGCACCGGACTCCTCGACGATCTTCAACGCCTGCCGGCTCTTCGAGCACCGCGGGTTATGCCAAATCTGCACGGCCATGGTTTGCCTCGATGGTTGGTCTGAGTGATGTCGTTGTGTCTGCAGGGTGTACGGATTCGGGACACCGAGTACCAGATCCGAACAGCCTAGCACCGCAAATGGACGCTAAAGCACGCCTCAAACCCCCGCTCCGCCTGAATACGCGCAAAACCAGGCTGTTGGCACGGAGCTTGCTCTTGTATCAAGTCAGCGAGCGTTACCGACGCGCCAGTCATGATTCCGACGTAATGGGGAGCGGTCCGGAGTCGACTGGCGCGTCGTTTTTTTGCGGGCAAGGTCCCCTCGACTTTTTCGCCGCCCGCGCGTCCTACCCACTAGCAGCCGATAAGAGTTTCACGGCGCGCCAGCAGGTCCTGTCGTCAAGGGGAGCGATCGGGGCTGGACTGGCGCGCCGCTTTTTTCTGTCGGGTGAAGCGCCCTCGGCTACCGTGCGAGTGAGCGCCCGGTGCGACAGTAGTCGATAGTGAGCGCACAGCGCTGATAAGCACACACTGGGGCATCTCGTCCCTCGCGCTCTTCGCGGCACCCAGATAGAATTCCCGGCGGGGCATTTCCAACCACGACCAAACCAGCCCGAAAGACCATGTGGGTCCATCGTGATTCCTGTCTTTTCTGGCGCTGGCCAAAGAACGAGCAAGGCGTCTGCGGATCTGCCGATCAGCGGATCAGCGGATCAAGGGGCCCGCGCGGGCAACCTACGATTCCTCGTCGGCGCGCTCGGATGTATTAGGGAGACAGTCTCATGAAACGAGCTCTCGTCGTAGCCGCGCTTCTGCTGCTGACTTCCACGACCGCCGTAGCCCAGCAGGTCGAGGTGCGGGAGCACACGCTGGACAACGGCATGACCATATTGATGGTGCCACGCCCCGGCGACCCCAACATCGCCGCCGGCTGGATCACCAAGTTCGGCTCCGCCTACGAGCGCCCCGGCGTCACGGGGATCGCTCACCTGTTCGAACACATGATGTTCAAGGGCACTCACACCCTCGGCACCGACGATATCGAGCGTGATCTGCAGATCATCGAGCAGCTCGACCAGCTCAAGGCGGAGCTTCGCATCGAGGAGGCGACGCTGTTGGAGAAGCAGCGCCTGGGCGAAATCGATGACCCGAACGATTCGGCTGCGCGCTCGCCCCGGCACCAGGAGCTCTTCGAGGAGTTCAACGCCCTGGTCGCCGAGCAGAAATCCCTCCTCATCAAGAACGAGTTCGCCCGCGTCTACACGGGCCAGGGCGCATCGGGAATGAACGCCGGCACGAGCCAGGATTTCACCGTCTACTTCATCAACGTCCCGGCCAACAAGCTCGAGCTCTGGTTCTGGATGGAGTCCGATCGCCTGCTGAATCCTGTATTCAGGGAGTTCTACTCGGAGCGTGACGTGGTGCAGGAGGAGCGCCGCCTGAGAACTGATAGCACCCCTACCGGTAAGTTCGACGAGCAGTTCGACGCCATGTTCTGGGAATCTTCGCCCTATAGCTGGCCGGTTGTGGGCTGGCCGAGCGACCTCGAGGGAATCACCCGCGAGGAGGCGATCAACTACTTCGCCACCTACTACGCCCCCAACAACCTCTCGGTCGCCCTGGTCGGTGACTTCGATCCCGACGAGGCCATCGAGCTCGCCGAGCGCTACTTCGGCCGGTTGCAGCACGGCACCGAGCTACCGCAACCGCCGCGTACTCGCGAAATGGAGCAGATGGCGGAAAAGCACATGGTCGCCCACGCCGAGACCAACCCCCAGGTAGAGATTCGCTACCACACGGTCGCCGACGGCCACGCGGATGAGCCGGCCCTCGTCGTGCTGGGGCAGATCTTGAATGGCCGAACCGGCAGGCTCTACAAGGCGCTCGTCGAGGACCAGGAGATCGCTACCAGCGCCTCAGGCTTCCAGAACGGGCTTACATTCGAGGGCTTCTTCCAGCTCAACGGCGTCGCCAAGCAGGGTCACACGCCGGAGGAGGTCGAACAGGGATTGTACGCGGAGATGGGAAGCCTGCGAGCGGAGCCCGTCAGTGAACGCGAGCTGCAGAAGGTGAAGAACCAGAATGCAGCTTCCAATTTTCGCTCCCTGCGATCGAACTTCGCCCTTATGATCCAGCTGCTCATTCGCGAGGCGAACCGTGGCTGGCAGCACATCAATACCGACCCGGCACTGTACGAGAGGGTAACGGCCGAGGATGTCATGCGGGTAGCGAATGAGTACTTCGCGCCGGAGAACAGGACCGTCGCGGTTTACTACCGCAAGGAGACGAGCGGCGAGGCGGACCCGCTCCTCGCTGGCCTCGACGATATGGAACGGCAGCAGGTGGGGCAGCTCCGCGGGATGCTGCCACAACTCAGCGCTGAGCAGCTGCGCCAGATGTTGGCCCAGTACGAGGAGAGTGCCGCGGAGGTGCCGGAAGAAGACCGGGACCTGGTCGAGGTCGTTTTGAAGCTGATCCGTGACCGGCTCGAGGAAATCGAAGGAGGTGAACGATGAACCGCTCGATGACAGCACGCCTTCTCGGCACCACGTGCCTGCTGCTGGCAGTTTTCGTCTCTGTCCAGGCGGCCCCGACAACCGGCGGTCGCTTGGCCGTGGAACAGCCGGCCCGACAGGAAGCCCAGATTCCTCAGCATCCCTCGCAGCTCGAGTTCACGCCCATCGAGTTCACACCGCCGATCGCTGCCGAGCACCGGCACGAGCTCTCCAACGGCGTTGTCGTATTCCTGGTCGAGGATCACAGCTTGCCACTCGTCAACGTCCAGATCTTGGTGCGCACCGGTGCGTACCTCGAGCCGGCCGACAAGACCGGCCTCGCGGCGCTCACCGGTAGCCAAATGCGCGCTGGCGGCACGACCAGCATGACGGCGGCGGAGTTCGATGAGGAGGCGGCATTCCTGGCCGCACAGTTCGGTGCCTACATCGGCGACAGCCAGGGTGGCGCCAACCTCAACTGTCTGGCCAAGGACCTCGACGCCTGCCTCGGTCTGTATTTCGACATGCTGCGCAATCCGGCCTTCGATGAGGACAGGCTGGAGCTCGCCAAGAGCCAATCGCTGCAAGGCATGCAACGGCGAAACGACAGCACGGGCAGGATCGAAGGACGCGAGTGGGGCAGATTGCTGCGCGGCACCGACCACTTCAGCACCCGCTCCAGCACGGAGGCGAGTATCAGCTCGATCAGCAGAGAGGACATGCTGGCATTCCATCAGCAGCATTTTCAGCCGGGCAACTTCATGTTTGCGGTCTCCGGCGACGTGACTCCGGACGAGATTCTCGCCAAGCTCGAGGAGCACATGGAGGGCTGGGACGTCGATACCACGCCCGTACCCGAGGTGCCCGTGCCGGACTTCACGCCGCAACCCGGCCTCTATCTGGTAGACAAGGCCGACGTGAATCAGGGGCGCGTGTCGATGGGGCACTTGGGCGCCATGCGTGACAACCCCAACCGCTACGCCCTCGCGGTGATGAACGACCTACTGGGCGGCGGTGGCTTCACGTCCCGACTCATGACCCGTATCCGATCCGACGAGGGCCTCGCCTACAGCGTCGGCTCGGGCTTTGGCATGGGGCTCTATTACCCGGGCATCTTCAGGGCCTCTTTCCAGTCGGGCAGCCCCACCGTGGCCCGCGCCGTTGCCATAGTGCTCACGGAGATCGAGCGCATGCGCACCGAGAGCGTCTCGCAGCAGGAGCTCGACGATTCGAAGGCATCGTTCACCGAAACCTTCACGCGCAGGTTCTCCAGCGCCGCGGCGGTCGCCGGGCTTTTTGCGGCCGACGAGTTCACGGGCAGAGAACCCAGCTACTGGGCCACATACCGAGAGCGCATAGGCGCCGTCACGGCAGACGATGTCTTGCGCGTTGCTCAGGAGTACCTACACCCGGATCGCCTGGTGATCTTGGCGGTCGGCAATGTCGAGGACATGCTGCGGGGCGATCCGGATAACTCTGAGTACGTTCTCGAGCATCTGAGCCCATCGGGCCTGGTGGTCCGAATTCCCCTCCCCGACCCCATGACCATGGAATACCCAGCACAATGATCCCAGCTCGGAGCGCATCACGGTCCCTGCGGACGCATCACGGTTCCTGCAGACATATCACGGTCCCTGCGGACACATCACAGGAAACCCGGACGCAATCATGAGAGCAATCAACCTGGAACGACACGGTCCCCCCGAGGTGATGGTCGAGCGGGAGGTTGGTGTGCCGGAGCCCGCGGCCGACGAGGTCCGCATTCGCGTGCGCGCGGCAGGCGTCAATTTCGCCGACCTGTTGCAGCGGCTCGGACTGTATGGCAATGCCCCGAAGATGCCCTACATCCCCGGATTCGAAGTGTCCGGCGAGGTTTCCGCAGTTGGAGCCGAAGTGTCCGGCTTCCGAGAGGGCGACAAGGTCGTTGCCATGACTCGCTTCGGCGGCTATGCGGAAGAGGTTTGCGCTCCGCGGATCGCCGTCCTGCCTGTGCCCGCCGACCTCGATTTGGTCGTCGCGGCATCAATTCCCGTTAACTACCTGACCGCCTGGTTCTGCCTCAAGACCATGGGCAACCTGCGCAGCGGCGAGCGTGTGCTCGTTCACAATGGCGCCGGTGGTGTCGGCACGGCCGCCGTTCAGCTCGCCCGGGAAGACGGGGCCGAGATCTTCGCTACGGCGAGTTCGGAAGAGAAGCTCGAGCTTTTGCGCGACCTCGGCGTACACCACCCGATCAACTATCGCGCCAGCGACTTCGCAGAGGAGATCCGACGCATATCGGGTGAGCGGAGCATCGACGTGATACTCGACGCGGTGGGCGGCAAGACCACGCTCGAGGGATACAAGCTGCTCGCTCCATTGGGGCGTCTGATCTCGTACGGGATGTTCGAAGCCGCGCCCACAGCGAACCGCAACCCGCTGCGCGCCTGGCGAGCCTGGCGCCAGACGCCGCGGTTCAATCCGATTCAGATGATTGGCAGGAACACCGGGGTGTTCGGCTTCCACCTGGCGCTGCTCGAGGGCAAGAATCATCTCGTGGCCGAGGCCTTCGAGCAGATCCTGGAGATGATCATGGCCGCGCGGCTGCTACCGATCATCGCGGAATCATTCCCCCTCACAGCGGTCGGCGCCGCCGAGGCACATCGTTTCATCCACGAGCGCCGCAACCTGGGCAAAGTGCTGCTGGTGCGTCCATGAACATCACTGAAGGGCCGCCGGTGAGTCCCTGCAGGCAATGAGCTGCCACTGGTGAGTCGATAGAGATAGAGAAAGGTCCATGATGGAACGCAAGACTGTTGCCGTGTTGGGTGGTGGGTCCGCGGGTTTCACTGCGGCCCGCACCGCAGCCAAGCTGGGCGCTCGTGTCCTCTTCTTCATGGGAGACAACGCCGATCAGGCGTCTCTCTGTGTGAACCAAGGGTGCATGCCCTCGAAGGCCATGTTCGAGGCCATCGATGCCATGCACCATGCCCGGGTTCACGGCTGGCTGAGGGTCGAGCCGCTGCGGCCGGAGGCCTACCTGGCGCAGATCGTTGCCTGGAAAGACCGCGAGATCGCGCGCTTCCGCGCCTACCGCCAGGCGGCTATCCGGCGCAAGAACTCCGATGACTTCCGCGTCATCCGCCATGACGCTCGCTTCGTCGATCCGCACACGCTGGAGGCCGATGGCGAGCGCTACTCAGCGGACCGGATTATTCTGGCGACCGGCTCCTCGCCCGCGTATCCACCCATCGAGGGGCTCCTCGAGCTACGCGACCATGTCTGGGGCAACGAGGAGATCCTGGCCAACACGGCTCTGCCCGAGTCGATGATCGTGATCGGTGGTGGCGCCATTGCTCTGGAGTTTGCCCAGCGTTACGCGCGCCTCGGCTGCGCTGTCACGTTGTTGGTGCGGTCCCGCATTCTGTCGAGCTTCCCGCCACAATTCGGCAACCGGATCGCCCAGATCTTCGAACGTGAGGGCGTGCGTGTGCTCCTGGGCACCCAGGTAGCCCACATCGCGCAGGACAGCAACGGCTGGTTCGTTGCGCAAACCGAGGGCCCGGGTGGCCGCGAGCCTGTAATTGGCCAGCGCGTTCTTCTGGCGGTCGGCCGCAAGCCGGCGCTCGACAGCCTGAGCCTGGAGGCGGCCGGCATCGAGAGGAACAGCAAAGGCGACCTGAGCGTTTGCGATCAGATGCGGGTCGAGGGCCACGACCACATCTTCGCCGCCGGAGATGTGGTCGGCCGGCGTCTCGTCGTGCACCTGGCCCACATCGAGGGCGGTATCGCGGCCACTAACGCAGTCAACGACGGCAGCATGAGCTGGTCTCGTCGCTCCAACATCCAAGTGGTGTTCAGTGACCCTGAATTTGCCTTTGCCGGCATCGCTGCCGAGGAGGCGGAGGCAGCAGGACACGGCGTGATCACCCGTTCCAAGGAGAGCCGTCTGGTCGGCAAATTGCACCTCGCCGGCGACGATATGGGCTTCGGCGAATTCGTCGCCGACACCGAAACGCATCGTCTGCTCGGTGCGGGGCTGCTGTGTAAGAATGCCGGCGAGCTCATCCACCTGCCCGCCTACCTGATCGAGCACCAGCATACGGTGCACGACGGCGCCCTCGCCGAGTACTACCATCCCACCAAGATGGAAATCGTCTCGGGAATTATCGACCGCCTGTGCGCCTCCCTCGGTCAGATGCCGCCACGGCGATCCAACCAGTAACATCCGCCGGCAATATCCGCCGGCGACATCCGGGGAATCGATCATGTCCGACGAAGAGCCCGCACTCGAGGAAACCTCGCAGGAGGCGGCCAAGGATGCGGAGTCTCAGCCTTCGCCCTTCCCGCACCCTCACTGGACCGTCGGCGTGGTGCTCATCCTGGGGGGGGCGAGCCTGCTGTTCGGCATCCTCGTGCGTCCGATCTTCCTGGCGGTCGGCAGCCCGTTCATCATCGCGCTCCTCCTGTGGCTCTACGTGAAGCTCTTCGCGGGCGACAGCTCATCCTGAGTACCCCCACCCGTGGGACATCTCGTCCCAGAATCGGCACGATCTAATCCGATTTTTTGGACCACTGATCCAAAGTCTTGGAGTTCGTGAACGGACGACGGTCGCCGGTGGTGCACTGAAGCCTCTTCCGGGTCCCGAATCGTCGCTTCCAGCCTGCAATCGTCAAAAAACTCCCCAATTTGCCCCTGCCAGGTCCTCCGGCATCGAACTTGCACCTGAATTTGGCCAGGGGCAGATTGGCCGTGCCGAGAATGTGTCCGGAGGCGGCCATTCCCCGAATAGGATAGGTATGTTAGTCAAATCCCCATCAACAGAAAGGTGATGCAAATGCGACGCATTGCATTATTTACCATGGCGGTCGCCCTGACCCTGGCCTTTGTCGTGCCGGCCCAGGCTCAGTTCGCGCGTGCCGGCCTGGAAGGCACCGCGTCTGACCCGGACGGTGGCGGCTTGCCGGGAGTTACGGTGACCCTCGTCAACGAGGCCAATGGATTCGAGCGCACCGCTGTGACGGCAGTCAATGGCCGCTACAACGTTGCCGGCCTGCAGCCGGGTACGTACACGGTGACGTTCTCGCTGCAGGGCTTTTCGTCCCTCGAGCGCCAGGGCGTTCGCCTGCTCGTCGGCCAGACCGCGACCTTGAACGCGACGCTGCAGCTTGGCAGTGTTCAGGAAACCATTACGGTCACGGCCCAAACGCCGCTGGTCGAGGTGGCATCCAAGGAGGTCGGCGGCACTGTGACCTCCAAGGAGTTCACGGATCTGCCCTCTCAGAACCGCAGCTTCGTGATGTTCGCGCGCCTGCTCCCGGGCGTGAACGCCAACCCGAGCACCGAGTCGACCGCCTCTGACTCCCTGTTCATCAACGGCCAGGACGATAACAACAACTTATTCACGGTAGACGGCGCGTCCAACCAGGACGACGTCATCGGCGCCCGCGCCGGCGCCCAGACCCGAACCGCGATCGACGCGATTCAGGAGTTTCAGGTTCTGACCACGCAGTTCGACGCCGAGTTCGGCCGCACCTCAGGCGGTGTGCTCAACGCCGTCACGAAGAGCGGTGGCAATGACTTCCACGGCACCGCTTTCGCATATCTTCAGGACTCCGACTGGAACACGCTGAACTTCTTTACCCAGCGTGATATCGATCTGGGTCGACTCGACCCTGCTGATGTCGCGGCGTCCTCCTACAAGTCGCTCGGCGGGGTTATCGGTGGACCTATCATCCAGAACAAGGCCCACTTCTTCTTCAGCTTCGAGCGCAACACCCCGAACACGGGTGCTTCGAATACCTTCGTCACCGCCCCGCAGCACAACCTCAACACCACCGAGGAGAACCTGCTGCGCAACCTTCTGGTCAAGGGTGACTGGCAGGTAACCAACAACAACAAGGTGTCGGTCCGCTGGCTGCAAGAGTACTCGCCGCAGTTCAACCAGGTCATCGGCAGCGACGTGACCGAGCAGAACGTGCGCGAGGAAAATGACACCGACATGAACATCATCGGTTCGGTCGACAGCGTCATCTCCGATCGCTCGTTCAACAACCTTCGCATCTCCTGGACGCAGGAGGACGTGGCCTTCGCCAACCCTTGCTACAACAACACCGGCGCTAACTTCGTGGCGCAGCGCGCCTGCGACGTTCAGCAGGACTATGCCTCCTACACGCTGGGCACCAATGACGTTGCCCAGGATCGCATCAACAACTCCGTCCAGTTCGACGACACCTTCTCGCTGTACGTGCCGGACTGGAATGGCGATCACGACATGCGCATCGGCATGCACTACTCGTATCGCACGGAGATCTTCAACAACTCGGGGAACGCCCAAGGCACGTTCTGGTTCCCCAACGACCTGGGATTCGATCCCAACAACTTCGACTCGTATCCGGAGTACTTCAACTTCCGGGCTTTCGGTGCGTCGGGCTCGGCGAGCTTCGACTTCCCGGGCAACAAGGTGTTCGGGATCTTCTTCCAGGACGACTGGCAGCCGATTGAGAACCTGACCCTCAACCTGGGCATCCGCTACGATTCCGAGACCATCACCCCGGCCGGCACACAGATCGGGCCGCGGCTCGGCTTCGCCTGGGACCCGACAGGTCAGGGCCGCACCGTCGTTCGCGGTGGCTATGGACGCTTCTACGATCGCTTCCAGCTCGGCTATGCTTTCAGCTTCTTCAGCGATGCCGTCGACATTACGCAGGGCTTCTCGCTCAACACACCGCTGAACGGCCAGGACAGCCAGCAGTTTTTCTGGGACTTCGTCCAGGCCACTGGCATCACGGACCTGAACCAGCTTCGTGACGCGCTGATTGCGTTTGCGGAGGGTGAGGCGGGCGGGACGATCCTGAACCCCAACCCGACGGTCGACAACCCCGACCGAACGGGTCCGTACGCCGATACCTTCACCATCGGTGCCGAGCACGAGGCATGGGAAGGGATCTCAGCGGGTGTTGATGTGGTTCACACGCGCAACCGCGACCAGATCATCTACGCCAACCTGAACCAGTGGTCGAACGCGCTCGGAGGACGCCCGGGCATGAGCATCCTCAATGGGGGGATCAACACCCGGATTAACGACATCGACCAGCCGTATAACGGCCTCATGAGCAACTACACGGCGCTGCAGTTTTCCGGCAAGAAGCGCATGGGCGACACGGCGATTGGCCGCGTCAGCGGCACGTTCGCGTACACCATGGCCCGCCAGTCCGGCAATACCTTCGCTGGTACGAACTTCAGCGAAAAGTACCTGATGCGCACCGAGAGCGGCTACAACTTCGATACCGGTGAGGCGCTTGGTGCGTTCCCGGATCTCGGCGCCGATCACCCCGACAACCAGGATGGCCCCTCGGGCTGGCACCGGAATCACATCGTGTCGGCCTCCTGGACGTGGCAGATCCCGCGGACGTCGTGGCGCGACAACGGCGGCCTGATGTTCAGCGGCATCTACCAATGGCAGAGCGGCAACCGCTGGGAAGTCGTCGACAACAGCCTCCGCTACGACAACAACCAGAGGGCCAACGCTCCCGCGGGGACGTACTCGGCCACCCTCGTCGAAGACATCACGCTGGATTCGGTGACGACCGACGGGAAGGAGAACAACAACGAGGGCCCCAGGACCAAGCGGCTGGACGTTAGCTTCCGTTACCGCATCCCGATCGGGGATCGGTACGATGTGATGATCCTGGCCGACTGGTTCAACGTCTTCAACACGGTGAACTACACCGGCGTCGGGGGCACCCGCGAGGGTCTCGGTAGCTTCCTCAACCCGAGCAGTGCGCATCAGCCGCGTGAGTTCCAGCTCGGCGCTCGCTTCACCTTCTAGGCAAGTGAGCTAGCGCGCCTCGGCGCGCGGAAGTACAAGGCCGCCGGCCGGTGGGTCATTCCACCGGCCGGCGGTTTTCTTAATCAGGGAAGATCCGTGCCACAACCCAGAGAAGGAAGCCACCCAGGGCGACGTGGCAGCGGCAGGGCCCAGCCCGTGGATGGCGCACGCGCAGCCGCGACCCGTTGAGAAATCCAGGCTAACGGGGGGGAACGGAGGCGCCGGGCTGCAGGAAGCGTCCCGAGCCGGGCTCCCCCTTGAACCGCCCGCTCTCGATCACAACCTGCCCACGCAGTAGCACGTGGCGCGGCGCACCGCGCAGTGCGAACCCATCATAAGGGTTGTAGTCCGACTGCGACATGTGGGTATCGGCACTGATCGTGCCCTCACCGTTGGGATCAAAAACCACGAGGTCGGCGTCTGCCCCGACAGCGACGGTGCCCTTGCGAGGATAGAGACCGAATATCTTCGCCGGATTGGTGCAACACACCTGGACCCACTGGTTGAGCGAGATGCGATCGGCGAGCACACCGTAGCTGAACATCAGGCTCAGGCGTTCCTGCACACCACCCATTCCATCGGGAATCAGGCGGAAATCATCCAGCCCCAGACATTTGTGCTCGGTGAAGGTGAATGCAGCATGGTCGCTGCAAACCACCTGGATGGAGCCAGTGGACAAAGCAGCCCACAGCGCCGCCTGATCCTCCCGAGCCCTCAGTGGCGGCGAGACCATGTACTTGGCACCCTCCAGATCGGTCTGGTCGTAGAGGTCCTCGGAAAGCAATAGATAGTGTGGACAGGTCTCCGCGTAGATGCTGCGGTCTCGTCGCCGCGCCTCGCGGACCCGCGTTACCGCCTCGGCGCAACTCACCCGCGTGACGTAAAGCGTCTGGTCGGCCAGTGCAGCGAGCGAGCTCGCCCTGCCGATGGCCTCGGACTCGATACCCACCGGTTGGCTGCGGGCACGCCACTCCGGCCCCGTCTTGCCCTCGGAGATGTACCTGTCAACCAGGGCACCCTGAACTGTCCTGTTCAGAGCACGAACCGCCACCAGGCCACCCACCTCATGAACTCTCTGCAGCAGTGCCAGCAGTTGGGCGTCGTCGAGGCCACCTTGCTCACGACTCGCCATCGAAGCGATGAATGAGCTGATGCCGTGGTGGCGAACTTCCTCGATCTCGCGGCTGACGTCATCGTTCCAGTCGGTCACCACCATGTGCAACGAGTAGTCGGCCGCAACCTTGTCTTCGGCTTGGCTACGTCGACGCTCATGGGCGTCGAGCAACGTCTCGCCATGCGCAGCGACCGCGTGGTCGACAATCGTGGTGGTGCCGCCACAGAGGGCGGCCATCGTACCGACCTCGAAGTCGTCGCAGGTCGCCGGCCCCTGAAACTTCCATTCGAAGTAGGTGCTGACGTCGACACCGCCGGGAATGATGTAGCAACCGCTGGCGTCGAGCACGAGGTCGTCGTCGCCACTCTGAAATGCCCCGTCGACGCCGGCGACGAGGGCGGCGACGATCTCTCCTTGCGTGTATACGTCCGCGTGGAACCGATCGCTTGCCGTTACGACCTCACCGCCGAGAATCAGGACACCCATACCGGGATCGTATCAGAGCTAGACTTAGCCTTCGGTGAAGGGGTCGTCCTCGCCCGAGGGTCCTACCTACGAGCCCCACCACGCCACCACTGTGGCTCGCTATCGAGTGAAGACCATCTCGCTGTGGCCGAGCAGCGCCGTAGCCGCCGGGTTGCCCTCCTGCAGCAGCTCGGCCAGCCCGGGCGTGCCGGCGAGTTGCACGCGGAGATGGAGTGGAAGCACGGCGTGCAGCAACTCATGAAGCTGCTGCTGGGCTGTCCTTTGAGCCGAGGACAATCGCAGACCACGGAAGAGAACGATGAATCTGAGCTGAGTCAGGTAGGTCTGATCGACCAACTCTGCGCCGTACAGATAGAGCCCATCGATCCAGGTCATCTCGAGCAACTTCGGCCGGATGAGCCCGATGCGCGCCCTCACCTCCTTGAGAAGCATTCCCTCCTGAGCAGGCTTGGCCCTCCTTGCCCGTCGCTTCCTTGCAGCCTTCCTGGCGGCCGCGGCGGCCTTCTTCGCAGCCTGGGTCGGGGCGGCCTTCTTCGCAGCCTTGATCGGGGCGACCTTCTTCGCAGCCTTGATCGGGGCGACCTTCTTCGTTGCCTTGGCTGGGGCGACCCTCTTCGCAGCCTTGGTCGGGGTGGCCTTCTTCGTTGCAGCTTTTTTCGCCGGCGCTGTCTTCTTTGGAGCAGCCTTCTTCGGAATCGCCTTTGGGGCGGCAACCTTCTTAGAAATGGTCTTCTTGGCGGTCCTCCTTGGCGCTGCCTTCTTTGTTTGCTTGGCTGGAGTGACCACCCTTCTTTTGACCGTCTTTTGCTTCGTCTTCGTGCTCGCGGACTTCTTCGCTGCGGATTTCTTTTTCACTTTGGTGGTGGCTGTGACCGGCGCAGGTCTCGCCGATGCTCGCTTTGTTTTCGCTGTTTTCTTGCGCAAAGGGGCAACCTTCCCCTTTGCAGAAGGCTTTGTGGCACTAGATTTTCGTGTTGTTTTCTTTTTTGCCAAAGATCTCCACCCGCCTCTTGCACCCATGATCGGATCGGCAGCCCCTATCGTACCCCACAAGCCCGGGAAAGAATCAACAAATTGTGCTGTGGCGCCCCTCAACTCAGCCGGAGGATGCCGCCACCCGGCCACTGGGGTAGGCTTGTCGTGCCGCCGTCGGATATATGGATCAACAGCCAGGAGGCACCGGTCGATGGGCCTGAAGGAACGCCTCACCTTCCTTTCACAGCTTCGCGCCGATTTCGTACATACGGGTGCCATTCAGCCCTCGTCCCGCTTCTTGGCCGCTGCGATGACCGCGCCGCTGCGGGACACATCATCGGGAAGGGCGAGAATCCTCGAGATCGGCCCTGGCACAGGGCCTGTGACCCGAGCCATCGCCCGCAGCATGGGCGAGCACGACGAGCTAGAGTGCTATGAGATCAACTCCGACTTCGCTCAATACCTGAGCAGGACCGTCCGGGAGGATCCCATGTTCTCCGTCGCCCGAGATCGGATCAAGATCCACAACGCCCCGGCCCAGGAGCTGGAGGCGGGCGAGGGCTTCGACTTCGTCGTATGCAGTGCCCCGTTGAACAACTTCGACGCCGGCACCATCGAGGATATATTCCGGTCCAGCTTCGCAGCCTTGCGACCCGGCGGTACGTTCACCTTCTTCGGGTACATGGTGTTTCCCGCCCTGCGCGGTTTCTTCGCGCGCGGTGACACGCTCGCAAGACTGGCCGAGGCTCAGGCGGTCAGGAACGACTGGATCCGGCGGCACGCCAAGGGCTCGCGGGTCGTGCTGCTGAACCTGCCACCAGCCCGTGTCCACCACCTCGAGGGCCTCAGCCTCTAGCCCATTGCGTTGGCGGACAGAGGCAACGCTCGATTGCCGGTCGGCACGGGGTAATCACCTAGGCGGACAATTCACGCGGAGTAACCTTCCTAGCGAACCGGAACACCGTGCCACCGCGCTCAAGCGTCCGCTACGGCGATCACCCCGCGCCTCCCTGGGCTTCGAGCACAGGCCTTTGCCAGGAATCTCATCCCGCAAGTCCCTGGGCGGGCAGAGCGGGCAACGTGGTCCGTAGCGACCGCCCTAGCTTCACCGAACCCTCTGACAAACTCGCTCTGGCTGCATGCAGTCTCGTTCCGCCCGGGCCACTGCTTGACACTAGTCGAGCCCCAGTTGCTGTGATGCCCGGGCGATCTGTGTCGACAGCGGACAATGGAGCGCTAGGCCCGACGGTGGCGCTTGGGCATCCGTGTCGGTCGTGTTTGCTCGCACACTGGGCCGAGGGAGGCGCGGGGTGATCGCCGTAGCGGACGCTTGAGCGAGCGGCGGCGCGGGAACCCGACGGGCAAATACTCCTACCGCGAGTGAATTGTCCGCCAAGGTGATTACCCCGTGCCGACCGCCAACCGAGCGGGTGGACTGGCCGCCGAGGGGATTACCCCCCGCCGAGGACTTCGAGCAGGCGGTCGATATCCTCGCTGGAGTTCCACACCCCCGGGGCAACACGAATCCCGTTCTCGCGCAGGCTCACCGAAATGCCGGCCGACAAACAGCGCTGGTAGGCAGCCGCGGTCGCACCCGGATCTCCTCCGACAACCCGCAGGATCGTCGAGCGATGGGCCGGGGCGAGATCGCTTCCGGACTCGAAGCCAGGCGGGAGCCCCTCAATCAGGCGGTCAAGAAGAGCGGTGCTGTGCTCGAAGATCGATTCTGCCCCGATCGAGCCGAGAAGCTCCAAAGAGGCCGCCATCGCCATGCAGTTCATGAAGGAGGCAGTCTCTGGTGCGTCGTGCCGGGCCGCCCCCGGCCGGTAGGTGAGCTCGAGGTTGGTGAGGTTGTTGAAATCCTCAGCTCCGGAAACCGACTCCCAATTGACGTTAGGCACGGGTAGCCGCTCCAGCCAATCCGGATGCACGTAGAAAACCCCGGTGCCGTAGGGCGAGCACATCCACTTGTAGCCGGCTGAGCTCACCACCGTTGCCGCACAGCGACGGGCATTCAGGGGCACGGCGCAGAATGATTGCGAAGCGTCGATCACGAACGCCCCGCCCCGCTCAGCACAGAACTCGCCGACGGAGTCGATGTCGATTCGATATCCGGAGGCGAAGTTCACGTGCCCGAGGGCCACGACTCGAGTGCGGTCGCGCATGGCTGCCTCGATATCTTCCACGCGCACACCACGATCACCTGCGAGGACCGTGACCTCGACCCCTCTCGGCCGCAACGAGAACCAGGGCAGATAGTTAGCGGGGAACTCACCCGCCGGGATGATCACATGGTCTCCCGGCCGCCAGTCCAATCCCCCCACGACGAGGTTGATCCCCGTCGAAGCGCCGGTGACCACCGCGATCTCCTCAGCATCGACCCCGAAGAAGGGTGACGCGGCAGCGCGAACGCGGTCGGGTAACGTGAAATAGACGCCGTCATCGATCAGCGAAGGATCGCGCTTCCAGCCCAGGGCTTCCTCGGCGGCCTCGATGGCCACAGAGGGCAGCGGCCCATGGGCGGCACCGTTCAGATAGATCGTCTCGCCCAGAGCGAAATGCTCTTTCCAGCCGTCGATGCTCACGTCTGCAGGTCGGGGTAGAAGTCCTTGATGACCTGCCATGCCTCTTCTGCCGTGTTGACGTAGGTCAAAAGCTCTAGGTCCTGTGGAGAGATAGTTCCCTCCTCGACCATCACGTCCAAGTTCATCACGCGATGCCAATACTCGGGGCTGAATAGCACTACGGGCATCCGCGGCATCTTCTCCGTTTGGATCAGCGTGAGCGCGTCGAAGAGCTCGTCCATGGTGCCGAAGCCGCCGGGGAAGATCACCAGTGCCTTGGCGCGCATCAGGAAGTGCATCTTGCGGATTGCGAAGTAGTGGAAGTTGAAGCAAAGCTCAGGGTAGATATAGGGATTGGGTGTCTGCTCGTGAGGAATCTCGATGTTGTAGCCAATCGACTTGGCGCCGACATCATGGGCCCCACGATTGGCGGCCTCCATGATCCCCGGCCCGCCACCTGTCGTGATCACACACTCGAGCGAGCCAGCATTCTGCGTACGCTCCGACACCAACCGTGCGAACCGCCTCGCCTCTTCGTAGTAGTGCACCAGCTCCACCCGTCGGTGGGCTCTGCGCAGCTCGATCTGAGCGAGCTCGGACTTCGGGTCCGCATCGGCGTGCTCTTGCGCCCGCCTGAGAAACTCGTCGGCGGCCTCAGGCGAGGGCACGCGGGCGCTGCCAAAGACAACGATGGTGGAATTCACGCCCTGCTCCTGCTGCAGCATCTCGGCCTTGAGGAGCTCCAGCTCCAGTCGAGCCGGGCGCAGCTCGTCCCGGGCGAGGTACTCGATATCCTCGAAGGCGAGCCGGTGGGAGGGTTGCTCACTCAGCCAAATGGCCTGTTCCTCAGGGCTACGATCCTTGCTCATCCTTATCCTTGTCCTTATTCCGATCCTTTTCGTTATTCTCTTGCTGCAACCCGGCTTCGCGGGCAACAGCGAACGCCAAGAATATCGAGTTTACCGGTAAACGGCCCGGCCGTCGCCCGTTGCCTGGCAGACCGTGGTGGAAGTGTGTGGGGGGGGGCCGGGACTGGCGAGTGTCACCAGGCCCATTCTAATCTCACCACGGCCTCCGCAAGGTTGGGCCGGTTCACCGTTCGCGCTATGCTCCGGCGGATGAGACTCACCATTGTCGACAAAGCCCGTCTCCTGCGCGGGGTGCCTCTGTTCTCGGAGGTCCCGACCGAAGTGCTTGCCGACTTGGCGACACTGGCCAGCGACATGCACTTCGAGGAGCCAACAACCCTGTTCAGGAAGGGCGAGCTGGCCGACGCATTCTTCCTTGTGGTGGGCGGCCATGTGCGGGCATCGAGGGATGGTAGAGAGGTGCACCGAGCCGGCCCGGGCGAGGAGGTGGGTGCATTGGCGGTCCTCGACCGGCGCCCTCGCGCCTTTACCGCGGAAGCCGAGGAGGCGTGTAACCTGCTGCGCATCGCGGCCGACGATTTTCACTATCTTCTGGAACAGCATCCGTCTTTGGCGCGCGGGGTTGTCCGCTATCTGGCTCTGGAAGTGCGCAAGGCCTTTCGCGGTGTCGGTCGCTTCGCCTCCTGACCTGGAGGCCACCGGTTTTCATGAGAATGCCTGAGCTACGTCGATGTTGGGTCTGAGAGTTCGGCGCTCCGAAGTCGGTATCACGACCTCGCTGGCGGGCTATTTTTTTCTCCTCGTGGCGGCCCAGTACCTGATCAAGCCCGCGCGCAACGCTCTCTTCCTCGAGGGTTTCGGGGCCGACAGGCTTCCGTACGTTTACATCGGCACCGCACTGGCAACCTGGGTAGTGATGATCCTCTACGTGCGCCTGGCGCCGCGCACGAGCTTGGTGCCGCTGTTCCGCGGCACACTCGTCTTCTTGATCGTCAACTTGCTGGCCTTCTGGTGGCTGCTGCCGCGGGCAGGTGATTGGATCCTGGCGCTCTTCTACATTTGGGTGAAGCTCTACGCGGTGCTGTTGCCGTCGCAGTTCTGGTTGCTCGCCAACGAGCTTCTCGACCCGCGCAAGGCCAGACGGCTCTTCGCACCGTTGGGCGCAGGTGGCATCCTTGGCAGCATCGCTGGGAGCGCCATGGCGGGCTGGCTTGCCCAACCTCTCGGCACGCGAGCCCTTCTGCTTGCGGCTGCCGTCACCCTGGTGGCCGCAATCGCCACGCTGCAGATCGTCGCTGCCACCAGCTCGCGCGACCCTGCGGGACGCAACCTGGTGGCCGTGCATGGCATTGGACCCCTGCGCAACGCCGCAGCTTTGTCACGAGGCCAGGATCCACTCCTGTCGCCCCGAGATGCTAGGGGGGCAAACGGAGAATCTTCGTCCAAACAGGATCGCGAGCAGCGACCCCTCATCGTGCTCATCGTGGCGGTCTTGGTGATCACGGTCGTCGTCCACACGATCGTCGATTGGCAGTTCAACAAAGCCGCCGAGATGGGAATCAGCGACCTCGACGCTCGCACATCCTTCTTCGGTCGCTTCTTCACCTTGTTGAATATCGTCACTCTGGCAATTCAACTGTTCGCTACGAGCTTCGTGCTGCGTGTGTTCGGACTTGGAACAGCGTTGATGATCCTCCCCGCGGCACTTGCGCTGGGTGCGGTCGGAATCCTCCTGCACCCCGGCCTTTGGACGGCGGTCCTGGCACGTGGCGCCGACGACTCGCTGCGCTTCTCCATCAACCAGTCAGCCCGTGAGTTGCTCTTCCTGCCGCTCCCATCAGCTCTTCGGCAGCGCCTGAAGCCGCGCATCGACCTCATCGCAACACGTGCGGCCAACGGCATCGGCGGCGTTCTCATTCTGATTATCGTACGGGTGGCCCCGAATCCGCTGGCTACACTCGCCTTCATGACGCTCGCCCTGACCGCTGCATGGTTGGTTCTGGCGCGGAGCGCGCGTAAACGGTACGCGGACAGTCTCCAACACCTTCTCACCGTACGAGACGTAGACGTCGCCTACCTGGAAAGCTCGAGCCTCGATGCCGGCGCTCACCATGCTATTCATGAGGGACTGTCGAGCGGTGACGAAGCAACCATTCACGCCGCGCTCGAGTTGGTCGCTCGCACTGACCCTGGCGAGTTCATCGACGATCTGCGGCGGCACGTGAAGACAGCCTCGGATCCCAGGACGAGAAGACAGGCTCTGCACCTGCTCACAGAGGCTGGTGACCGTGGCGCCATCGCGGAGGCGATGGAGGTCCTCGATCAACCCGACCGAAGTTTGACGGCGGAGGCCCTAGCCTACGCATGTGCGGCTGGAGACCCGGGCGCGGAGAATCAGATCGAATCTCATCTCACGGGTGAAGACCCACTGCTCGCCATTGCCGCCGCGGTCTGCCTGCTCGAGCAACCGGACCCGGAGCAGCAGCACCGTGGCGTCAGGATCCTCGACCAGGCAGTCTCGCTCGCCACTGGAGATGACAGATCGGAGGTGCGGAGGTCGATAGCCGATGCGATCCGCGTGCAGGCACCGGCGCCAGGGCTGGAAATCGTCCTTGCCCGCCTTCTCGAAGACGAGGATCTCGAGGTTGCACGAGCCGCGCTCGCAGCGGCAGCACGACCGGATGACATGACGATGGTGAAGCCTGTCTGCCGTACCGGTCTGCGACGAGCACTGCGGACACCCGCGCTGCAAGCTCTGCGCACTATTGGGGCGGCAGCCGTGGGCCCCTTGACCGGAATCCTCGCCGATCCGCGGAACTCCCGCGCGCTCCGGCAACTGGCCGCACGTGCGCTCAGCAGAATCGGAGGGGCACCGGCCGCGGATGGGCTTCTGGCCGGGGTATCGGTGGATGATCCAGCGGTTCGCTGGGCAGCCTTGCGAGGTCTCAATCACTTGCGTCGCCGTGGCCAGGAGCTCGATCTCGGAGAGGACGGCCTAAAAGAGGTGCTGCGCATCGAATGGACCGAATTCCTGGCCCTCAACCGAATTGCTTCCTCCCTGGGAGAACCGGGCATCGCCAGTACCAAAGCGTTCATGGCGTTGGTGGTACGCGAAAGGCTCGAGGAGGCGCTCGAGCGGCTGTTTCGCGCGCTCGCCCTGCGCCACCCGATCCAGACGATCTTCTTCGCCTACCAAGGGTTGCTGAGCGGCGACCAGCGCGCGCGCGCCAACGCCCTGGAGCTGGTCGATAGCACTGTCGATGGCTCCATGCGCCTGCCGCTGGTGCGCCTGTTGGAAGAGGAAGACCTCGGAGCGCGCGGCAGAATAGCCGCGGCTGAGCTCGGTCTCGTGCCCCCCAGCCTCGACAATTCTCTGCGTGAGCTGCTCAATCCCGGCGACCCGTGGGTGGCTGCCTGCGCCCTCGCTGCCATCAGGACAGAGCAGGGTGGCCCGTTGCCCGCAGGCCTCAGGAGGGACCTCGTCGCCACTGGCTACCCGCCGCTCCTCCAGTTGCTCGACGCAGACGATCTCGGCAACTGACCCCAAGCAGGCCACAGTGAAAGTGTGGTAGGTCTGGGAGGTAGGACTTGCGGGCGAGGTCAAGATGCCGGATGCGGGATAACCCGGACTTCTCAACGGGTGGCGTCGCGAGCGGGCGCGAGGGCGTGTGAGGACAAGGCGCGCGCCGATTTGAGCGCG
>SDBT01004669.1_pt1 | contig 23186 bp, 14 predicted proteins | sample 2277101 | NCBI WGS metagenome assembly SDBT01 (sample SAMN10404973, study PRJNA504765) | marine sediment metagenome | isolation source: marine sediment core GS10_PC15, 103 cmbsf | place: Arctic Ocean: Southern Knipovich Ridge | collected 2010 | reverse complement strand
GGCGACGAAACTTTGCCTACCTGCTGCTGGGTCTGCTATTCATGTTCTGTTTCCTTGAAGAGATAAGCTGGGGCCAGCGCCTGCTGGGTTTCGGTTCACCGGAGGCATTCGCCGAGGGTAATCGCCAGGGAGAGACCAATATTCACAATCTTGAACTGTTCCACGGCCTGGACGCAGACGGCGAGCGAAAATCTTTCTGGCAACTGCTGCTCAACATGGACAGGTTGTTCACGCTGTTCTGGCTGACACTTTGCGTGATCGTGCCCGCAGCCGCTCTGTTACCACGGTTGCGGAAGTGGCTGACACAAATCCGCTTCCCCATATTCCCGCTGACACTGGCGGGGCTGTTCCTGCTGAACTATGCGATATCAAGATTCCTCGCGGTGCAACATCCGCTGTACCAGCACTCCGCAGTCGAAGTGAAGGAATCCGTCTGTGCGCTGCTGTTTTTCTTCGCGGCCATGAGCCAATTCGAGCCAGTGCGTTTGAACTGTGGAAAGGTGGCAAATAGCGATGCAATCGATTGAATGGTACATCCAACGCATGCGGGCGATGTCGCCGGGGGAGCTTGCCTGGCGGGGCAAATCCTGCGCGATCGACGTGCTGGACAGGCAGTTGGTTCCTCTGCGCCGCCGCATCATACCGTTATCGAAACTCATCGACGGTGCGGAGAATATCGAGACGCTCGGCTATAGCGTGTGCGACGTTCCGCTCGGGCAATGGGCTATTAGCGATGACAGTGAGCTGACGGACGAACTGTACAATCGTCTGCTGGCCCGGGCCGAGGCGATACTCGCCCACCGCCTGAGTTTTCTCGACGTGGAAGACTGCTACCTGGGCGATCCGATCGACTGGAATTACGACTTTGAATCGCACCGCCCTGCGCCGATGACCTGGTCCGGTTCGATCGATTATCGCGACTCTGCAAGCAGCGGCGATTGCAAGCTTGTATGGGAACCGAGCAGGCATCACCAGCTTGTCGTCCTGGGCAGGGCGTATCGCGCCAGTGGCGATATCCGTTACGCCGACGGCGTTGTGGAGCAGCTTGACAGCTGGATGGATCAATGCCCCTACGGGTCCGGGATGCAGTGGCGCAGCGGTCTGGAGATCGGAATCAGGCTGATTAACTGGGTCTGGGCGATCGACATGATTCATGACTCAGGACTTCTCGGCGGGAAGTTCAAGGCCCGCCTGCTCAACGCGGTGTATCGACAGGTGTGGGAGGTGGCTCGCAAGTATTCGCGTGGCTCGTCGGCCAATAATCATCTGACTGGCGAGGCAGCCGGGGTATTCATAGCGGCCAGCTACTTCTGCAATCTGAAGCATGCGGCCGGGTATCGCGATCAGAGTTGCGACATTCTCATCAGCGCGATCAAGGACCAGACATATGATGACGGTGGCTATCGCGAGCAGGCCATCGGGTACCATCTCTTCGCGACGCAGTTGTTTTTGGTAGCCGCGTTGGCGGGGCGATGGTCGGGATGTGAATTCCCAGCCGCCTACTGGGACAGACTTGGCGAGATGTTCGAGTTTCTCAGCGTTATGGGCGAAGGCGGGCGATCGCTGCCGATGATCGGAGACGCCGACGACGGTTATGTTCTGGACCTCGGTGGCGCCCCGCGGGACTACCGCCAGTGGCTTGAAGCTGCCGGCGGGTTATGGAGGCGCGATAAGTTCAGTCAGCCGATTGGTTCGGCGGGCGAAACGGCAAGTTGGCTGCTGCGGCGTGAAGACAGGGAGCATCTTTCGATCATCGCCCGGCCGTCCGAAAACGCTGAGATTATCTCAAAAGCGCTTATCGCCAGCGGGTACTATCTGCTGCAGACCGGCCGAGGCGACAGGCGGATAAGCGTTGTGTTCGATTGCGGCGAAATGGGGCTCGAACCGCTTGCGGGGCACGCCCACGCCGATGCGCTGAGCTTCACACTGCGTGCGTTTGGCGTTGACGTGCTGGTCGATCCGGGAACTTACGATTATTTCAGCCATCCGCAACAGCGACGGTTTTACCGGAGCACACGGGCGCACAACACCGTCGTGATCGACCAATGCGACCAGGCCCTCATGCAAGGACCGTTCCTCTGGGGCTCCAAGCCCCACCCGCGCTGCCTGCTCTGGCAGCGATCGTGGACAGGCGCGAAAGTAAGAGGCCAGCATGACGGGTACATGCGACTTGACGATCCGGTGACCCATGAGCGCGAAATCGAACTTGATGGTAATAGCAGGACCATTCACGTCACGGATGAGATTCTCGCCTCTGCCGTGCATCAGGTGGAAGTTCGCTTTCATCTGGGCGAAAACTGTACCGTCGAGCGGATCGGCGGCAGCGAGTTCCTGATAGACGCAGGACCGGGCAAGGTGAAGCTTGTCATGGACAGGCGATTGACTGTGGAAGTGCTCACCGGCAGCGCAGCTACGCTGGACGGGTGGGTTTCGCGGGGCTATCACCGCAAGACCGCCAGTAGGACACTCATCGGCAGATGCGAAATTGACGGCCCGGCTGCCTTTGCAACCAGGATCGAAGTCGGCCTGCCCGCATCCGAAATGCAGCAGGTGTCCGAAGCCTCAACATTTGGAGACCCGCTGTGATTACTACCAAGAAACCAGCGCAGCAGCAAGTCGCAACCGGACCGCTGAGAGTCACGGTAATCAGCGATTATCAAGAGTTTCTGGAACTCGCCGACCAGTGGGATCAACTGCTCGATGCGAGCAGCTCGAACTGTGTCTTCCTGACCCACAGGTGGCTTCGCTGCTGGTGGGAGGTCTACCGGGGTGCCAATAAATTGTTCATTCTCTGCGCTCGGCGAGACGGGCGACTTGTCGGTGTAGCCCCGTTGCGGATAGAGGAGAGCACCTTCAGGCATTTACCGGTCAGGAGGCTGGCGTTTATGGTCAACGGTTCTGCTCCGGATGCGGATTTCATTGCGGTTTCACCGCGCGGGCAGGCTATTCGGGCGATGTTTGCTTATCTTGCCCGCCATAGCGATCTGTGGGACATCCTCGATCTCGAAAGGCTGTCCGACGATTCGTACATCTGGCGATGCATCACGGAACTGTCAGCCGGGGCGGGTCTCTCGCTGCACACCAGGGCCGATAAGCAGGTTCCGTACATCCCGATCGAGGGCGACTGGGAATCGTTTATCGCTCAGCGGTCTCGCGGATTTCGCAAACAGATGAACAAGCGTCGCAACCGAATAGCCAAACATCATGAGGAAGTTCGCGTGGTTCGCCTCAAAGAGCCTCAGGAGGTTCTCTCTGCGTTGGAGCAGATGTTTGAGATATCTTCGCGGTCGTGGAAAGCCCAGCGAGGTTCCGCTATCACCAACAGCGAAGCTCAAATGAAGTTCTACAGGACGCTCTCAGCCGAGTTCGCTCCGGCCGGCTGCGTTGATCTGTGGTTGCTCTACTGCGGCGACGCTGCGATTGCGTTTGAATACCATCTGAGGCACGGAGGTGTGACATCTCCACTTCGTGCTGATTTTGACGAGGCCTTCGCCGAGCTTTCGCCAGGTGCCTATCTGGAGCAGGAGGTACTTCGCAATCTGTTCGAAAATACTGACATGGAGGTTACCGAATGCAACACCTGCGCCGACGGTTACGCGTATGAGCGCAGATGGACCGATCTCATACGGGCCCATCACAGGGCATGGATCTTTCATAGTGGATTCTACGGATTGACGCTGCGGGTGCTGGCGTCGCTGCGGCGGCGTCATCGCAATCACGAGACGCAATCCGTGAGGGAGATACGATGATCTCATTATCCGACAAGCCGGAGGTTCACCAGGCGAAGCCCGTATCGCAGCCCACGCCGGCTGCAACGGGTCCGCTGAGCAAGTTGATCAAACGCACCGGTTGCGTTATCAAGGAACTCGCCAGCGACGCACCGGAGGCGCTCAAGCGAGAGTGGGACTACTACAGAGAGAAGCCCACCTCGGCGATCCTGGCGTTGACATGGGCGTGTACTTCCCGGTGCAAGACCTGCACGATCTGGCGACGCAACAGGCGCAGAGATGAAGAGTTGACCATTGACGAGTGGTTGCAGGTCGGCGAGACGCTGGCCGGGCAGGGCGTCAAGACGGTTGAACTGTTCGGAGGCGACGTGTTCCTTCGCCCGGAACTGACAGTCAGGCTTGCTACCTTGCTCAAAGCGTGCGGCTGCACGGTGGGGATTCCGACAAATTCCAATCTGCTCACCAGGGAAATAGCGGAAGAACTGGTCAAGTCCGTCGATGTGTTCTACATCTCCACCGACGGTGTGGATGAGTTGCACGACAAGCTGCGCGGGCGGTCGGGCACATTCGAGAAGGTTCTCCGCGCGATAGACTATTTCAAAGAGGCACGTGGCGGCAGCGCCGGGCCCAGGCTTGTCTGCAATACAACGGTATCGAAGCACAATTGCAGGACACTCACCCAGATAGCGCAGTTCGCCATGGGTCGGGGATTCGACGATATCCATTTCGAGTATGTCGGCGAATTCACAGACGATCACGCCTGCCATTCGCAAATTGGCGGATATCGTCCTTCGCCGCTGTACATGCGTAATGGCGAGTCGGCTTTGCTCACCGAAGAACTGGTTGACCTCACGCGAGAGCAACTCAAAGCTGTCGCATCTTTCAACGGTCAAACCGGCGAATCGGGGCGGCCATTCAAGGTTCGCACCACGAGCATAGACGCCCTGTCAGATGCGAATCTCATCGATGGTACTGTTCCCGGGCGGAGATGCTTCTTTGAGCGGATGACGAGAATCATTGATCCGTATGGGAATATCGCTCCCTGCCTGTTCTTCGATACGTTCTCTTTGGGCAGCGTGCATCATGGCGATCTGGACAGCGAGTTTAACGTTGTCAGACGCAAGCGTTTTCGAACTGCCAGAAACAGCGGACAACTCGAATTGTGCAGACACTGCATTATGTCAGTGACACGCAACCGCAGCGGGCGGGACGTATTGAGCAGGGCAATCATGACCGGCCGCCAGCAGGTGGTCTGACCCGCATCCGCTCTGGAAACCAATCATGTCCCTCATAACCAAAGGCCTGCAAGTTTTCAAAGACGACGGGGTCGCCGCATTCTGCCGGAGGGCCGCTGTCCACGTTTCGGAATCGCTGCTGGCGATGAATTCGGCGAACTGGTACCGGGCCGATCTCGGTTGCCCGCCGGTGAGAATCGAAGTTCAAGATAATTGTGCGATTCGATTTGACGCAACTTCCGAGACAATCAACTGGCTGTTCGAATTGAGGTGCGAGTTCCCATTCGCATGGAATCAGAGGGAGTTGATGTCAGCAACCCGTCACGGCCATTTCTATCCGTTGCTCAAGGTGGACGGCCGCAATGCGGGGTACGTCAAAATCGGCCTCGCCAAAGCGTATGTCGCCGATTTCAAGAGTGAAATAGCATTACCGCGGGGCAGTGCTTTCATTTACGACACGTTTATCCACCCGGAGTTTCGATCGTGCGGCCTTGCGAGGTTTATGATTTCGAGTGTCCTGAGACATCTTCAATCCATTGACCACGATACCGTCTGGTGCCACATCCCCGCATGGAATTCGCCGTCTGCAAGAGCATTCGAGACCAACGGGTTCTGCAAGATCGCCCGCGTGCGGTTCGTGCGCGTTGGGCGGTGGAGAATCTACGTTCCCCACCCGGAGAAACTTATTCGGGCCAATGCATTCGCCCCGGATAACTGTCAGTTCAGGAGTAACCCACTATGCGATACTCGATAGTCCTGCTTATCTGCCTGCCGCTGAGCCTGCTGATTTACCCGGCTCTCGCCGGCGGGGACATGTACCCGATAGGTGCCCGTCGCGCCGAGGTCGATCGCGATCAGATCACCGCAGAGCAGACGCCCCGGCCATACCAGCTCGCAGCCGCCCGTTCCAATAATAACCGCGCGCTGCAGATCGAACTGGACGGCATGCCCGTCAGGATGCAACTGGCCGAGTGGCGAATACGAGCCAGCCGACCGTCGCCGCCGCCACAGCGGGCAGGTATGGTGGGCAGTGACCTGTTCGCACCGTTGGGCATCGGGGCCGGTGTCGTGCTGCTTGGCATCATTGGCTGGAAAATGCGGCGATACACATGAACTCACCGTCAAGAGTCAGGACTTGCGTGATTGTTCTGCTGGCTGGGTGTCTGCTGGCGGGCGCTGCGGTGGTGGTGCGTCACGGCCGAAGAAAGTGGGTAGCTCGCAAAGCCCTCGCCACCGGTCTGGAGGCGTTCGAAACCGGGAACTGGCAGAGAGCTTCGACGCAATTGAAAGAGTATCTCTCGGCGGTCCCGGACGACGCTACCGTTGTCGAAAAGGCTTTACACGCCAATCTCAGCTCGCGCCCCCTCAAGCGGAAGAACATACTGGCTGCGATGAAACTCTGCCGTCGCCTGATCAGACTGACCGGCGATAAGTCAATCTACCGCACGCTGGAGATGCTCACTGCTTCCATGGGGCGATACGACGAATTGGCCTATGTCGCCAGGGAGCATTTAACCCGCTTCGGACCCGATGCGGAAACTGCCGTTTACCTCGCAGGGGCGCTGATGGCCAGGCAACGGGCCGAGTTCGACAGCCAGGCCAGACGCGTCGCTACCGGTCTGATCGAGCAGTTGGAAAGCTCGCAAAGCACGATCCCGCAGCACGCATATGCGTCCAAGCTGCTTGGCGATCTTGCAATGCGCCAGTGGAATGACGCATTGCTTGACAGGGCGTCGGCGGCGAGGGTCTGGCTGGACAGAGCGGTCGGTTACAATCCTGACAGCGCCGAAGCGTTTGCGTCGCGAGCTGCCTTGGTCAGGGAACATTGGGCCCAACTGAGGTTCACTCGCGGGCAAATGCTCGCCGAAGTCGGCCGCGATCTGCAACAAGCCGACCAATGCGAACCGGACAATCCGCTTACGCTGCTGGTGATAGCCGAGCAGTGGCGACAGATCGGCATGTTCGCCCGGGCGGAAGCTGCATTGCAAAGGGCGGCTGATTTTGACGAAGGCCTGATTGATGAGCATTTCGTCGACCCGGATGACTGGCAGGCGATGCTCCTGAGGTGCAAAGGCGCTCTTGTGCTGCAAGCGGGGCAGGTGAGCGAATGTGAACCGATCGCAGCGGAGATGCTCGCCTGGGCGAGCGACGATCGCAAGAAGATGGCTGTCCTTCCGACGGCTGTCGCACTGTACTCGGCGGCTGGGAACCAGCCTGCTGCCGCCAAATGCCTGGATGAATGCGAAAGTATTGCTTCGATGTTGTGGGAACCGCCAATCGCTCCGGAAGATATCGTCTACCTTGGGTCACTCGTCAAGCGCTCGGGTGGAGACTTCGAAGGTATGATCGAGATTCTCAAGCCCGCAACGGTGACCTATGCTTCCCAAGCGAAACTCTGGGCGTTGCTCGCCGAAGCATACGGACGGACTAATCGAACAAGCCAAGCCGTTTTAGCACTGAGAGAATATCTGCGCCTGCTACCTGGCGATCTCGAGATGACATTGGAACTGATGCGCATTTACGCCCGGCGATCCGAATGGATTCTCGCTTGCGACGCAGCCCGGAGAGCTCAACTTCTCGCGCCCGACGATATCAATATCCAACTCGACGTTGCACATCTGAACTACCGCTCCGGCAGCCCGGCACGCGCGCTTGAAATATACAGCCGCATCCTCACCGACGATCCTGCAAACGTTCGCGCGATTAACGATCGTGCATGGGTTCTGTCCCGCACTGCTGACGCGGGGCAACAAGCGATTGAACTGGTGGGGCGGGGCATCGCACTCGAACCTTCCAACCGTCACCTGCTGCACACACGTCGAACAATTCTCTCGGGCATGACAAGCCGGTTCTGAATCGGCAAAACCTGCCCTCTCTACCTCTGATTCGCCTCCATATTCCCCCACTTGTCATCCCCCATCTCCCTCTGGGAGTAACCTGATTTCGCTCTGCGCTGCCGGCGCAACCTTCTCGATAAGCCACGAATGAATCCAGATTTTACCCCTTTTAATCAATAAGGTAAACCCCTGATGTGAAAGGGTATAAACACTTAGGGGTAGTGCTGGGGACAAGTCTTGGCCGAATATTTCTAAAAAAAGTTACGGTTCGCCCGCCCGCGGGCAACTGTTGTAGCACCTTTGCAGACAGTCACATATTCGAACGCCGCGGAAGTGGCATTAACACAAGCTGCGAGCGCTCGGAATCACGCTTGAATTTCCCTTCACAGTTGGTCAAGGTGGGGTCGATACACAGCAGTGAAAGGCACTGGACGGAACCGGGCCGGCGGTATCGGCAATGCAAGCGATCGCGCAGGTGTCGTAGTTTTTCGTGCGGCATCACCAACCACATCGTGATCCGATCTCACGCATGGACGTGCCGACTGAAAGTTTCCGCCGTACCCCCAGAACCTGTTGCAACTAACTGGACCTAAGTCCAGAGCGGTCGAGGTCTATCTATAGAGAGGTGAAAATATGGCATTCCAGGATCAGGAATTTCCGACATTTGAACAGTTAGAATCGAGATTGATGCTTAGCGGCGATCCGTTGTTGGCGCCGCAAATTGTTGATGACGGAGCTGTCGATTTCGCCGTCATCGGAAGTTGGTCACCCGGACCAACCGATAGCTACCAGGCCGACAGCTTGGTGACCAACGGAAGCGGCAGTGCAGTCTGGACATTCGATGACCTTACGCCCGGATATCGCTATCAGGTCGCCGCGACATGGTCCGGCGAAACTGGAGCGACCAGCCAGGCCGAGTTCGTCGTGAGCGATCATTACAATGACGGTTCGCAGACAGCCGTCGGTGGCGAAGTGATCGACCAGACGATTAACCCCAACGACTTCAGCGACGCCGGAGTGGCTTGGGAGAACATCGGAAGCGCCGCGATGATTCGAGGTACGACGCTTTCGGTTGAGTTGTCCGGTCTGAGCAGTGGCCAACTCATCGCCGACGCGGTTCGCATCGTGCGCGTTGGTGGGTATGTCGCACCGGCGGGTGTTCCGACGCCCGAGTTCGGTATCGATGAGTCTCACTGGATGTACGCCGATCCGCAGTACCAGTACGATTATGGCAACGGGTCCGAGGCGTATCGCATCGGCGAAAGCGGACCATACACTCACTATGTGGACGCCAGCCATTCCAACGCGACCGACAGCGGTAATCCGTTCGGTACTCCGGACAAGCCGCGAAGGACGGTTCCCACCAGCCTGTCAGCCGGCAGCGTAGTTGAGATCCACGGCGGGCCGTACACTTCGAGTTGGGGCATCACCGGTAACGGGACGGCCGCCAATCCGATTTTCGTGCGCGGTGCAAGCAGAGAGAACCTTACCGAGATTCGCGCGAGCATTTCGGTCAGAGGCCAATATGTAATTCTTGAGAACATCCTGCAGACGGTGCAGAGCACTATCAGCGTATCGAATAGTTCCAGCAGTGCGCCGCACCACATTGCCATCCGTCACAACGAGCAGGCAGGCACGGGCACGGTGGACAGCGGCATGTCTATGGCTGTTTACGGTAATGTCGGCTTGGATGTGCAGAACGTCGTTCTTTATAACAACTACATTCACGACCAAGGTCAATCGGAGAACAAGCCCGAAACCGATCGTCACGGGATGGCCGTCACCCGCCACACCAATAACATCTGGGTGCTGGACAACCACGTTCGCAACAGCCAGGGCGATTCGATCCAGGTCAACGGCTGGGAGAACGAAACGACGCATCATATCTATATTGGGCGCAACACCTTCCACGATGACGGCGAGAACGCCATCGATATCAAGGAAGCTGCCGATGTGATTATATCCGAGAATATCATGTTCGGATATGACACCGGTGAGGGCGCTGTTATGGCCCACCGCGACGACGGATATGACGTTGGTCCCGAGCGAGTGTGGGCGATCTTCAATCACGTCTACGACGCCAATGACGGGATTGTTGCGGTCGGTATCGAGGACGACTTCTACGCGATAGGCAACGTCATTCATGACGTCGACGATGCAGGATTGAAGTCATGGTCTGGCGGCACGCAGCACCTTATCAACAATACGATATATAACTTCGATCGCGCGATTGCCCATGGCGGCGGTGCGACGCTCAACGCGATTAATAATATTCTGGCCAATCCGTATTCCGGCGGACAGTACATCTACAACAGCGCCAGCGGAGAGGTTCACGACAACCTGCAGATCTCCAACGGCGATTCATTGTTCGTCGATGCGAGCGGCCGGGACTTCCGCCTGGTCGCCGATGCTCCGGCAGTCGATGCAGGCGCAGACGTGCAGTACGTCTATGATGCGTTCATGAATCTCTACGGCTTGGATATCCAGCACGACTTCAACAGGATCGCATTGCCCCAGGGCGGCGCGGTCGATCTTGGTGCAATCGAATACATTGCGGGCAGTCCCAATCCGAATCCTGACCCCGATCCGGACGTCAACTATGCCCCGATCGCCGCAGGTCTTTCGATATCGACTGAGCAGGACAAAGCCCGATCCGGCCAGGTGACGGCAAGCGATTCGGACGGCGACGCATTGACGTTCGCTCTGAGCTCCAACGCTGCCCACGGTTCTGTTACCATGAGCGATGGCGGCGCGTTCACATACACGCCCGATGCCGGCTACAGCGGTGGCGATAGTTTCACGTTCGTGGTCTCCGACGGACGGGGCGGATCGGACACCGCCAGCGTCGCAATAACGATTACAGCAGCGCCGCAACCAGGCGACGAGTTGGTGATAGCATCTGTATTGGCCAGTAGTTACGAAAGCCCGAACGTGCCAGCCAACACAATCGACGGCGATCTTGCGACGCGCTGGTCGTCCCAGGGTGACGGCGAATGGATTACGTTCGATCTTGGCTCGACCAAGACCGTAAACAAGCTATCTCTCGCCTGGCTGAACGGCGATCAGCGAAGCTCATCGTTCGACATTCAGATTTCAATCGACGCAGTCAACTGGGTTGGCGTGTACAGCGGTTCGAGCAGTGGTTCGACGACGGGTCTGGAAGCGTATTCGTTCAGCGGCGCTGGCGCTCGTTACGTTCGCATCGTCGGGCATGGCAATTCGTCGAACGATTGGAACAGTATCGCAGAGGTCACCATCCACGGTACCGATGACCAGACGCCCGCAACGATCAGTGCAACGGACGATTCGATCGCGGCCAGCGAGGACAGCGGCATTTTCATTAACGTGCTGGCCAATGACACATCGGACAACGGTGTGTTCACCATCGAGAGTTTCACCCAGCCGAGTCACGGTACGCTGGGCAGTGACGGTGCGGGACAGTTTGCGTATATCGGTGACAGCGATTGGAATGGAAGCGATAGCTTCACTTACACGATCTCCAACGGCGCAGGCGCGATTGATACCGCTACGGTGAATATTAATGTGGCGCCCGTCAACGACGCTCCTCTTGCACAGGACGATACGGCTGCGACCGAGCAGGACACTCCCGTTGTCATCGACGTACTGGCCAACGACAGCGATGTCGAAGGCCAGCCACTTAACGTCACGAGCATTACGCAGCCGACACACGGCAGCGTTGTGAACAACGGCGACGGCACGGTTGTTTATACACCCGACGCCAGCTGGTATGGAACGGACAGTTTCAGCTATACCATCACCGACGCCGAAGGCGGCCAGGCGAGTGCAACGGTGTCAATCGAGGTCGCTCCCGGTGGGCAAGCCGAAGGCCCGCTGAGCATTACTGGTGTAACTGCAAGTAGTTGGGAAAATAGCAACATCCCGGCCAACACCATAGACGGCGATCTTTCCACGCGATGGTCCGCCAAGGGCGACGGTCAGTGGTTGCAGTACGACCTTGGTTCGCAGCAGAGCGTTGAGGCGGTTCACATCGCATGGCTGCGAGGTGACAGGCGAGTTGCACTGTTCGAGATTCAGATCTCTGCCGACGGTGCGAACTGGACGAGCGTTTTTAACGGACAGTCCGGCGGCGCTACCGCGGGATTGGAAGCCAATTCCTTCGCGGCGATGACGGGACGCTATGTCCGCGTCGTCGGGCATGGTAACACGTCGAACGATTGGAACAGTATCACCGAAGTGGAAATCCACGGTCGCGTCGCTGAGACGGATTCAGTTACCGCAGCCGATGACATCGCAGTCACTGACCAAGGCCAGGCCGTTAGCATCGCCGTCCTCGCAAATGATTTTTCGTCCAACGGGACGATGATCGTCGAGAGCTACACACAGCCGTCTGGTGGCAGTGTGACCAGCGGTGGCAACGGTGAGTTGATCTACACGCCCGATGCCGGTTGGAGCGGAACCGAGAGCTTTACATATGTTCTGTCCAACGATGCAGGCCAGAGAGACACCGGAACCGTATCGGTAACCGTCAACCCTGCCGAGAGAATCGAAGGCAAGCTGGACGTCGTCTCCGTAACAGCCAGCAGCTATGAGTCCGGAAACGTATCGGCCAACACCATCGACGGCGATCTTGGAACGCGATGGTCCGCCAACGGCGACGGCGAGAGCATTACATACGACCTTGGCTCGGTGCAAACCGTTACCAGCGTGAACATCGCATGGCTAAAGGGCGACAAGCGCCAGTCCAACTTCGAGATCGAAGTGTCTCTCGACGGGGCGAACTGGACGAGCGTTTACGCCGGACAGTCCACCGGGACGACGGCTGGGCTGGAGAGCTACAGTTTCGGCGACACGCCCGGGCGTTACGTTCGGATAATCGGGCATGGCAACTCGGCCAACAGTTGGAACAGTATCCTGGAAGTTGAATTGATCGGCCTGCTCAGCTAGCGGCAAGTCGGTCGCAGAATCATTGATAATACGTACTGAATAGCGCGGTGGGTCTCCTGACCCACCGCGTTTTAGTGAAGGGACTCTATTATCGCGGCGGGTCGGGAGACCCGCCGCGTATACGAGCGATCTAGTAAACTTAAAGGTGGCGGGTCAGGAGACCCGCCACCCGTTAGTTCGCAGGCAGCTTGCATGCGGCAGATCAGACTTAAGCTGCTCTAATTATATTGTGGGCATATTTCTACGGCGCGAGTTTGGAAAGTCGCCCGCGGGGTTCTAGACTTTCGTTGTTGATCGATTCGGCGGACCTTGATCGGGTGGAAGCAAGTCTTGGTTTTATGGATATGTGGTATTGGCTCGACGGCTGCAATATCCGCCGGTTGCGGCGCTGGCCATACAAAGCCCGGGAGGCGCAGACATGGACCGCCTATCTGTTCGAACAAGCACGTCAGTGAGGACTTTCACGTCGCTCGCTCAATTCAGTTTCTGTCTGATACTTGTCGGTCTTCTTGTCGGCTGCACCGAGTACCGGATGAATCTCGATGAGTTCCAGGCTGCGCTTGCGGCGGTTGAAACCGGATCGCAAACAGCGGACGGAACTTCGGTTGATCCGGCGGAGGTGCGACGGGTAATAGACGAGGCACTCGGACCGTATCGCGTGGGACCGGGCGATGTTCTCGGTGTAACCATTACCCCGGCGGGACAGTCTCCGGGCATTCCGCTGAACACAAGGTTGGGCTCCGACGGGCGGGTCCATCTGCCGATGGCTGGCGCTCTTGATGTGGACGGAATGACGCTCGGCGAGGTCGAAACCGCCATCCAAAATGCCTACGTTCCGAAGTACCACGTCCAGGCGGTGGTCCACGTTCAACTGGCGTCGGCCGAGACGACCGAAGTTATGGTTGTCGGCGCGCTCGTTGCTCCGCTTGCGGGCGTTGGTTCCATTCCGGGAATGGTCTCGCTTCGCAGGTCCGAGCGAAATCTCCTGCACGCTACGGCGCTGGCCGGGGGGATGTCGCAGGCGGCTTCGGGTCTGGTGACGATCAAGCGGTTGCGCCAATCGGGTAAGGCTGCCACCTTCAATCTCCGCGAACCAGCCGGTTTGCGCAAGGCGCTGGCGATCGATCCGCTGGAAGACGGGGACATTGTCGTGGTTCACGCGGCCCAGTCCAATACGGTGTTCGTGGGTGGTCTGGTCATGGGGGCCGGTCCGCAAACCTATGCTGCTGATTCTGAAGTCACCGTGCTACAAGCGCTGGCGGCCGCGGGCGGGGGGCGACCTGACCTGATTCCGACCACAGCTACGCTTATCCGCCGGGTTGACGGTAAGGACATGCATGTGAAACTCGACCTGGTGGATCTGGTCAGGGGCAAGCAGGAGAATATTATCCTGGCCTCGGGTGACATACTCTGGCTGCCGCACACGACCGGAACGCGAGTTCACGAATTCCTGAACAGCGCAGTCTCATTCCGTGCCACCGCCGGATACTACCTCGGATATTCGAACGTCGGCAGCGACCTGCGCGGCGACGAGAAGGACCGCGACTCGACGACGGTTATTACAGGCCCATAGCCCTGATGGTCTGATTGCCTGATTAATGATGAATAGAGATCGACAGGTCGGCCCCATGGCGGCGGGCCTGTCTTGTTATACCGAGACAGTTGCGAACTGCTCCTGAACGATTGCAGCGATTCTGGCAGCGGCGCGGCCGTCCCATAGCGGGGGAGCTTCAGCTAGATGCGTTTCGGCGCCGAGAGCCTGATGATACGCATCGACGATCAACTCTGGATCGCTGCCTACCAGATGGCTCGTGCCCATTTCAAGAGTGATCGGGCGTTCGGTGTTCTCGCGAAGCGTCAGGCAGGGCACATGGAGTATCGTGGTTTCCTCCTGGATGCCCCCCGAGTCGGTCAAGACGACGCGGGCAGATGACATGAGTTTCAGGAAGTCGAGATATCCGATTGGGTCTATGAGACGCAGATTCGGTATCCGGGCGACCCGGTCGGTCAGGTCGGTTGCTTCGATGCTGTTTCGCGTGCGCGGGTGAACGGGGAACACTATCGGCTGATAACTTGCGATTGTTTCCAGCGCGTCGAGAATCCTGCCGAGTACGGCCGGATCGTCGACGTTGGCGGGCCGATGCAATGTAAGCACCGCATACTCGCCGGACGCCAAGTGCAACTTATCCAGGATAAGCGATTCGTCGGCCTTTGCCTTGTTTCGCAGAAGCGTGTCTATCATCACGTTTCCGACCAGGAACACCTTGTCATCGGGTACGCCCTCGCTGCGAAGATTCTCCACGCCGCTTCGCTCGCTGCAAAACAGCAGATCGCTTATTGAATCGGTCAGGATGCGGTTGATCTCCTCGGGCATTGTGCGATCGAAACTCCGCAGGCCCGCTTCGACGTGGATGAGCTTCACCCCGAGCTTCACAGCCACCATGCCGCAGGCGATAGTGCTATTAACGTCGCCGACCACCAGCACGGCATCGGGTGCCTGGGCGATAAGCACCGGCTCGAACGCCGTCATGATCGCAGCTGTCTGGACGGCCTGGGAACCGCTGCCGACGCCCAGGTTAACGTCGGGCCGGGGGATGCCAAGCTCGCTGAAGAACAGATCACTCATGGTACTGTCATAATGCTGCCCCGTATGGACCAGGAACTGATCGATGCCGCCGATGCTGCCCAGAGCGGACATCAGCGGTGCGATCTTCATGAAATTCGGCCTGGCTCCGACGACGTTGATAAGCTTCATGTTTTGCACTCCTGCAAGGGTTCGAGGTCGCTGGATTAAGAAGTGGCCTGCGGTTTCCCGGTTGGTCAGGCAATTGTAGGCGGCAATTCCAGATCTATCAGGCGGCAGGTGCTGCCCCACGCTGCAAAGAGAAGGTGTTCATCGCATTGTTGACTGGCGGGTGATGCATTACAATCGCCGTCGGTCCTGCAGCGAGCGGGGTCTGATGGCAATCGCAGCGTTGATCGGCGGCGGGTAAAGCATACCGGCCTGGCGAATCCGCCCCGGAACCGGAGATATGAATGTCCAAGAGGATTCAACTGGTAGTTCTGGATGACGACCCGACGGGGATACAGACGGTTCACGGCTGCTATCTGCTGACCCAATGGGACCAACCCACACTGCGCGAGGCGATGGCCGATGAGCATAACTTCTTCTACGTGCTGACCAACACTCGTGCCCGGACGCCGGACGACGTCGAAAAAACAATCGCCCAGATCGTCGCCAACGTACAGGCCGTCAACGAGGAGTTCTCTCACGAGCTTGTTTTCATGAGTCGTTCGGACTCGACGCTTCGCAGCCATTTTCCGCTGGAGATAGACACCATCGTTGAAGGTCTGCAACTGGCCGGTGCGAATGCGATCGACGGATTCTTTCTGGTGCCCGCATTTTTTGAGGGCGGCCGGATAACCGCTGACGATACCCATTACATTCTCGACGGTGATCGTCGCACACTCGCCAGCGAAAGCGAGTTTGCGCGCGATTCGGTGTTCGGCTACGGCACGTCGCATCTGCCGTCGTATATCGAGGAGAAAACCGGTGGGCGGATAAACGCTGACAGCGTCCAGTCGATTCCGCTGGAGATGTTGAGGGCACCTTCGTCGGCGGGCCTGAAAAGTTTTCTTACCGGGCTCTCGGACGGGCGATGGGTGGTTGTCAACGCCGAGACTTATGAAGACCTGGACAGATTCTCCGCTGCTTTGCTGCCGGTGATCGCAAATGGCAGGAAATTCGCCTTCCAGTGCGCCGCGTCGGTAGTCAAGAGCCTCTCTGGCATCGCCACCCAGCCGCTGCTGCGCGATGAATTGGCAAACCGGTCCGGGCCGGGACTGTTCATCGTGGGCAGTCACGTCGCCAAAACAACCGCACAACTCAATCTGCTGCTGACCGCCGATAGCGTCGAAGGGATTGAGGTCGATGTTTGTGACTTCCTGGACGATCCCGATGCGATGCTCGAGCGAGTCGTCGGCTGCTTGCACGATGCGCTTTCGGCAGGGAAGTCGCCGATAGTTTACACTTCACGCAGCGAAGTGCAATTCGACAGCCCGGCGGCGCGGCTCCAAGCCGGTCAAAAACTCTCGCTCTTCCTGGCGTCGCTCGTTACGCATCTGGAACTACCGATTTCCTACGTGGTGGCCAAAGGCGGCATTACGTCGCACGACGTGCTTGTGGCGGGGTTGGGCGTGAAAATGGCGAGAGTGATGGGCCAGATTCTGCCCGGCGTGCCCGTGGTGCGGGTGCGAATCGGCCGAGGGCAAGACGAAATTCCCTGCGTCATCTTCCCCGGTAACGTGGGAACGGACGAATCGCTCTGCGAGGCACTCCGCATTCTCAGCCTACCCGGTTCGCAGAGTGGGTGAAAATGCAATTCGTTGCCGCCTGACAGGGCGGTATCAGACCGCGCTGTAAACCTGCTCGGCGGCGGCGACGCCGGAATCAGCGTCCTGCAATTTCTTCATGTCACAAAGTATGGTCCCCAACGCGCCGAGAACTTTGACGACATGCTCCTTGGTTGCGCTGGCGCCCATAATGCCGATCCGCCAGGCCTTGCCTTTGAACTGGCCGAGGCCTCCGCCGATTTCCAGGTTGAACTCGTCGAGCAGGCGTTTGCGGACGGCCCCTTCGTCGACTCTTTCAGGAGCGGCGACCGCGTTGAGCATGGGCAGTTGATTGTTCGGATCGGCCAGGTACTGGATTCCCATTGCTTCGAGGCCGGCTTTGAGCGCCTTGTGCTGCAACGCATGTCGGTCCCATCGCGGCTGAAGGCCTTCGGCGAGCACCAGACGAAGCGACTCGTGAAGGGCGTAGTTCATGTTGATCGGCGCGGTGTGATGGTACAGCCGCTCCGAGCCCCAGTACTGTCGCACCATATTCATATCCAGATACCAACTTTGCACCTTTGTTTTCCGCTCGACGATTACCTTTTCCGCTGCCGGGCTGAAGGTTACCGGTGCGAGGCCAGGCGGGCAGGAGAGGCACTTCTGCGTGCCGCTGTAGCAGGCGTCGATACCCCATCCGTCCACGTCCACTTCCATGCCGCCCAGGCTGGTAACGGCGTCAACCAGCAGAAGTCCGCCGGACTGATGCACAACCTGGCTGATCGGCTCGATGGGCTGGGCTGCGCCCGTGGAGGTTTCGGCGTGTACGATTCCGACGACCTTGAAAGGTCCGGCTGCGTCGATGGCGTCCTGGACCTGCTGGGGCGTGAAGACTTGTCCCCAGGGCATTTCGATGGTCGTCACCTCAGCGCCTGCTCGCGTAGCGACGTCGGCCATCCGCGTCCCGAATACGCCTGCGTTGCACACCAACATCTTATCGCCCGGTTCTATCAGGTTCACCACGCAGGTTTCCATGCCCGACGAACCCGTGCCACTGACCGCCAGCGTCAGCGGGTTGGCGGTCTGAAACGCCGCCTGAAGCATGTCCTTGATGTCGTTGAGCACATCGAGGAACTGCGGATCGAGATGCCCGATCGTTGTCTGCGCCATCGCTTCGAGCACGGATGCGGGCACGTCCGAGGGGCCAGGCCCCATCAGCGTGCGTGCCTGAAGTTCTGATAGATTGGTCATGATTATTCACTCCATGGTCCTGCCGCCGACCGGCGACGATTGTTGATTATTCACTTTCCCCAGGCTCGGGTGCCAGTAAGGAACTCAGGAAATCGTAGGTTTCGGCGGTGCTGCCGTCGGTTTCGATGAGTTCGGTCAGCTTGTCGCTTCCGAGTTGTTCGAGCATGTTAATCATCCGGCGGATAAGCAGGAAGTTCGTGCGGAATGCTCCGTCGGGCGACATCTGTTTCGCCATGATATCTCCGCCCAGCCATCCGGTGTATCCGACGCGATCGAGCGTGTGAAGCAGCTCCAGCCAGTGCCAGAAGTGAACCGAGCCCGAGAGCATGTCCCAGTCTCCGCCCTCGCCGGTGTTATCGTTGGTGTGGATGTAGCAGAGCAGGCCCTTGGCGGCAAGCAGGGCGGCCGCTTCTGCCGGGGCCTCTCCGGCGGCGAACGAATGACCGATGTCCAGATTCACTCCGACGTTCGGAGCATCGGTTTCTGCACAGACGTGCAGCGCCTTGCCCACGTTATTCAGCATAATCTTGGCGTGCGGATCGTGGGGCTGATATTCCAGAAGCAGCTTCACGTCCGTCCGGTGCGACGCAGCCGTGCGTACGGTATCGATAAAATGCTCCCAAGCTGCGCTGTAATCGATCTGGAACGGATAATCGTATCCGTCGGCCAGCGGGCAGGTGCTTATCATTTCCGCGCCGAACTCGGCGGCGATGTCCATGCCCTCGGTCAAGAGCTTTACGGCGTGCTTACGGGCCTGGGCGCTTTGGGCGGACAGAGCGCCGAACCGGAAGTGATCGATATCCTTGGTGTCCACGTTGACCACCGGAAGGGACAGTCCGTGTTCCTGCAATAGCTGCTTTACAAGCGCCGTATCCTGGAAATCGAACGGGTACTTCAGCTCGATTCCTTCGACACCGGCCTTGGCGACCAGGGCGAATTTTTCAGCCAGCGTGCGCTTGGGCTGGTATTGGGCGAATCGGCTTCGGATCGGTCCGAAAAAGGCTGCGTTGGCACAGAATTTCCACTTCATTTTCATGTCGCTTTCACCCTTACAACAGCGAGTAGAGATAGGGGATCGTTTTGGAAGGATTGCGTTGGCTCATGAGGGTTTTCATCTTGTCGGTGTCGATTCGCCCGGCGATTTCCTCGAGCTTCCTTGTCAGCGTCATGGCGGCAGAGAAGTTTTCTACCGTGTCGATTTCCTTCGGTGCTACGTCGAAGGCGTACCAATCGTCGTCATAGCCGAGCTTGGGCAGCATGTAAAGAAACTCGACGGTCTGCCAGAGATGATACGTGCCGGGCAGCATGTCCCAGTCCCAGTTCCCGTCGTTATCGTTGAGGTGCACGTAGAACAGTCGATTCGCGCGGGCGATCAGGGCGGCAGCTTGGCTTGGCTGTTCCTGGGCGAGCAGCGAGTGTCCGATGTCGAGCGTGATTCCGAGGTTCTCCGCGCCCGATAGCATGCAGAAGCTCAGCGTCTCGCCGGCCGTCCCGAACAGGCAGCGTGCCATCGGATCGGAGATCTTGTATTCGATGCAGACGCGGACGTCGCGATTGTGCGCGCAGACGTCGGCGAGGGTTTCCAGTGCGTGATCGTAGAGCTTTCGATAATCGGCTTCGAAGGGCACGTCGGTTCCGTCGTTCAGTGGGCAGGTGGTCACTCGCTTGGGTCCGAACTCGACTGCGAGGTCCATTGCTCGCTTGAGGTCGTCGGCGACTTCGGTGCGTTCCTGTGCGTTTTCGGAGCTGAACGATCCGCGCAGCCATTTGGCGTTCCTGCGCGAACGGAAGTTGATCGCCGAGACGCCGAGTTCGTATTTCTCGAGCAGTTCCTTGAGTTGGTCGGGGTCTTCGAAGTCGGCTGGGTAGCAAAGCTCCAGGCCGTCTGCGCCTACGATGCGCGAGGCACGCTCGAGCTTTTCTGCCAGGGTGCGGTCGGGCTGATAGACCATGTAGCGGTTGTGGGCCTTGCCGAGAAAACCTGAGATAATCGCCAGCTTGTTCATTCAACACTCCCTGTTGCTGTCCTGCAAGCGGTCCGATGCCCGCGGTCCGCGATAATCCGAATTGTCGAAGTACAGATGGGTTTCGGCGTGGCGATGCTGCAACGCCGATGGCTCGCTGACATTCCCTGTGAGGGTGCCCTGTCAGGGCTTTCCTATGTCGATGGGCATTATTATCAGTTCGTCGCGGCGAGGCGTCAACCACTTTGCGGAAAGTGTGCCTGCCCCCGCCCGCAGCGCAGCGGCGTTCGGTGCCAGTTGGCGGTGGAGCAGAAGGCCATGCCGCTTTGCGTCGCGACGTACACCCGTCCGGGCGTTACTACTCGCTGTCGAACGATTCGACGATCCGGTATGGAATCAGCGGTGCATCGGTATAATTGGCAGGGCAGTATGCATTGCTGGGCAGGTTGCTTGACAGCAGTTATCCAAGGCGATATCGTTCTTGGAAGCGGTTTCACAACCTCGTTTGGGCTGCAAGCGGTTATGAAATCACTTCCTGTGTTAGCGATGCGAATATGAATGATGGCAGTATAAGTGGTGGATAGACATGCCTAACGGTCGACTTGTTCAATCTCTTTCACGCGGTCTGGCAATTCTCGATCTGGTGGCGCGCAGCGAAAATGGGATGGCGTTGCGAGACATTCGCGAGGCGATGGGTCTCAAGGCGTCTACCGCGCACAACCTTCTGCGGACCATGGTTGCGGCGGGGTATCTGGAAAAGGTCACCGGGCCCATACGCTACCGCCTGGGCGGGGCGGTGCTCGATTTGGTCCACGAACACGGCGACAATGCCCTGATGAAGCGGGCCTCGGCGGTCCTGCCCGAACTGTACGGGCAATTGCGGGACATTCTCAACCTGGACCCCTCGGTATTGGGTCCGCACGAGCAACTCAATAACTCCTCGCCGCAATCTACTGACTGGACGATCACGCTCGGCCGGGTAGTGGGCGCCGAATGCACGATGGTCCTGCGGGTCAGCCCCGAGCGCCCGACGATTCTCGAAAGACCCTCCAAGGTGCTGCACCCTTACGGCAGCGCTGTAACGCTTGCGTTCCAGGCATACTGGTCCCAGCCGGAGCGGGATGCATATCGCCAGCAGTATCCGTTCTGGCGGCTTGGCGAACCGCGATGGGGCACGGAGGATAACCTCGATGATTTTCTCGCTGAGGTGCGCAGTAAGGGCTATTCCATGCCTGACATTCACGGGCCGGAAATTCTCCGCGTGGCCGTGCCCGTATTCGGTCCGGGCCATGAGATAATCGCCGTATTGGGAGCAGGCCGCTGGAAAAAGTCCATGTCCGACCAGGACAAGCAAAAGTACATCGAGATTGTCAAAGTTGCCGCCGATCGCATAGGCGAGCAAACGTCGAACATCGGGGAAGAATCAGCACACACTATATAGAAGCAGGATCGGCAATTCCGATGCTGGGTGCCCCCGAAGGGACAGGCGTGGTTTGTGGAGCGAAGCGGAGCAACCACGATGATGCTCTCTAATTGCCCGGAGCCTTCTGGAAGTTGACGCCCTGAGGGGGATACTTGCGAGGCTTGACTCGCGGGTCAAGTTTTGCGTTTGTGAACTCGCCTTCGATAATCGCCTTGGCCGTGGCGCGTTCGGTCAGCTTAATCGGTGCGGTGACCAGTTGCGGAAGGTTGTACGTCTTGTTGAGCGAATCGTAAAATCGGGGATCTTCCTGGGGCATTATCAGTGGCTTGGAGGCTTTTCCGTCCCGGTCGATATACGTCAGGTACGGCCTGGCGAAAAGTCCGTCGCGGCGTTTGGAACTGAATACCATCCATCGGCCGCTGCTCGACCAACTGTGCCACGATTCGCACCAGTCGCTGTTGAGGATATCCAGCCGACGATATTTGCCGGTCGATAAGTCCATGATGTACAGATCGCTGCTTGGCCTGAAGATCGAGAAACTGCCATACTTGCACATGCAGAACACCAGGAACCGTCCGTCGGGCGAAATCTTCGGGTGGGTGATGCTCAGCCCGGTTTCTTCGGAGGACAGGACCGTTTCCAAGCGTCCCCATGTATCGGTTTCCTGATCATACCCGACTCGCATCAGGTCGTACTTGACCTCCTTAAACCTGGCGACGGGCAGTTGCGGGCCGCTGCAGAAATAGAGGTACTTCCCGTCCGGACTCCACGTGGGGTACGTCTCCTGGCGGTTCGGATCGGATATCTGTGGGGTGCTCGTCACCGTGTTGGTCTCGAACGAATAGATCGCCAGATCTGAAGTCAGATCGTAAACGTCACGCTGCTCTCCGGTGGTGTGGAAGAACTGGATGATATTGTTGGCCGAAAACACGATGCTCTTGCCCGTGGGCGAGAAGTCCATGTAGATGGCTGCCCCGTTGAAATCGGTGCCCGTATTGAGCTTGTACGTCTTGCCGTCGCTGTGAACCACCGAGCCCTTGCCGTGCTCCTTGGATCTCAAGTGGAAGAGCATCTTGTCCGGCGAATTCTTGTAGAAAGTGTGACAATTGACGCAGCCGCCGTCGAATGTCTTGTTCCACACGAAACGCTTCTCTTGGAAGTTTTCCAGATTGCGCTGGTACAGCCCAATGCCGCGATTGGACCAAATGCCATAGATCGAAGTTATCAGGCGATACGCGACGTAGCTGTCGATCTGTTCGTGGGAGATCGTGTTCGAGATGCGCTTGAAGCGAGTCCATTTCCCGTCGGCGGATTGCGTGAATACGTCGAAGTGAAGCTGGTTGCCCTGATTGGCTGACAGGAGTTTCTTCCAGGCCTTTATCGGCATGCGAATTTCGCCGTTGCGCGATGTGACTTCAATCGCCTCGCCCTGGTCCGAGAAGATTCTCGCGTGATATCTGTCGGCTGATTCCTCAATGGCGAAATTGAGC